>Ga0164313_10004408_pt1 | contig 12536 bp, 10 predicted proteins | sample GuaBasSedimGuay4_FD_113735 | JGI IMG/M metagenome (GOLD analysis project Ga0164313, IMG submission 113735) | Subseafloor sediment microbial communities from Guaymas Basin, Gulf of California, Mexico - Guay4, Core 4569-4, 0-3 cm | ecosystem: Environmental > Aquatic > Marine > Hydrothermal vents... | reverse complement strand
CCACGCCGCAAGAATTCCTCCAGCGCACATCAAAGGCGGACAATTAAGAAAAATAAAGCCGGGAAAATACTCACGCAACACACAGGGTTGCCACCGAGGAGTACTCATTGAGCTTATTGAAAGATATTGAGTTTATTTTATGAATATATGCCTAATTATGGAATAATGGCGCAATATGAAAATCAGTATTACAAAGTCCCTTGTTACCCTGGTCTTTACCGTCTTGGGGGCTGTACTGTTTCTGCAGATGAATATTGCATCTGCTGAAGTATCAAAGCCGACGCCGGGTGTCGACAATGAATGTGCCCGTATTGGTAAAAAGCTCTCAAGTGTTGGCTACAAAGAATGTCTGGATCGTGATTTGCGACAGAGTGACAGTGTCTCTGCTCAAGGGGCCCCAATCCTGGTTAAAGAATATCCACCTTTAGAGAATCGTAAACCAATGGGGCGGGTTTTGTTGGTTGGCGGTATTCATGGTGATGAGTATTCTTCCGTCAGTGTCACTTTTAAATGGCTGAAGACACTGGATAAATACCATTCAGGTCTGTTTCATTGGCGAATTTCCCCCCTGATGAATCCTGATGGTTTATTAAAGAGAAAATCAACGCGCACCAATGCCAATGGTGTAGATCTTAATCGTAACTTCCCGACAGTAGACTGGAAGGTAAAATCGAAATATTACTGGGAAGTTACAACCAGCAAAAACCCTCGCCGTTATCCTGGTCCTGATCCCTTGAGTGAATCCGAGAGCCGTTGGTTATACGATGAAATTAATACATTTAAACCTGATGTCATTATTGCTGTTCACGCGCCACACGGCATCGTGGATTTTAATCATAATGGTCACGCCGATGCACCAGATAAACTCGGTCGATTACATTTAAATCTACTGGGGACATATCCCGGCTCCCTGGGGAATTTTGGAGGCATGCAAAGAGGCATACCTGTTCTCACTATAGAACTCAGACACGCTGGCATTATGCCGAGCCCGGGCGAAATAAATGATATATGGGTAGATATGATCAGATGGTTAAAACAAAATATGCCAGAGGATGGTTCTACTGATGAACCTGTGGATCTGGAAAAAGAATTACGCCTGGCCATGGGTGATAGTACCTTGGGCGATCAGACCATGGTTGACAAGAATTCAGGTGACGGGGTTTTAGGTGATGAAAGCAAAGCAGGCGATAATGATATTTTAAACTGAACCCTCAAATATTATTCGCCAGTTCCCATCTTCTTCCATTTTCCAGTATTGACGCTTCCGATAAGCACGCTTAAAACTGTTACTGCTATAGTTCTGCATAAAGGTGACAACCATAATAGGGCCGGTACCGTCGGGATAAACGAAAATACTGGTATCGGCAAGGTTCACCTTGATGAAGCTTTTGGATTTGTTTACACGGCGTTTATGTTTGGCCCAACTGTCATAGTTCTTGCCCAGACCTTCATAGTCTTTGGAGTAATGACTTAGATACAAGTCAACATCGCGGCTTTCCCAATCTTTTCGCCATTGTTCAAGATAACTGAAAAAACTTTTTTGTCGCTTCTTCCATTCGGCTTTAGTTTCCCATTTGATTTTTTTCGCAAGAATTACCGGGGTTATCTGATCTACATCAACATAGGGAGCCAGGTTCTTTAAATCATCATTACTGATAATGACACAACCATCGCTATCCTCCGGTGGCCGTGAAAAAATTTCACTGGGTGTACCATGTAACCAGATACCTGTCCCAGTTCGACCATTGCGCCTGTCCCAGATATTTGGATAATTGAGTGGAAATGCGCCATCGCCATAGAGATCTGGCAATGCATTGGACTCGATAAAACGAGTAACAAAATAAACACCCAGAGGTGTTCTTTGATCGCCTTCAAATATTTTACCGGCACCTTTTTTACCAATCGTGACATAAAAATCATCTACATAGACTGGTAAACCATTCTGATTTTTGTACAGGAACATACGGTGTCTGGATTGATCAACAACCAGTACATAATCCTGTTTTTCAGAGAGTTGAATTAATGAGGAAGGTATCAGTGTTTTATCAACTGGAGATTTGTAATAATTCCAGCGTGCCAGTATTTCATCACGTAAGGCCTTGATTTGTTCTGAGTATTTACCGTGGGAATTTCCAAAACCTGTGATACGGCGGTTTTTTGCTGTCATTAAATCTGCATAAACCAGTTGCGCTAAAGCAAACTTTGGATTGATGATTTTCAATATTTCGAGTTCTATCAGGGCCTCATCAATTCTTGATTGGGCTATGTTCTCAAGGGCAGACATCAACAGATTTTCTGATCGGGTGGAGAGGTTCTCCCTGGTGTCCTGAAATTTACGTTGCTCCCTTGCTTCTGCTACTTGCAACAAAGCAAGTAGCATCAGAATTGAGTAAAGGGTGGTTTTTGTTATTTTCATTAGCATTTATCTAATTAACTCGATTCTTCTTTTGAGATTAACCATACGCCATCGACTTTATTCAATAGTAATTGTTTGTTGACCTGATCTTTATAGTTATCAGATTGATAAGTTTGAACAAACCCGACCAGGGCCAGATCCTGTCTGAGTATCTCTATCATTATGTTATCCAGCTTAACTTTGATGTACCTGGGCTTGGTCAGGCGTACACGTCGTTGTTCCTGCCATCTGGAACGACTTAATTTATTTGGCGGGACGAACTTTGTAGAATAGCTATTGACGTAATTTTCTACGTCTTTAGCGGACCATGCATTGGCCCAGAGATTTACAGCAGTTATCACTTCTTTACGCGCGGCTTCCTTATCAAAAGAAGGTTCCAGCATCACCTTTGGTTCAGGCTCTATCTTGGCCTGTATCGGTTCAGACTTTAGTTCGATTTTCTCGCTTTTGACCGCAGGTTTTGACTTGTTTTGGGCGACAGATTCAGGATCCGGTCGTTTAACTTCTGTTTTTCGAGCTACAGCAACTTGTTCTGGTGTAGTGATCAAATCACTGATCATAGACAGTTTTTCTTTTGTTTCCTGATTATTAGAATCAAGTTTCAGGGCATTATTATAGGCCTGTGAGGCCATTTTTGCATAGATATCACCCAGGTTTTCATGCGCTGTAGCATAACTGGGGTGGGTATTGATGGCCTGACGCAAAGCCGCTTCGGCTTTGTCGTAGTCACCACTCGCTGCATAAACCACAGCCAGATTATTATATGGTTCGGGTAGTTCTGGATGTTCCTCGGTTAACCTGATAAAAACAGCTGCAGATTCCTTGAGTCTGTCCATTCTGGCAAGGATTAAACCTTTCAGGAATAAAGTCTGGGTTTCATCCGGATTTATGGCCAGTTGTTCTTCCGCCAAAACAAGGGCTTTCTTAAAAGAACCCTGCTGAATCATGCGTTGAATTTCCTCATTATTTGCTGCAACTGAGGTGACGAGGATGCTCGATAAGATGATGATGGAGAATAATTTGATTTTAATATGCATTTTCGCCTGTTTATTCAAGTCTTTTCATGAATCATTAATAATAAAGGAAATCTCAAGTCAGAATCGTGACCACTATAATAAAAATGGATACTCCTTCATAAGGCCCAAACACTTGTGTATTCTAAGGATTCTTACGTATTAACGCAATTTGATTACCCTGGATTTTCGGTATTTTTTACCTGTATAAAAATGGTCAATTACCCTTGCCTCTGCCAGATCTTCGCTGATTCCATTTACGCAATGACAATATCCTCCATAGCACACGAACGACCATATTACTGATTGCAGCGCCACAGACACCCAGCAGTAAACAACCCGCCATCAGGGGTTGCCATATATGCACCAGTGTCACTGTCATCCAATGTATGGAAAATTCGAAAGCGACATTTTCTATGGGTTCGTTTAATAAAACACTGCCGAGCTTATAGGCAAGATAATAAATCGGTGCGGCGGTAACCGGGTTCGTCACCCAGACGAAGATGACGGACAAAGGCAGGTTCACTCTCATAAAAATGGCCGTGGCAGCGGCAAAGATTGTTTGTAATGGCAAGGGCATCATCGCCCAGAACACTCCGATGGCAACTCCACCTGCAGATGAATGACGTGTCAGGTGCCATATACCAGGATCATGTAACCAATCGCCAAAATGGCGTAAATGTTTATGCTCCTGAATATGCTTTCTTTCAGGGATAAATCTTTGTAAGTGGGACTTAAGACTCATTCGATATATTGTTCAGTTGTTGCTAACTTTAAAGGCGCGCTATTATACCCAAATTACCTGGAAATGTAGTTTGGGTATACACTGAAATCCGTAGTCTACGATTTGGTTTTATTTCAGGCGTTCAGGGAGAACTTAAGCAAATGCATGCAGGGACGATTGCATTTTTAATCGGCATAGTCATTTTTCTGCAACTTTCAACATTGCCGCCAGACTGGCTGCTGGTTTTTTTGCCTTTTATCCTGTCGGTACTGTTCATTAGACCCAAACTCCAGATTTTCCATAAGTATATCCTGGTGGTTTCCTGTTCAATGATTTGTGGCTTTCTCTGGGCTTTGCTTAGAGCAGATATTATTTTAGCCAATGAGCTGGATAGAACAGTCGAAAGTGAAACGGTGATTATTACTGGCGAAGTTGTTTCATTACCGGACATTATGGATTCGGGGATCCGTTTCGAATTTCAGATTGCTGAAATGAAATCCCGGAACGGTATCCGTCTGGAAAATCCCGGAAAAGTCCGCTTAGGCTGGTATCGAGAAAATGTCGCGATCCTGCCGGGACAGTATTGGCGGCTTCATGTCAGACTCAAGCGACCGTATGGATTTAGTAATCCGGGTGGTTTCGATTATGAAGGTTGGCTATTTCAACATCGAATTCGTGCCACGGGTTATGTGAGAAACAAGGAGCACAACGAGTTGCTCTACGGGGCATCTGCTTTTTCTATAAATTATTATCGTTATTTGCTTCAATCATTAATCAATACAAGCCATATTGGTGAATTTGAGAAGGGCTTTATATCGGCATTAAGTCTGGGAGATCGCAGTAAGATATCCGCAAAGCAGTGGCAAACCCTGACCCAGACAGGTACCAGTCATTTACTGGCAATCTCCGGTTTACATATTGGTCTGGTGGCAGGGTTGTTTTTTATCGTTGGCAGGTGGTTGTGGGCATGTGCAGGTCCCTTACCACTGCAAATATCCTCTCAGCGATTTGCAGCATTAGCAGGACTATTGGGTGCCTTCATATATGCTGCCCTGGCTGGCTTTTCTATTCCGACCCAACGCGCATTGATTATGCTTTCTGTATGGATGCTGTCACTCTTTTTCAACCGAAAGTATGCAGTCAGCGACATCATCTCTATTTCACTTCTGGCAGTGTTAATTATTGACCCATTTGCTGCCATGGATGCCGGCTTCTGGCTGTCTTTTATGGCAATATCGATCATTGCCTATGGCATGACATGCCGTGTTCAAACAAATATTTCAGGCTGGCGCAATGTCTGGTGGAAATGGGGCAGGGTGCAATACCTGGTAGCTGTTGGTTTGTTTCCGCTACTTGTTTTATGGTTTCAGCAATATCCCCTGGTCGGTATCCTGGCTAATGTTATTGCTGTTCCATATATCAGTTTGATTGTTGTACCCCTGGTGTTACTGGGTATTGTGTTATTGCCTTTTGCTTTTCCTGTTGGTGAACTGGTTCTTCAACTCGCAGGGCAGACCCTGGGGTTTTTATGGCCATTGCTGGAGTATTTATCCAGCCTGGAATTCAATCTCTGGCACAGTGCCTCACCATCACCTCTGGCATTTGTTGCAGGTATGATCGGTGTCTTCATACTGCTGCTACCTAAAGGCATGCCAGCACGCTGGATTGGTATATTCTGGCTGCTTCCACTTTTATTGCCCCATTCGGAATCTCCAGAAACAGGTGATTTCTGGTTAGCACAACTGGATGTTGGTCAGGGCCTGGGATCTGTTGTCCAGACACAGGCCCATACCCTGATTTATGATACCGGGGATAAATTCAGTCAACGATTTAATGCAGCAGATGCAGTCATTATTCCCTATCTGAAATACCAGAACATCCAGCGCCCCGATCTGCTGATTGTTAGTCACGGAGATCGGGATCATATTGGTGGTGCCGAAGCACTCCTCAGAAAATATCCGCAGATACAGGTGCTGACAAGTATTGAAGAAAAAATTGACCATGCAAAGGTGGATAAATGTGTCGAGGGTAAGAGTTGGCAATGGGATGGGGTTGATTTTGAAATATTAAGCCCGAATCATTCTGAAGCTTATCAGGGGAACAATAGTTCTTGCGTACTCAGGATCAGTAATGATCAGCACTCTATTTTATTATCAGGTGACATCGAACGGACTGTTGAAGCAAGGTTAATCAGAACATCGTCAGAAAAACTTTCTGCAAAGGTATTGATTGCGCCACATCATGGCAGTAAAACTTCTTCTTCACTGGCTTTTATTGACGCGGTTGCTCCAGAAATTGTTGTATTCCCTGTGGGCTATAGAAATCGATTTGGATTCCCGAAACAGGATATAATTTCCCGCTATGAATCACGTCAGGTTAAAATACTCAACACTGCTCGTGATGGGGCATTATTATTCAGGTTTGAAGACTCGGAGATGATTTTCAGTCGCTACAGGTATGATAATCAGCGTTTTTGGACTTCCGGGTTTTGATTGAAACAATCATACATAGCTTATTTGCAGAAGATATTTAAGGGGAGAATGTAAAAGGTGCTGGAATTAATCAAAGCAGGCGGTTTGCTGATGTGGCCGATATTAATCTGTTCGGTTATCTCGTTATCGATCATTATCGAGCGATTTTGGTCACTGCAGCAGAAACGTATTGCTCCAAAGCACCTGGTCGCCCAGGTATGGCAATGGGCAAAAGTAGGTCATCTGGATAATAAGCGTATACAAGCCCTGAAAGTGAGTTCGCCATTGGGCAGGATCCTGGCTGCTGGCCTGGTGAATCGCTCACATGAACGTGAAGTCATGAAGGAGAGTATTGAAGAAGTAGGGCGGCACGTCGCACATTCACTGGAACGTTTTCTGAATACACTGGGGACAATTGCCTCTATCTCACCTTTACTCGGCTTATTGGGAACGGTCATAGGTATGATCAAGGTCTTTGCAGTGATCACCACGCACGGTGTCGGTGACGCCAGTATTCTGGCAGAAGGTATTTCTGAAGCACTGCTGACAACGGCAGCAGGATTGTCCGTTGCCATCCCAACACTGATGTTTCATCGTTATTTCAGGGGCAAGGTGGACGAGCTGGTGGTGACCATGGAGCAAGAGTCATTAAAAATGGTCGAGGTAATGCAAGGATTGCGCGAAGATGAATATACTTCTCCTGAAATTGATACTCAGACTGATTCTTCCCAATAGATAATTCCCAATAAGATAATTCGAGGGAAAATAGCCAATGAAATTTCAGCCCAAACAACCTGAAGAATTAGATCTGAATATCACACCATTGATTGACGTGGTGTTCCTATTGCTGATTTTTTTCATGGTATCAACAACATTTGATCATGAATCAGAAGTAAATATTACCTTGCCAAAAGCCAGCAAGGAAATTGCCCAGGCAAAACCGGATGCGATCAATGTTGCCATTGACAATGAATCACGAATTTTTATTAATAAAAAAGAACTGGTAAATTCACAAATATCAACCATCAAAGAAGCACTCTATGATATCTCTGCCGATCTGGAAGATGCGCCGATTATTATCAGTGCCGATGAGGAAACACCTTACCAGGTAGTTATCAGAACCATGGATGCAGCTCGACAGCTGGGCCTGATTAAGATCACATTCGCCACCAGGATTAATGAAGAAGATTATTGATGTACATTATTGACACCTTTGGTTCGTGAGCGTCCAGTGGCATTCCCTGAATTTATAGAAGACCTCTGGTATGGCAAGCATCCCTTATCCATCATGCTCGCACCACTCGGATGGTGTTATCAATTACTGATGACTTTGCGTCATCTTCTGTATCAAAGTGGCATCGTACCAACGCAAAGACTGGATATTCCTGTGATTGTTGTCGGTAATATAGTTGTCGGTGGGACAGGCAAAACACCGCTGGTTATCTGGCTGGCAGCTTATTTGAAAGAAAAAGGTTTTAAGCCAGGCATCATTAGCAGAGGTTATAAAAGCAAGGTCAAACAATGGCCTCAACAGGTACGCAAAGATAGTAATGCTGAGCTGGTTGGGGATGAACCTGTGTTGCTGGCACGGAGAACAGGTTGTCCTGTTGCTATTGCACCGAATCGTTATATTGCAGCTGCGGCGCTGATTGAACATGAACAGGTTGATATTATTATTAGTGATGATGGTCTACAGCACTATGCACTGGAAAGGGACATCGAAATCGCTGTGCTTGACGGGGTTCGTCGTCATGGCAATGGACGTTGTTTACCCGCAGGCCCGTTAAGAGAGTCTGTTGCTCGCCTGAAAAATGTTGATATGATCGTATGTAATGGTGGTGCAGTACGGGGGGAATTCGAAATGGAGTATGTGCCTCAGCAACTGTGTTCTGTAATGGATGAAAACAGGCGCTGTGATGTCGAGCAATTCCATAATAAATCAATTCATGCCATTGCTGGTGTTGGCAACCCGGCAAAGTTCTTTTCTTATTTGCGTGGCAAAGGTATTCGTACCATTGAACATGAATTTGCTGATCATTATCAATTCAAGGCAGAAGATATTTGCTTTGATGACGGTTTTCCTGTCGTCATGACAGAAAAAGATGCTGTAAAATGTACCGAGTTTGCATCTACAGAACATTGGTTTTTACCAATAAATGTAAAAATGGCAAACGCCTTCGAACATCGTCTGACCGTATTATTAAAGGATATTTGTAATGGACAAAAAACTGCTTGAAATCCTGGTTTGCCCCGTAACCAAGGGGCCGTTAATTTATGACAAGAAAAACCAGGAACTGATCTCTACCTCCGCACGTCTTGCCTACCCGATTAAAGATGACATCCCGGTGATGCTGGAAGATGAAGCCAGGACGCTCACAGATGAGGAAATTGAAAATCTCAAAGAGTGATTTTAAATTTCATATAATCATCCCGGCGCGTTATGCCTCGACCCGGTTACCCGGCAAACCGTTACTGGAGATAAATGGCAAACCATTGATCCAGCATGTCTACGAATCCGCATGTCAATGTGGGGCTGAAAAGGTTTATATCGCTACCGACGATACACGTATTCAGGAAGCAGCAGCATCGTTTGCTGCTGAAGTCATCATGACAGCAGCTGATCATGTCTCAGGAACTGACCGGCTTGCAGAGGTTGTTTCGATCCTTGGATTAAGTGATGAGGAAATCATTGTTAACCTGCAAGGTGATGAAATAGGCGTACCTGCCAGCCTGATACATCAGCTTGCAAATGGATTACATAACCATCCTGATTATAGTATCGCTACACTCTGCGAACGCATCGATAACGATATTGATATAAATGATCCCAATATCGTCAAGGTTGTATTTGATCAAAATAATACTGCGCTGTATTTCAGCAGGGCAACTATTCCTCATTTAAGGGAAAGCCAGAAAGAAGGCCAGGAAGATGACCAGGCTCAACAAGGAAACTATTACAAGCATCTTGGTCTTTATGCCTATCGGGTGGGGTATTTGAAGAAATTTACTGCGACTCCAGCCTGTGATCTTGAACGCAGCGAATCACTGGAACAACTCAGGGCGCTTTATACTGGTGAAAAAATCTATATAGAAGAGGCCTGTGCTCCTGCTGGGATTGGTATTGATACAGAAGAAGATTTACAAAAAGCCCGTCAACAATTTCAAACATGAAGTAATAAAAATCACCATGAATTACTAACACAAGGAAGCATGTCGCATGGCATATTTACTTAAAATCAGGGGGTTTTTACCATATATAACAGTGGTGTTTCTTAACGCCTTTGTTGATTTGGGCCATAAGATCATTATCCAGAATACTATCTTCAAGATTTATGATGGCCAGGAACAAATTATTTTAACGGCCATTGTAAATGCCCTGATCCTGTTGCCTTTCGTATTAGTGATGACACCATCCGGTTTTTGTTCTGATAAATTTCCAAAAAATAAAGTAATACGTTTCAGTGCCTGGGTAGCTGTTGTCGTCACACTTTTTATTACCCTGTTTTATTATTTGGGCTGGTTCTGGCCCGCATTTGCCCTGACTTTCATACTGGCATTACAAAGTGCATTTTATTCCCCAGCCAAATATGGCTATATCAAAGAGTTAGTAGGTAAGGAAAATCTGGCTGGTGCCAATGGCATGGTCCAGGCAACCACAACTATCGCTATCCTTGCCGGCATCTTTCTGTTTTCGATTATGTTCGAACGGTTTCTATCAAACACGACTATTGATGGTGCCTCATCCATATTACAGAACATTGCTCCTGTTGGTTGGGGCCTGGTTTTATTTAGTCTAGTGGAATTATGCTTCGCATATGCCATTCCCCAGACACAAGCGGTTGATGAATCAATGACATTTGACCTTAGTGCTTATCTCAAAGGTCGTTATTATAAAATCAATATGAGTGCCGTGTTTGATCGAGAGATTATCTTTTTATCGATCGTTGGCTTGTCAATATTCTGGGCCATATCCCAGGTGATGCTGGCAACATTTCCTGCCTACGCCAAGGAAGCCATGGGCATAAGCAATGTAGTTATCATTCAGGGAACGATGGCATGCGCGGGCATTGGCATAATGCTGGGTTCAATTTTGGCCGCCCGTATTTCAAGATCACATATTGAAACAGGCATGATCCCTATAGGTTCTGCTGGTATTGCATTATGTTTATTAATCTTGCCAGGCCTTGATAATGAGTATTTGCAGGCAATCAATTTTCTTGCATGGGGCATCTTCGGTGGTTTTTTGCTGATTCCTTTAAATGCAATGATGCAATTTCATGCTGAAGAAGATGAATTAGGCCGCATCCTCGCTGCTAATAACCTGATCCAGAATGCGGTCATGCTATGTTTTCTTGGCCTTACAGTGTTATTTGCGTTTTATGGTATAGGTAGCCTCGGTTTATTTAGCATACTTTTTGTAGTGGCCGTTGGCGGAACGATCTATACAGTTTATAGATTACCGCAATCGATGATCCGTTTGATCATTAGCTACATTATCGGCAATAAATATCGGCTACAGGTTTTAGGTTTGAAAAATATGCCTGAAACAGGTGGCGTGTTGATGTTGGGAAACCATATCAGCTGGATAGACTGGGCCATTGTGCAGATGGCCTCACCACGTCCAATCCGCTTCGTCATGATCCGCAATATCTACGAACGTTGGTATTTAAGGTGGTTTCTGAATATATTCAATGTCATCCCAATCTCTAGCGGGGCATCTCGATCTGCACTTCAGGAGGTTCACGACAGTCTGAATAAAGGTGATGTAGTTTGCCTGTTTCCGGAAGGGACAATAAGCAGGACAGGACAACTGTCAAAATTTCAGCATGGCTATGAAAAAGCAGCAGAGGATGCCAATGCCATAATTCTGCCTTTCTATTTGCGTGGTTTGTGGGGAAGCTGGTTTTCACGCTCCAGTGAAAAACTCAAAGACCTTCGCAATACTGGAATCAAACACGACATCATTGTCGCATTTGGTCAGCAATTACCTATAGACACATCAGCAGATGATTTGAAGCGACACATTTTCGAACTGTCCATTGATTCCTGGGAACACTATACTGAACAACTTCCTACGATTGGACCTGCCTTCATTGATACAGCGAAACGTAACAGTGGAGAATTCATGATCGCTGATCCGATCTCGGGGACATTGACAGGCAGTAAATTTCTCACCAGTGTTATCTGTTTTTCTCGCTTGATCAGAAAATATTCTCCAGAACAAAACATAGGGTTCTTATTACCCACCAGCATTGCAGGCAGTATTGCCAATATGGCAGCCATCCTTCAGGGCAAAACTGTGGTTAATCTGAATTTCACTGCGAATCGTGAAGCCTTGCAGGCATCGGTGACCAAAGCTGGCATTAAATCGATCTATACCTCTCACAAATTTATCGAAAAACTGGCTAAAAAAGGCGTAGACCTTGGGGACGCATTTCCAGACAGCCAGCTAATCTATATGGAGGATCTTAAACCTGAGATAAACAAGATAACAAGTTTACTGACATTTATATTCGTGCTGGTTTTCCCCGCAGGCTTACTAAAACTTCTTTATTGCAAGAAAGTCAGTATTAATTCGCCTGCAGCAATATTATTTTCAAGCGGCAGTGAGGGTCTACCTAAAGGTGTGGTGCTGAGTCATCGTAACATCATGGCCAACCTGAAACAGATTTCAGGCATGCTTAACGTACAGGATACAGATGTTGTCATGGCAAGTTTGCCATTGTTCCATGCCTTTGGACTCACGGTAACTACATTTATGCCATTGATCGAAGGCATTCCAATGATATGTCATCCAGATCCCTCCGATACAGTTAATATTGCAAAAGCGATTGCCAAATATCGCGCAACGTTCTTATGTAGCACATCAACCTTCCTCAGACTTTATATCAAGAACAAACGCATTCATCCCT
>Ga0164313_10004407_pt1 | contig 12536 bp, 12 predicted proteins | sample GuaBasSedimGuay4_FD_113735 | JGI IMG/M metagenome (GOLD analysis project Ga0164313, IMG submission 113735) | Subseafloor sediment microbial communities from Guaymas Basin, Gulf of California, Mexico - Guay4, Core 4569-4, 0-3 cm | ecosystem: Environmental > Aquatic > Marine > Hydrothermal vents... | reverse complement strand
TGAAAGACCAGCACGCGATCGTATGACGCGAATGCTAGGCACATTATCGGATTGTCAAATAGTCGGCGAGGCGGTTAACGGCAACGAGGCCCTCGAAAAAGCCGAATCGCTTGGCCCCGATATCGTCTTAATGGATATCCGTATGCCTGGTATGGATGGTATTCAGGCCGCGCGCCATCTGTCACGACTATCAAGGCCGCCGGCGGTAATTTTCACCACCGCTTACGCCGACCATGCCCTCGAAGCATTTGAAACCCATGCGGTTGACTACCTGTTAAAACCGGTGCGCAAAGAGCGATTGGCATCGGCACTCAAAGCGGCAAGTAAACCAAACAGAGCGCAGTCAACCAAAAATGAAGCCACGTTGTCTGAGATCGAGGCGCGTCAGCATATTTGCGCACGCGTACGCGGCAACCTGGTGTTGATTTCGGTTGATGATATTTATTATTTTCAGGCAGACCAGAAATACGTCACCGTACGCCATAACGACGGCGAAGTGTTGATTGAAGACCCGCTTAAAAACCTGGAAAAGGAATTCGGTGAACGTTTTTGTCGAATTCATCGCAATGCCCTGGTCAGTCTCGACAAGATTTGTGGCATGAAGACTGAAAACGATAGCCAGCAGCTTATTTTCAGGAATATTGACGATACCCTCGAAGTCAGTCGGCGTCACTTACCAGGTATTCGTAAAATCATAAAAAACCTGTAATATTCTTCGGATGTTAAATCTGAAACGAATCGCGCTGCGGTGATTACCGTATAGCCGATTTGTTTCGTTACAGGTATCGTTCATTAATGCAAACAAAGCTCTCCGAATTGCGTATCGCTACACGCAGTAGCCCGCTGGCCCTGTGGCAGGCTGAAGAAGTCGCGCGTCAGCTCAAGCCAATTTATCCCGATCTCAAAGTCTCGCTCGTGAAACTAAAAACCAGGGGTGACAAGCTGCTCGATGCGCCACTCGCCAAGATTGGCGGTAAGGGCTTGTTCGTCAAGGAACTCGAAGTCGGTATTCTCGAGGGCAAGGCCGATATTGCGGTGCACTCGATGAAAGACGTCCCGGTCGAATTCCCCGATGGACTCGAGATGGCGCTCATTATGGAACGCGAAGATCCGCGTGATGCCTTTGTTTCCAACCAGTATGAATCACTCGCGGCAATGCCTGCCGGAACCCTGGTGGGTACCTCCAGCCTGCGCCGCCAGACCCAGATCCGTGAGCGTTATCCGCATCTCAGGATCGACTGGCTGCGTGGTAATGTTAATACGCGCTTGCGCAAACTGGATGACGGTGAATACGATGCCATCATCCTCGCCTGTGCCGGCCTGATACGGCTCGGATTTGAACAACGCATCACCAAGTCGTTGGAGCCCGAGGAATGCCTGCCGGCGATCGGTCAAGGAGCGGTAGGGATTGAAGTTCGCTGTGATGATGTTGCCGTGAAAGAGTTACTCGCTCCGCTTGGGCATGCAGAGACTGCCAGTCGAATCGCCGCGGAAAGGGCATTGAATGAAGCCCTGAACGGTGGATGCCAGGTGCCAATCGCCGGTTATGCGGTTTTAAACGATGGTGAGATTTACCTGCGCGGACTCGTCGGTGAACCCGACGGCAGCCGCATACTACGCGCCGAGGCCAGCGGTAAGGTCGAAGATGCAGTCAGTATCGGCAGGGCCCTGGCCGAGGATTTACTTTCGCAAGGGGCCGACCAAATTCTTAGCCAATTGCACGATTGAGCATGCCTGCGCACCCGTCAAAACTGCGCGGTCAATGCATCCTCAATACGCGGCCGCTTCATCAACTAGGCGGATTAACATCCCTGCTCGAGGCACAGGGCGCCGGCGTTCTCCCATTTCCGGCGATTGAAATCGTCGACTGTGTAACCACCGACTTTCATCGTAGCCTGGCTGAAAATATTAAACGCTATGATATCGTTCTATTTGTCAGCCGCAATGCGGTGCATGGCGCCTTCCGTTTTTTAGGTGAGGCGCCGCTACCCGCCGACTTGAAGTTGGGAGTAATTGGTCAGGGAACTTATACGGCGCTTGCAGATCGAGTAGATGATCTGGATCAACAACTGATTCTCGGGCATCCGTATAATAGCGAGGGTCTGTTAGCCTGTGCTGCATTACAACAGGTGGAGGGTCGCGATATACTGATCTTCCGTGGTCAGCAGGGTCGAAATTTACTCGGCGATGAACTACGCGCACGCGGCGCCACCGTAACTTATTGCGAAGTTTACCGGCGCAGGGCGCCGGATTACGAGGCAGATACTTTTGAACGATTGACTGCCGGGCAGTTTCCGACCCTGGCCGTTTTCACCAGCAACGAGGGTATGCACAATGCGCTGGCAGCTATGCGCGGTGAAGCACGAGTTAAAATGCTCGATATCCCCTGGTTATTGATCAGCGAAAGAATGCGTGAATCGGCACTGAATCTGGGACATAATGGTGTCATTCTGATCGCCGCCGACGCGAGCGATGAAGGTATACACCAGTCCATCAATGAGTGGGCATACAAGCAAGCAGTCTGAATTTATGAGTAAAAAGAAACCGCCAGCCAATAAAGAAATCAGCGAAGACCCGGTGCTTACTGATAAAGCATCGGCTGACCCCGTGCCTGCTGATAAGACACCGGTTAAAAGTGATGAGGCCAGCAGTGGCGACGATAAACCGATCGAAGCAAAGATAGATCATAAGTCGGAGCCTGAAGCGAAAGCGAAGTCCGATACAAAACCGGCAGACTCGCAAGTAAAGTCCGAAACAAAACCAGCAGATACGGAGGCAAAGCCCGATACCAAACCAGCGCATACGGAAGCAAAGACTGATTCGAAACCAGCGCATACGAAAGACAAGGCCGAGATAAAAACGGCCGCAAAAGCGCCAACAAAACCACCACCTGCCCCGAAGCCAGGCAGAGGTTTCCCGGTTCTTGGCTTGCTCAACCTGGTGTTAATCATTGGTATCATCGCGGCGGCTGCCTGGTACTGGCAAATGCAGCAAAAGCTTGAACTGCAAAGGCAGGAAAGCCTGTCTGCGTTTCAGCAACAGCTCAAACAACAACTCAGTACCAAGGCGGATCAATCGACTACAGCGCAAATACAAAAACGTCTGCAGCCGCTGGAATCCGTTATTGGCGATTCGGCTGATCAGATCAGTGAACTACAGGCCCAGCAACAATCACTGCTGGAATCTACCGAAAAGCTTTACGAGCTTTATGGCCGTGACGAAAATGGCTGGCAACTGGCAGAGGTTGAATACCTGATGCGGGTTGCCCAGCACAAGCTGATCCTGGAGAATGATTTCGAAGGCGCGGCTATGACCCTGCAGGCTGCGAGTGACAAAATTGCCGCTACCGCGGATCCCGGCCTGTTACCGGTACGGGTGCAAATTAGCGATGAAATCGCCGGCCTCAAGACCCGTGCGCGTCCGGACCTGGTCGGCATGACCCTGCTGCTGGCACAGTTGAGTAAACAAATTCGTGTTCTTAAACCGGGTTATGAACCGCGCATCGATACCACCATAAATGTTATTGAGCCCGAGCCGGTTGATCCCTCCACGCTCAGCCTCGAAGAGCGCGTGATGGATTTTATTAACTCGTTGGTGAAAGTAAGTAAAAGCGAAACCATACCGACTCGAATCGAAACCCTGTCGGTTGATATCGAAGAGCTACTGGAAAATAATCTGAAGCTCACGCGCTGGACCGTACTTGAGCGTGACGCTTTCCAGTATAAACGACTGATGGAAGAAAACGTCAATTATTTCAAGCAGTATTACGACCTGGATAACGCGGCGAATCATGATTTTTACTCGCAATTGCTGCAGTTACAAAAGTCCCAGATCAAACCGGAAAAACCGAATATTAGCGGGTCACTGGAAATGTTGAGACATATTATAAGCCGACGGCAACTGGCGCCAGGCGATGACATGGAACAGGAGGCTGGTGATGTTTAAGTTCCTGTTCTGGATTCTATTCCTGACCGCCCTGGTATTAGGGGCGATACTGTTCGTGCAAGAAGACCCTGGTTTTATTCTGGTCAAATACGCTGACTATAAGATTGAAACCACGCTCGCCTTCGGCATCATAGCCGTGGCAGTCGCGACCGTGTTGATTCACATTCTTTTTAAGTTGTTAATGGGTGTCTGGCACATACCGCGTGCGGTAAAAAACCAGTCAAAGGGTCGGCGTTTCAACAAAAGCCGCAAGCTCCTAAACCAGGGTTTAATCGACCTTGCCGAGGGCCATTACGATAAGGCTGAAGCCAACCTGGTGAAGATGGTCGACTACAGCGAAAGCCCGTTACTGCACTATCTCGCCGCCGCTCGTGCAGCCCAGCTCCAGGGCCGTTACCAGGAACGCGACAAGTATCTGAAGGCAGCGCATGAAGCCCGGCCGGAAGCCGAGTTTGCGATCGGCGTCACCCAGGCCGAATTACAGCTAGCGCACCAGCAGACAGAAGAATCACTGGCGACCTTAACTCATTTGCGCGGTATCGCACCGCGTCACGATCACGTGCTGAGATTGCTTGCACGGGTTTACCTGGAACTCGAAGACTGGTCGTCCCTGATTGAGATATTGCCTGATGTCCAAAAGAAAAAACTGCTCAGCGATCATCTGTTGAAAACCATGGAGACAAAAACATACCAGGGTTTTCTCGCGGGGGCCGAGGGCAGCCAGCAAGCGCTGGAAAAGGCATGGAACAAGATTCCGAAGACGGCACACACCGATGCCGACCTGGTAGTTTACTACATTAACCTGAGCAATCAGGCCGCATCGAGTAGCAGTAATACCGAGCAGTTGATCATCAGGTCACTTGGCCAGAAATGGGATAACCGCCTGATTGAGGCGTATGGTCTATTCAGGGCCAGCGATCCGAATGCACAGTTAAAGCAGGCGGAAAAATGGCTCGATGATTATGGTAAAAATGAATACCTGCTGCTTGCCCTGGGCCGAATTTGCATCCGTGCGAAGCTCTGGGGCAAGGCTCAAAGTTACCTGGAAGCGAGTATTGGGGTAAGGGCCATGCCAGCCAATTGCCTGGTGCTTGCCGAACTGTTGAGCGATCATTTGGAGCAAAAAGAAAAGGCTTCAGAGTACTATCAGAAAGGACTGAAGCTAAGCCTGAGCGAACCGGCTTCAAGCTCCGGCAGTTTGATTCCCGCTTAGGATTGCATGATCGAGTATGATAGTAAGACTGCGCTGGATATCGAGCGCGGGCCGTAGCAAATCCAGCACCTGATCTGTCTCTCCGGGGTGTGTACCTCACCGCTTAAAAATGGCAACATGGTTAGTCCCGATACCAGGGCAAGTCTATGGAGGTGAATTATGGGTAGCAAATCAGTCACTATCAAGATGGCGCAAGATGGCCCCTATATCGTTAAGGATTTACAGAGCTTCAATAATCGTAATGGCGCGATCGATTGCAAAGAGGCCATGGGTTTGTGCCGTTGTGGCGCCTCGGCGAATAAGCCCTTCTGCGATGGTTCCCACAAGAATATTGGTTTCAGCAGTGAAAACCAGCTCGATCCGGAGAAAGATCAACTGGATACCTACGTGGGCAAAAATATAACCATTCACGACAATCGCAGCATCTGTGCGCATGCCGGATACTGTACCGATGGCCTGGCCGCGGTATTTCGTCTGCGCCAGGAGCCATTCGTTGATGCGGATGGTGCAAGCGCCGAAGAGATCATTGACGTTATTAACCAGTGCCCGTCGGGCGCCTTGAGTTATAGCGTTGAAAATGTAAACGAATCGCTGGAAGTGCGCGAGGCGTTTGTATTTATTGCGCCAAACGGGCCTTACGTGGTGAAAGGCAAGGTCGATTTACTGGAAACGCCGAAAGGCAAAGGCGCCTCGGAAACCAGCTTTACGCTATGTCGTTGTGGCGCCTCTAAAAATAAACCCTATTGCGACGGCTCACACTGGACCGTTGAATTCACCGATGCTGATAACTAGCGAAGCGTCATCCCGGCTTCCGAGCCGGGATAACCGCCATGGAGGGTGGAAATGCAATAGGGTTGCACGGAGCAACCCTTGTCCATTCCCCCGTTATCCCTGTAAACAGAGAGACACATGACCAAACACTACGAAGGCTCCTGCCATTGCGGCGCGATCAAATTTTCATACGACGGTGAAGAAGTTACCAAAGGCCTGCGCTGTACCTGTTCCATCTGCTCACGCAAAGGCACGATGATGTCACCCGAGGCGATCCCGTTGGAGAACCTTAAAGTTGAAGCCGATCCAAACGACATAGGTCTTTACCAATTTGGCAATAAGGTGGCGAAGCATTACTTTTGCAATAAATGCGGTATTTACACGCATAACGAGATGCTGCGTATGCCCGGCCATATGCGCGTCAACCTCGGTTGTATTGAAGACCTCGATACGACTGATTTCGAAGTCGTGGTGTTTGACGGCAAAAATTTGCTATAAGCAGCTGTTGATTCATCAATTGATCAGAGGCTCATTAAGTAAATGAATTCTGAAAAGCAGCATATTCTGATTGTTATGGCTGACCAGCTAACCGCGCTGGCGCTTGGTTGTTACGGAAACGCTGAAGTTAAAAGCCCCAATATTGATCGGCTCGCGCGACAGGGCGTTACCTTCGAATCGGCATATAGCAGCAGTCCATTGTGTACCCCGGCACGCTATGCGTTTATGACGGGTCAGAATATCTCGCAGTGCGGTGGTTACGATAATGCAGCCTATATGCCGTCGACGATGCCAACCTTCGCGCATTATATGCGGCTCATGGGATATAAAACCTGCCTCTCGGGCAAGATGCATTTTGTCGGGCCGGATCAATTGCACGGTTTCGAAGATCGGGTCACTACCGATATCTATCCCGCCGATTTCGGCTGGATCCCGGACTGGACCAAACCCGATGAGCGCATCGATTTGTGGTACCACAATATGTCCAGTGTTAAACAGGCTGGAGTTGCCGCGATTACCAATCAACTGGCCTACGACGACGAGGTCGGCACCCAGGCAACGCGCGCGATTTACGACCATGCGCGTAGCGAAGACGAGCGCCCATTGTGCCTGGTAACCAGCTTTATCCATCCCCACGACCCCTACGCCACGCGCCAGAAATACTGGGATCTCTATGAGGATGTCGATATTGCGTTGCCGAGTGTACGACGGCCGCCGGCCGATCAACAGGACGTACACAGCAAACGCCTGGAACAGGTCATCGCACTGGACGCGGTATCGATCAGCGACGATGAGATCATCAGGGCACGGCGCGCCTACTATGGCAATGTGTCGTATGTTGACGAATGGCTGGGGCGGCTACAGGCGACCTTACATGAATGCGATATGGCGCAGAATACGACGATTATTTTTACCTCTGACCATGGCGACATGCTCGGTGAATACGGGCTCTGGTACAAAATGTCGTTTCGCGAGTGGTCCTGCCGGATACCGATGATCATTCACAATCCGAACCGGTTTGAAGCGCGCCGAATGCCGCAGCCGGTGGCCCAGGTCGATGTATTACCGACCCTGGTCGATATCGCCCACGAAGCCACTGGTGTTTCGAAACCGTCGGTAATAGACCCCTTGAACGGTCGCTCACTGCTGCCGTTATGCGATGGTGATGCGAGCCAGGATCCCGACGCCTGTGTTAGCGAATACCTGGGCGAGGGTACTGGTGCGCCGATGTTGATGATCCGGCGCGGCCGGTACAAGTATATTTCCTGTATCACCGATCCTGATCAGTTATTTGATTTGCAGGCTGACCCGAACGAGTGCCATAACCTGGCGGCGAGCGATACAGGTGATGTTCTGGATGGCTTTCGGCGCGAGGCCTCCGAGTACTGGGATGCCGGGGCATTGCAGCAAACGGTGATAGCCGATCAGATACGCCGTCGTGAGGTGCATGCGGCATTGCGTGTCGGTCGTTACCAGTCCTGGGATTTTAACCCAGCGCGTAATGCCTCGGAGGAATATACTCGTAGTCATTTGGATTTAACCCGTTTCGATATTACCTCACGCTATCCGCGGCCGGTTGAGTTCAAACCCGACTCTAAATAAAAGGTCAGGCAGAAATTACATGTCGATTTTGCGGATGCAGATTACAAGCCGCATCATATAATGGCTGCACACTATTACCGCAATGGCCGATAACCGATGATGAACCAGCAAACCATTCCCGACGAAGACTTCATGTACCAGGCGCTAGTTAATCGTGATAGCAGCCTGGAAGGCATATTTTATTTCGGTGTTAGAACCACCGGTATATTCTGTCGTCCAACCTGTAGTGCGCGCAAGCCCAAAAAAGAGAATGTCGATTTTTTCGATTCGGTGCAAAGCGCCCTCGAATCCGGTTATCGACCCTGTAAGTTATGTACGCCCTTAACAAAGGCGGGGGAGGCACCCGACTGGCTGCGCAATTTACTCGACGAGGTGCACGCGGCTCCGGAAGCAAGTTACAAGGATGAAGACCTGCAACTACGCCAGATTGATCCGGCACGGGTTCGACGCTGGTTCCAGAAACACCACGGCATGACCTTTCACGCCTATATCAAGGCGCTGCGAGTGAATCGAGCCTTTGAGAAGATGAAAAATAACCACGATGTCACCAGCACCGCCTTCGACAGTGGTTACGATTCACTCAGTGGATTCCACCAGGCGTTCAGCGATACCACCGGTTTCAGTCCATCGCAATCCAGAAACCAGTCGTTGGTGAACATCACACGCTTGAGTACACCGCTGGGACAAATGTATGCCGGTGCCAGTGAACAGGGCCTGTGCCTGCTAGAGTTTATCGATCGTAAAATGATCGACGATCAGATTGCCCAATTGCAAAAGCAATTGAAGGCCCGCTTCGTCACCGGCGTAAACCAGCATCTGACCGCGCTGGAAACACAGCTCGCCGAATATTTTGCCGGTAACCGGCAAAAGTTCAATATTCCACTCGATGTGCGGGGTAGTGAGTTTCAACAAAAAGCCTGGCAGGCACTGCAGCAAATTCCGTATGGTGAAACCCGTTCCTACCAGCAACAGGCTGTTGCTATCGGCAATGAAAAAGCGGTACGGGCCATCGCCAGCGCGAATGCAAAAAACCGAATTTCAATCGTAATCCCCTGCCACCGGGTAATTGCAAAAGATGGCGGACTCGCTGGCTTTGGTGGCGGCGTCTGGCGTAAAAAGTATTTACTCGATCTGGAAAAGCAAAATAATAGCGATTAAGTTTAAACGTTCGAAATTCACCCTTCCCCCCCCCACCCCACCCCTCGGCAATTGCTCCTGCATTGTTCTACCACCGGGACGCCGGACCGCAACATCCATGTAGGCGTCTCCCCGAAGGGGCGAGGGGTGGGGTGGGGACTTTCTGAAGAGGCTGGCAAGGCCGCGCGCTGGCTGTCCGCGTTTGGGTTGCCCGGTACCGAAATTATGCTTGCGCATTTGCAACAGCTGGACGGCAACGATTACGATCTGTATCAACCATCGAGCCTGAATGGTGTCTGGCAGGCGCATGGTGATTACCTGTGCCCGATCATTACCGGAGCCGGCCCTGGCTGACCGATCAAGCCAGATGTTGACCGGCACAGAATTTAGACTCGGTTCGGTCGCCTACCCTATACTGCTGGCGGCGATAATTGGGCAGGCGGCGAGATATCACCGTACTACCTTTACCACCAGCTGGGGTGGAGTTAGTATTAGTTGTTATGAAAATGGAATAAGAATCGAAGGCAACAGCGATGATTTGTTAATGACCGGGTCTGAATCTGTGAAGTGTGTACAATCAAGCGATACAGACCCGCAGTCGCTGCCATCGACCCTGGCCTGTGATATCGATAGCGATTTCTGGGCAGCGATCGACAGGCTGGCATTTAAGACCTATGCGCCTGCAACTAAGGAGTCACGCGCCGGTGCCGGTGCGGGTTTGACGGATAACGACTAATTACTAGTGTGTGCATTGATTAAGTAAGGAGAAGATTATGCCCTGGTGGGGTTGGATGATATTTGGCACCTTTTTGCTGGGTTCGGAGCTTCTGGCTATCGATGCCGCTTTCTACCTGGTGTTTATCGGTATTGCCGCAATCCTGACCGGCTTCGCTGGATTGATCGGGATAGAGCTTGAGTTGTGGGTACAGTGGATGCTATTCGCAGGTCTGTCGCTGGTTGCCATGGTATTGTTTCGTAAGCAACTGTACCAAAAGATTCGGGGTGGAGGCGTTGGCTTTGATGCCAGTCCGGTCGGTGATATTTTAAAACTGGAAGACACCCTGCCGCCCGGTGACAAATGCCGTATGGGACATCGAGGCACGACCTGGACGATTTTGAATAACAGCAGTGAAACTATTGATAAAGGCAGCAATGTGCGGGTTACCAGCGTCGAGGGTTTAACCCTGGTAATTAGTCCGGCAACAACCAACAAATAGAGGCAGGTGAATGATGATATTTGAAAATATTTCTTTCTGGGTAGCGATCGGGGTAGCGGTAATCGCGGTGATTATTATCGCCAAGACCGCGGTCGTGGTTCCGCAACAAAGCGCTTACGTCGTCGAAAGCCTGGGTAAATACAGTCGAACGCTGCGGGCCGGCTTCCATATACTATTCCCTTTTATCGAAATAACCGCCTATAAGCACAGCCTGAAGGAACTGGCTTTAGATATTCCGGAACAGATTTGTATCACCAAAGATAATGTACAGGTGGGCGTCGATGGTGTTTTGTACCTGCAGGTGCTGGATCCGGAGCGCGCCTCCTATGGAATTACCGATTATGCCTTCGCCATTTCCCAGCTCGCGCAAACTACCCTGCGTAGTGAAATCGGTAAAATTGTTCTGGATCGTACCTTCGAGGAAAGGTCGATGATCAATGCCAACGTCGTTGCCGAACTGGACAAGGCTTCAGATCCCTGGGGCGTAAAAGTCTTGCGTTACGAAATCAAGAACATTAACCCGCCTGCCGATGTTCTTGGCGCGATGGAGAAACAGATGCGTGCCGAGCGTGAAAAGCGCGCGGTAATTTTAACCTCGGAAGGTGAGCGAGACGCTAAAATAAACGAGGCCGAAGGCCAAAAGCAGCAGGTAATCAAGCAATCCGAGGCGGTTCAGCAACAGCAGATTAACGAGGCCGAAGGTGAGGCAGCGGCCATTCTCGCAATAGCTACGGCTACCGCCGAAGGACTCAGCAAGGTAGCTAAATCGCTCAACGAAGCCGGTGGTGATGCAGCGATGCAACTTCGCGTGGCCGAGAATTACCTCACCCAGTTCGGCAATATTGCGAAAGAGGGTAATACCCTGGTGGTACCCGCAAACCTGGCTGATATTTCATCGATGATCGCACTCGCAACCAATATCGTTAAGAAGGGATCAGGCGATACCCCGGCTTAAACCTGTCTGCGACAGGTATAATGAAGACTTACCGATCACCCAAAATAGAAGTTCGTGACGATACGCTCAGTGGTCGCGGCGTCGTCGCGCTTGAGGATATAGCCAAAGATGAAATCGTCGCGATTAAATCCGGTCGTATTGTTAACGCTGAACAACTGGTGAAAATCAGTGCCGAGGTGGGGGACTTTGCCCTGCAAATAAGCGACGATTTATATCTTTCACCCACTAGTCCCGAAGAAATCGATGACATGTCGGTTTTCATCAACCATTCCTGCGATCCAAACATAGGCTTTCTGGGCCAGATAGCCTACGTTGCGATGCGTGCTATTAAGGTGGGCGAGGAACTTTGCCACGACTATTCGATGGAGCGTTCGGATGATTACTTTCTTGATTGTCACTGTGGCAGCCCAATGTGTCGCCACCAGGTGACAGGAAATGATTGGAAGTTGCCAGAATTACAGGAACGTTACGGCAAGTACTTTTCCGTCTACCTGTATAAAAAAATCAATGCCGGACGGCTTTAATACCGGGCCTCGTCATGCTGGACTCAATCCGGTACCGGCATGACGGCTTCGAAGCAGGACAGGTTTGATTTAGTAATATTCGACTGTGATGGTGTGCTGGTAGATAGCGAACGTATCGCCAATCGTGTTTTTGCACGGGTGCTCGAGGAGGAATGCGGATTAAGGTTGTCGCTAGAACAAATGTTCAGCTATTTTGTCGGCCACTCACAGGCACAATGCCTGGCAATAATAGAGGAAATGACCGGAGCCCCTCCACCGCCTGGCCTTGGCGGGCGTTATCGAAATGAAATCAACCGTGAACTGGCCGAGTCAGTCGTCGCGGTAAACGGTATAGAAGCAGTACTGGAAGCAATTGATACGCCTTATTGTGTCGCTTCCGGCGGTTCGCATGAAAAAATGCAAACCACGCTCGGCAAGACTGGCCTGATAAAATATTTCGACGGCAACCTGTTCAGTGTCTCCGAGGTCGCCCGCGCCAAGCCGTTCCCGGACATATACCTTCACGCGGCACGATCGATGGGTGTTGATAACCCGGAAAAATGCCTGGTGATAGAAGATAGTCCGGTAGGGGTTAGCGGCGCGGTTGCGGCGCAAATGGCGGTGTTTGGCTACTCTGAGCTGATGAATGCCGACAAGTTGCTGGCCGCCGGTGCGCATCTTACCTTTGATAGAAT
>Ga0164313_10004406_pt1 | contig 12537 bp, 12 predicted proteins | sample GuaBasSedimGuay4_FD_113735 | JGI IMG/M metagenome (GOLD analysis project Ga0164313, IMG submission 113735) | Subseafloor sediment microbial communities from Guaymas Basin, Gulf of California, Mexico - Guay4, Core 4569-4, 0-3 cm | ecosystem: Environmental > Aquatic > Marine > Hydrothermal vents... | reverse complement strand
TAACCCTACCCTGATTGGCTAACCTTATTAACCTTATCCGCCAGTAATTAGATAGATAATAAGGTAAATAAGGTTTTATTGGATCATAGATACTTGTTTTTCTATTAAGGTTTTTGATTGTCTGAAAAAGTAAATATCCCAGATATCGAACCTTTTTTGCAGGAAACTGAAATTAAACTACTCACTATATTTAACACAGCGCCCTATCCTTTATACATTATCTATTTTATAGCTATAAATAAAATCAGAGTTTATGTATCTTCTTCACAACAAAATTCCCATCTACACTTGTTATTTTAAGCATATACATTCCGGGTTTTAAATTGCTAAGTATTATTCGGTAATTTTTAAAACAGAAATAAATATACTAATTTCTAAAAATCAAGAAGTTTACTTGGATGAATTTCTAAAGCAATAGCAATTTCATAAAGATAATAGGATGTCGGATTAGTAGTGCCCAATTCTACCCGTGAGATGCTTTGCCTATCCTTAAAACATTTACGGGCTAAATCAGATTGAGTTAAACCCTTTGTTTTACGCATTGATACAATATGTCTTCCTAATTTTATTAGAAAATCATCTTTTTGCATTAATACAATTATTGACATTATAACTCAAATCAATGTCAACTGATGTGTTGCGTATTTAAAATGTTATTATTACTTTTACAATTCAATGCCAACTTAAAAACTTTAATCATGAAACCCTTCCGCTGATTTTAAGAAATAGCCATCGGCTGTTTCATTATTTTATCTTTTAAAGGAATAATATTCAAATACGAATATTACAGTTTATTCACTCAATTCATTCACTTTTAATCTTACTAACAATGAAACTATTTTATTTACTCACCGTCTTTTTCTTTTTGACCATTTTAACTTTTGCCCAAGATCAACAACATTTGTTCAAGCCATTGGAAAAACATGAATCCACATTAAGTTCCAAAAATGAACTCAGGTTTGATAGACAGAAAACGAACCCTATATATAAAAGTGCACAACTAATAGAAGTTGGGGCAATTACTGACTTTCTATCAGGAAGGTATTTAACGTTTAATATACCTGGAAAACAAAGATTATATACAGCACAGGTCCAGGAATTTGAATTCGATTCTTTTGATAATTATATATGGCGGGGAGAACTTATTGACTATGAAGGGCGAATAGTATTGTTTAGTGAAGGTGGAAATGTATTTGGGCATTTAGTGGTTGAAGGCCAGGAGTATTCTATTCAATCAATTGGTGAAGAAAGTGTATTTTTGGAATACGACATGAATATTGTACTCAAACAAAAATGCGCTATTAACGGGATTGAAGAAAATGAATCCTTAAAAAATGGAATCGATGGCTCAGAGGATGGTGGCGAAAATGGCACCAGTTCGTGTACCGGGATCGTGAGGATATTAGTTCTTTACACCTGGGCCGCACAACAAGCAACCAATGTGCAAAATATTGCTTCAACATCAATATACCAAACAAATGTTGGTCTGGGAAATAGTAATGTACCCTATTCTGATATCCATGTAAGTAAAGCTGGTGTGAATTTTCTAGACTTTACTGAAACACAAAACATTGATTTCGATGTTAATCGATTGAGAAATAACTCAACTGCACAAAGTTTAAGAAATCAATATAATGCAGATCTTGTGGTTTTATTAACCGATGCCAATTACCCCAATGAGGCCGGTAGAGTTGCCGAAATTGGTCCGAATAACAGTACCTCCTATGCTATAGTTGAGGTTGATTTCGCCACTGCAAATCTAACCTTTGCACACGAAGTGGCCCATTTGTTTGGTGCTCGGCATGATATTGATGATAACGGAACATACCAACATGGTTATATTTTTTCTAAGGGATCGTGGTTTTGGAAAAAACGGTACAGAACTATTATGGGAGTTGGGTCATCAGCACCGAGGATCCAACATTATAGTAACCCTGATGTTTCTTATAATGGAAAATCTACAGGAACGCATTCATCAAACGACAATGCACGAAAACTGGAGGAAGAGGGTTGTACGGTTGAAAATTTCAGGCCTTATAATTTACCACCAACAGTAAATATATTGGGACCGGCAACCGGAAATAGTACCAGTGAATATACTTGGACAGCTAATGGATCAGGTGGGCAACCTCCTTACACTTACCAATGGTATTTTAGTATGACAGGAACAAATTATTATTATCAGGGTTCAGGATCAACAGTAACGGCTCAATTACCTTTGGGTTTTGACCTTTATATTAAACTTATTTTAACCGATTCAAACCAGGATCAAGATACAGAATACCAATACGTTTTTAATCGTGATGCAATCGGCGGCGGACATGATGGCAAAAAACCAACAGTCACAGATAAAAAAGAATCAATTGCAACCAAGGTAGAAGCTTACAAATTGATTAAATCCATCAATCCCAATCCTGCAAACAGTTACACCAATATAACTTTAGATCAGGAGATAGTGGGAACTGTTCAAATATCGGTCACTGATTTATTTGGAAGGATTAGATCCTTACAGACCATAAATGTAGAAAAAGGTATTTCAAGGATTAAATTGGATACCGAAACATTCGAAAGTGGAGTTTATATTGTTAAGGTTGCAGGAAATAATAAATTCGAAACAATTCGTTTAATTATCAATAAATAATTTATGGGCCACAAATCAATTCTTCAATTAATTATCTGGGTATTTTTTGTTTTGTTGTTTTCAGCATGCCAAAAGCAAGAAGGAGAATTTCACGGATCAGCTTACGCCATAAAAAATAACATATCCTGGAATGCAGATTGCATCTCCGGGTATTCCAACCAGCAGCCCGGTGAGATTTTTATTACGATGCGCGTATATAGCACTGAGGGTTTTAAAAGGGAAACCCTTCATATTGGACGAATTATTCCTTCGACAGGGATTTATGAAGTAGAAAAACCAATTGCAGATTCAACTAATATTGTCCTCAATAATAATTGGTCTATTTTTGCTACTTCTATCGATGATGGTGATGTTGGAGATAAATTTTACAATGTTTTAGAAAGCGAAGATAATACGCTCGAAATTACTGAAATTAATCTTGAACAAATGAAGGTTTCCGGAAAGTTTAATATCTCTTTCATAAGAGAAGTAAGCGATAGTTTAACAATTGTTGACACGTTGCGTTTTGTTGGTGGAGAATTTGAAGCTGAAATAAGGGAAGATTGGTAGCTAAAATGGTCTACAGAAGCCTATAGAGGGTGATTAGTGTTATTTGGGATAAATTCAGAACATTCAGTTTAGGTAATGAGTTTAAAAAAAGTTGGTGTTGCACAATTCACATCATCAACCCCAACTCCTCCGAAACACAATACACCCCACCCCCATCCATAGCAGCAACACAACGGTTGCAAAGGTCACAGTCTGAAATTTCTATTTTTCCTTTACTTTTTATTAGCAAAATATCCACAATGCCCCAATTGGATTGAAACAACAGCTCCTTCTTTGTGAACAGCCTTGGTCAATCGTTTTAAATCGGGAACCAACTCCGGCCGCATCCACATTTCATGCTCAAATGCACGACCATCGAAACTCACGGAGCAATAGGCAACTGTTGTCATGGCTACACCACCTTCAGCAACCCGGCGATGATGCTCTATCAATTGATCGGTAACCTTACCATTCTGGCACATCCCCTCAAAACAACCAGCACGAATGATGCGGTTGCGAAGGTTCAAGCTTTCTAGCTTTGCCTTTTTAAACATAGTTGTTGGTGACATATTACTAATGGATTTCGATTGCATCAGAAACTTAATAATTGAGCTCAGGTTAATACCCAAACTTAATAAATCTCCCAAATCCACTAATGCTAACCGATAAATTAATGATATAGCCCTTTAAATCAGACGAAAATTCCACATGTGTAAGTGATAATTTAGCTTTTAAAGAAGTCTCAACATATTCGGAATAATTAAAAAAATATCCTGTTGAATAAGGAATATTGATATATCCATTTGCATTTATATGATATTTCTTTTTGAGTTTATAATCTGCACTAAGGCCAAGAACAACATTATTGTTAGTAAACATCAGGGGGTTATCTTTATCTAATTCATTTTTGGATGAGAATTCAGTAAAATTATAACCCAAATAAGGTCTTAACTTAAATTTCGCACCATCATAAACGGTATATCCAAGTGATAAATCACCAGTTGTGTAGGCTGCCGATTTACCGTCATACCACGATAACCCTTCATTATAATTAGGCTTTACAGATGTGCCGTAAAATGATCCGTTGATAAATAAAACAAGATTTTTATAGGAGAAATCGAAGCCGAATGTAGCACCATAAGCCGGATTAAAAGTGTTCCCTAAAGAACCTGGAAACAATCCTGTGGCAAATCCTATATGTATTCCATATCCGAAATTACCTAGTCTATAATTTACAACTCTGCCGGTATCTAATTTTTTTAATGTTTCAGAAACGTACTTCTCCCATGTTTCTATTACATCCATAGACTTTCCATTTTTCACCTCACGCTCAAACCTTTCCATTTCTAAATCTGCATTATTCCAAAAAGTAGTGTCATATTTCCCAATATCAAACATTCTCTGATACCCCCTGATATGAATCTCACTTAGATCAAATCCAACTTGAAAAAACCTTAACATGGTATCGGATTTAAATATCGGATTTATCCAACTCCGCATAGTATCCATATAGATGAAAAAAATTGGGCCAACTACCACCGTATCATTAAATTTTTTCTTTTCAACATAATGACTAATTCCAGTTTCTATTTTTGCTTTAGAAGTTATATAATTTGGTTTTTCCTGAAAATCGGCCCAGGTTAATTTCCCATCCGACCATTTCCTGATATCTTGCTGAGCGCTTAATTCATTGATGAATATTAAGAAAAACAAGAAAGTAAAATATCTTAAAAGAAAGGGTACAAGTTTCATTTAGTAGGGTTTTATTATTATAATAATACGTTATGGACACTGCCCAAGTTACTTTATTTGCTCCAATTGATGGGACTTAATAATTATCATTTTTCTGTTACTTTTAACGAAATAAGCCTAACTCTGAAATGAAGAAGTTAATTAGTCTGATTGTATGTATTACATCCTTAACGCTTACAGCACAAGAATTAAGGAAAAGCACCGCTTCCGAACATGTGTTTGTTATTACCGACACCATGTACATCCCACAATTAGACAGAATACGGGGCATTTGGATTTACCTTCCTCCGGATTATGATTCTGACTACAAAAACTACCCTGTTTTATATATGCACGATGGCCAAAACCTGTTTGAAGATACCACATCGTTTGTGGGTGAATGGGGAGTTGATGAAGCGCTGGATTCGCTTTTTTCCAATGGCTATGAAGTCCCGATTGTAATTGGCATAAACAATGGAGGTATGCTTCGCATTGATGAGTTAACACCCTGGAGCAACAATAAATATGGTGGCGGTAACGGGGATTTGTATATGAAATTTATCGTTGAAACACTGAAACCCGAAGTAGATAAAAGATACCGCACATTGCCCGAAGCCGAAAACACAGCCATTTTCGGTAGTTCGTTGGGTGGATTAGTTTCGTTTTACAGTGGGTTAAAATACAACGGAACTTTTAAGAAAATCGGGGCATTCTCTCCTTCTTTCTGGTATGCTGATTCGGTTTATGCTTTTGTAGAAGACGCGGATTTCTCTGCGAATACCCGAATACTATTACTTGGCTCTGAATTAGAAGATTCGACAATGGTGCCGGATATGCAAAAAATTGAAGCATTACTTGCCCAAAAAATACAGGCCGATAATCTGAAAGTTATAGGAACAGCGGACGGTGCACATTCCGAATGGTACTGGAAACGTGAATTTCCGGAAGCAATTATCTGGTTAATGGAATTGAAAAGGGAATGATTGAATGACCTAAAAGTTAAATAGCAATTATTTAATGCCAGCAAGCGTTTTTTGGTGTGGCTGATAAGAAAACGCCAAGGTCAAGGCGTGAGAAGTCTTGAAATTCAGGAGTTTACTAGTGTAAATGACTGGATTTTAAGGCGAGCACAACGAAGAGATTGGCGTTTTCTTGCAGCCATTATTTAATATAGCTTAACAAACAACATACTAAACCCTAAGGTAATATAATAGTTCCTCTGAGTAAAGCTTTTGCTTCCGGCAATATCTAATTGTAAATGGGGTTTTATTAAATAACTAATGCCCCCGTCGAGGCTAAAAGTGCCGGTTTCAAAATTTTCCCAAAAGCCAAACCCTTCGATAAACGCGCTGAATTTATTTGAAATTCCGTAGCCAAATATCAATGAATATATCCCGTTTCCGTTATTGCTACCCTCAGAACTCGCCCATCCGAGGTTATAACCCAGGCTAAATTTATCAGAAAGCGAATGCGACATCGAAAAAGTAATGTCAAATAAAACTGATTCTGATTCCCTTAATGCGGCATTTCCAGTTGGAAACATCAAATGCGAAAGAACTGCCATTTCAGGAATAATACCCTTTGCTTTTGTGAGGTTTATTTTTGTTCCAGCCAACAGATTTCCAAATCCATATTTATTGCGTTCATCAATCGGAACGGACGGATGATTCACTTTCTTTCTGAAAAATGTATTGAACAAACGCAACTCCACCCCTTTAAATACGCCCCAGCGAATCATAGGTGTGGGGAAACTCATAATTGTAGAGCTAAAATCGGTAGAATTTTCCGATTGATTGACATCAACTAAAAAACCGGTTTCAACTTGCAAAGATTTATGAGGTACAGTGCGTGATGATGCCGAAAAACTAGGGCGGTCGGTTACTATTGTCTGTGAATCCATCTCCTCTTGTTGTGCAACTAAATGCATTGCGCTAATAAAAAGAATAAACGAAACTAAATATTTCACGATTCAAATATATCAATAAAAGAGTACATTTTTTTACCACAGACCTGTGAGTCTTCGGACCATTGTTTCGCAGATTAATACTAATCACAACAGTCGATAAATCATAACAAATCAGTCCCATCATACTAATCTGTGTCCTATTCTTAGCAGCCACCAGTTTAGAATATCATTTTTATGGAATTGAACTTTGCGTAACTCTGCGGAGTACTTAGCGGACATTGCGGTTTTTTTTACCACAGATAACGCAGATTATCACAGATTAGAATAACAAAAAGTTACTAAGAAAAATCTATTTTCTAATAACCTGAGTTCGACTATTACTAAATCCACAGAAGCCTTATGGATAGTAAGATTAAACAATCAAAACGAAAAACTAACGGGTTAATTTAAGGCTTTTATTGTTTAAAGATTGCTGTTCAGAAGGCTTTCCCGAGGATTCTTAGCGTTTTCCTTATATGTCGTTGTGACTTTTCAAATTAAGGATAGTCCCTCAAAGCCACGCCTAATCTAAGAAAAACGCTAAGAACTGTGAATAATAGGAATAGTCGAACTCAGGTTAATAAGAATAGATTATTTTATTTAGACTTGTCTAAATATATATTTATATTCGCATAATTATTTTTTAGTTATGGAAACGCACGCCGAAGAAAACTACTTGAAAGCCATTTACAGTTTGTCTGAGCAATCCGATAATGCTGTATTGACCAGTGTTGTAGCCAATCACATACAAAGCAAACCGTCGTCGGTAACCGATATGATTCAACGATTATCGGCAAAAAAACTAGTCGATTACAAGAAATATAAAGGGGTTTCATTAACAGCCAATGGAAAACAAAAAGCGTTGCATATCATCAGAAAACACCGCTTATGGGAATTATTTTTGGTGAAGTACTTGAATTTTGCATGGGATGAAGTGCATGATATTGCCGAACAACTGGAACATGTTAAATCACCTCTTTTAGTTACTAAACTCGACGCTTTTCTAAACTATCCGACAAGAGACCCACATGGGGATATTATTCCCGATGAAAAAGGAAAATTAAGGGATGGACATTCACCTTTTTTAAGCGAATTAAAACAAGGACAAAGCTGTAATATTGCAGCAGTTAAAGATTCGTCACAAGAATTTTTAAACTACCTCGATAATACTGGAATTGGCTTAGGAACTGTACTCGAAATACAAAAAGTATACCCCTACGACCAATCCATTTTAGTGAGTATTGATAATAGAAATGACATGACCTTATCTGAAAAAGTATGCAAAAACCTTTACGTTACATTAATTGATAAGCATGATTAGTCCGACGGTTGCATTGATTATATTCTTTATTATCGCGACGCTGATTTACTTTTTCTTTCGGCGGGAAAAAGGGTTTTATCATCGCTTGAAGCGAAATCTTCAACAGGATAAAAAAACAGTTACAGAAGATATTTTAAAAATGCTTTACCATGCTGAAAACGAAGGTGAGAAAATCGGTGTAAACACCATCTTCGAACGATTTGATCACGATAAAAAATACCTGCTTCAAATCATGGAGAAAATTCAGGCAGAAGGACTTATTCACTCAGGTAACGAAACCGTTGAATTAACAGATTCGGGTAGGGATTACGCTTTAAAAATAATAAGGGTCCATCGGCTTTGGGAAAAATACCTTTCGGAACAAACCGGGTACGATAAACTCGAATGGCACGACCGTGCTGAAACGATGGAACATCTTTTGTCGGAAGAAGAAGCCGATAGCCTGGCAGCTAAATTAGGTAACCCAAGGTTCGACCCACACGGTGACCCAATACCGACCAGCGACGGAGAATTGCCTGAAAAAACCGGAAAACCTTTGTCTGTTTTTAAAGTCGGCGATATTTTACGGATCACCCATATCGAAGATGAACCTGAAGTAATTTACAAGCAAATTTTAGCCGAAGAATTACATATTGGATCGCAACTTAAGATCATATCCTCGAATGAGAAAAAAATTAAATTCCATTCAGAAGGCGAGGAATATGTATTGGCGCCCATTGTTGCTGCAAACCTCACTGTAATTCCGCTTAAGAAAGAAGATGTTTCAAATAAAAACGAAATACGGTTGTCGAATTTACGAATGGGTGAAAAAGGCCGGATTACGGGTATTTCGCAAGAATGCAAAGGTGAAATTCGTAGAAGATTGCTCGATTTGGGTTTTGTGCCCGGAACACAAATTTCGATTAACCTGCCTGGTCCTTTAGGCGATCCGCGGGCTTATTCGATTCGCAATACTAACATTGCGATCCGGAACGAACAGGCTAAATTGATATTAATAGAAAAAAAGAACTAAATGAGTGCAAAAACCGATAGCCCGTGCGCAGGATGCAAGCATTACAACAACGAAGGCCTTAAAAAGCTGGGTGTTGATGTTTCTGAATTCGACTATGTAATTGCGTTGGCAGGCAACCCCAATACCGGGAAAAGCACCGTGTTTAATGCTTTAACAGGATTACGGCAACACACCGGAAACTGGCCTGGAAAAACAGTTTCCAGGGCTGAAGGTGGGTTTTCGTTCAACGATAAAAAATATAAAATGATTGATTTGCCCGGCACGTATTCGTTGCTTTCTACATCAGAAGACGAGGAGATCGCCCGGGATTTTATATTGTTTGGCAAACCCGATGTTACCGTAATTGTAGTTGATGCCGGTCGCCTCGAACGCAACTTAAACCTGGTATTGCAAATCCTCGAAATTACCGACCGCGCTGTGTTATGCCTAAATCTGATCGATGAAGCCGAAAGGCAAAACATATCCATCGATGACAGGTCTTTGTCGCGCGAATTGGGTATTCCTGTTGTCCCAACCATTGCCCGCTCGAACCGGGGAATAAAAGAACTACTACAAACCATTGATGAAGTCGCAACAGGTAGACTAAAAATAAAACCTCATCGCATTCATCACCTGCCTGCTGGCTTAAAAAAAGCAGTGACTCAATTAAGCATGAAACTGGATAAGCAATTCCCAAACTTACCCAACAGTCGGTGGATTGCATTGCGATTAATGGAAGGTGACCAACGGGTAATTGACGCACTTAAATCGGGGAAACTAGCTTAACAGATGCAGCATAAAAAGACAAATACCGATGATATTATTTCGATGGCCAATCAATTGAGATGGAGCATCGGCGACGATTACCATGATAAGCTAACCGAAGGAATTTACACAGATGCTGCTGCGATTGCCAAAAAAACGGTTAAAACAGAAGGCGCAAAAGGGGCTTTTAATCCCGATGCTACAATCGACAAAATATTAACCAGCCGCACCTGGGGTTTTCCCATAATGCTGTTGATGTTGGCTGTTGTGTTATGGTTAACCATCGAGGGGGCAAATGTTCCATCGGCCATGTTATTTGATTTATTATTAGGTCAAGTTTATCCTTTGTTAAAAGGGCTTGCAGCCAGCATAGGGCTTACCTGGTGGATTGACGGTCTGTTAATTGATGGGGTGTACCTTGCTGTTGCCTGGGTAATCGCCGTAATGTTGCCTCCCATGGCCATATTTTTTCCATTGTTCACACTGCTCGAAGATTTTGGGTATTTACCACGGGTGGCTTTTAATTTAGATAAGCTTTTTAAAAAATCGGGCGCAAGCGGAAAACAGGCTTTAACCATGAGCATGGGATTTGGATGCAACGCTGCAGGTGTTGTCGCAACGCGGATTATCGATAGTCCGCGGGAACGGTTAATCGCTATTATAACCAATAATTTTTCGCTGTGCAACGGCCGTTGGCCAACGCAAATATTAATAGCTGCTATATTTATCGGGGCGGTGGCCCCTGCCCGTTTTGCAGGTTTGGTTTCAATGGCTGCCGTTATTGGCATTGCTGTTTTGGGTATGTTTTTTATGTTCATAGTATCCTGGTTTTTATCGCGAACGGTTTTAAAAGGCGAAGTTTCCACTTTTACCCTTGAGCTTCCCCCCTACCGAATCCCCCGTTTTTGGAAAACGGTTTACACTTCACTAATCGACCGGACCTTAATTGTTTTGTGGCGTGCCATCGTTTTTGCGGCTCCTGCCGGAGCAATAATCTGGCTGGTTTCAAATATTTATATAGGTAATTCGAGTATCGCTTCGTGGGCCATTAACAGCATGGATGGTTTTGGATGGTGGTTCGGGTTAAACGGGGTTATTTTACTGGCTTATATTTTGGCCATTCCGGCCAACGAAATAGTAATTCCCACCATTTTAATGCTGACTGTTGCTACCATCGGGCAAACTACCCTGGGCGCAGGTTCGGGTGTGATGTTTGAGTTGGATTCTGCATCGGCTACCGGCGAACTATTAAAGGCTGGGGGATGGACCTTGCTTACAGCTATTAACCTGATGTTGTTCAGCTTATTGCATAATCCATGCAGTACAACAATCTATACCATTTATAAAGAAACGGGCAGTAAAAAATGGACAACCGTTGCAAGTGTTTTGCCTGTAATTTTAGGGTTTATAGTTACCTTTTTGGTGGCGCAGTTGTGGCGGATTTTTGTTGGGTGATCCTTTAACCTTTTAAAACTTCCAAAAAAGTTTCCGGTTCCGGCCGTACCCGGTAATTATCGGTTTGGTCGCTAAAAATAATTTCCCCGGTTTCATCTGTTATAATAACTGTTGGCAAAACCGTATCCGATTTAAACCCAAAAACCTCCATTCCAAGTGGGGTTCCTGCTTTTGCAAAGATGCCCAATTGTTTGGCCATTTTACTATCCACGTCTGTCAAAAACCAAAAAGGAACATCCATTTTTTTTGCAAGGCTAACGGTAAAACGATGTGGCTGTGGACTAATCAGTAAAACTTCTGCACCAAGTTCATTTATTTCGCGGTATTGTTCCGATATTTCCTTGATTTGCGCCATACACAACGGGCACCAATTACCCCGGTAAAATAGATAGATTAACTTCTTACCCTCAAATTTATCTGTGCTGATGGTTTCTCCGTTCTGGTCTAAAAAGATCAGCGGTGCCAGTATTTTTCCCTTTGCCAACAATTCGCTGTCCCTGTTTGGAAAAACTGAATACCAAAAGATATAGGCCAACCATAAAACAGATGAAAATCCGGCCAATAGCATCGCATCAGGGGAAGCATCGGAATTCATAAAAAAAAATACTTCAAACGAAAAGCCAATAATAACTAACGCCAACACCAGCAATGGATTACGTAATGTTCGTGGGGTTTTAAAGATAAACAAACGTCCTATAAACAATAGGGGAACTGCTGTTGTGAGTAACAGTCCAAAATGCCATTCTTTGTAAGAAAACCCTTCAATCAAAACGCCAATAGTCACAGCCATCCAAAACATACTGGCTGCGGAAATAAAAATTGATTTTAGTCGATTCATAATTTAAGTTGATGATAGATGTTTCAAAGATAGTTTTATTCTGCTGTGGCAATTAGCAATTGTATTACAATACATGATATTCACCTACCCTGCATTATTCATAAAAAAATGATGATACTTCATAAATTATACTTTATCAGATGGTTATACATATGTCTTTAAAACACTAAAACTTTCATTTTTTTACAAGTGCATTTATTTTAATGCATCTGTTTTGCCTGCCTGCCTGCCGGTCAGGCAGGTTGCTAATCCTTTGAAATAGATTACTATATCAGCAGGATTAGACGCCGCACATCTACATCAAACTAAACGCATGAATAAT
>Ga0164313_10004405_pt1 | contig 12538 bp, 15 predicted proteins | sample GuaBasSedimGuay4_FD_113735 | JGI IMG/M metagenome (GOLD analysis project Ga0164313, IMG submission 113735) | Subseafloor sediment microbial communities from Guaymas Basin, Gulf of California, Mexico - Guay4, Core 4569-4, 0-3 cm | ecosystem: Environmental > Aquatic > Marine > Hydrothermal vents... | reverse complement strand
TAGATGGCTCGTTTGTTGCAGCGGCTTTTGCTTCTCTTACAGCGAGCTTCTCTGACCCCGCAAACACCATCCTTAAGAAGAACCTCTCCGGGTTCCAAACGGTGCAGACGTACACTCCCAAGGAGAATGCGCTTCTGGGTGACGGCGGCATTGACTACGTAACCGACCTCGGTAACGGTGTTATCCGAATCGAGGAAGATACTACAGTTGACACGTTCTCCATTGACTTCTACCTGATCTCCGCCATGACTCAAAAGCAGTTCGTGACGAAGGTTGTACGTAGAGAGATGGCGAACGCAGTCGTAGCTTTGATTGTCCCGAGTGCCGCAGCAGGCGTCGGTATCATCAAGGCAAGCCTCTCGTCCATCTTGCTTGGCCTCTTGGGTCGTGGCATCATCGGACAGTACGAGGACGATAACCAGAACGTCAGGAAGTTTGACCCTGACTCAGACGTGGTGGTTTTCCGAGATTCGGCTGACCCGACACTGTATCACATGTTCTATGCCTACTTCCTACGGTTGCCAATCAAGCGAGTGTTTGGTTTGTTCACCGTAAATACCAATGACTTCGGTGGCTAAGATAGCGAGGAGCTAAACAATGCAAGGATCTAAACTTGTCACAATTTGCAGGATTGCTGCACATCTCGATTCTGAGGCTGTGGGAAAGCACGCCCTCGCAGCACAGATCTACGATGTTCTAGCAACATCCACGGACCTGTCTCCTGAAGGCAAGAAGCTTCTTCAGGACTTCTTTGGTTTCGGAGTAAACGGCGAACAGGACTTTGAGGTCGGTGACTTCGGAGAGAACGTGCCGGAATCTGACTATCAGACGAAGAGGGACCCGTTCCTTGACCCGTCTGTTGAGCGAGCACCAGAGCCCAAGAGCGACATGCTTGCTAAGGTCTCTGAGGCAGCTTCAGCTCTGGAGAGCCACGGGGAGTTTGTTCTTGCTCGGGCACTTCGCGCTGAGTACGGAGCGTAATCTAACTCTTCGTTAGGGAGTAACTTAAATGCCGAATCCTTCACCCTTTGCAACCAACGCTTTTGACGTTACGGTTCAGCCGCTTGAGCAGGGCGCTCCCGGAGCGCCTACGACTAAGACGTACCACGGTATGTCCATCGTCGTTGACGGCAACATCGTCGGTCGAATTCAGTCTTGGCAGCCCAACGCGTATACGCGTGAAGGCAACCATGTTCGTGAGCTTTCGCACGTAACCTGGGGTCGCCCGATTGATTACGTTCCGGGTCAGGCCACGGGATATACCGTTAGCTTCACCCGGGTAGAAGTATGGAACCAAGAGCTTGAGCTTACGCTAGGCTTCGGGTCCGTCTTCGACGACCTCATGGACCAGACCCGACCGTGGGTTACCCAGGAATATTTGTTCCGGGGCACGGAGCTGAACAAGCTTTGGCAGTACAGTGGATGCTGGTTCCAGACCAAGAATAACAATAACTGGGAATCAGGCGGTGACGCGATCGTTACGGTCGAATGTGAACTTGCTTATGTTTCCCGCGTCCGAGTAGCTGGCTAATGCAGGGTCTCAACTGGGGAACTAAGAGTAAAGCTCGTTCCCTCGCCTCCCGCCTAAACTGGGCGGTTGGCGAGAGTGGCACCCCCACTCCGCAAAAAGTTGAGCCTGATGTGCTAGCGCCGGACGTTACTTACCCTGATACTTTGGTTGATGACCCCAAAGATAGCGATGACGCTGTTGACCATTCTGATGGCACTAAGGCGCATGACGCCATTGCTACTAATTGGGATGCTCTGCTTGATACAGCAGGTATCCCCACGGACGGCACCCCTCCCGACCCCCTAGCTGCTCAGCAAGAACAACAGGCACGGGAAGAGGAAGCAGCCCGCCAAGCCCAAGGCTTGGACACCGGCTTGCCCCAGCCCGGCAGCTCCCCTTCTGCTCCATCAGCACCCTCTGCACCGCAACAGAAAGCAACCCAGAAGAAACGTGCCGGTCGCGGCATCGAGGGCTGTGGTGACGACGGTGCAGCTATGGGCCCCACAAATCCCATGGACCCTTCCAGTAAGTACAACTGGGACCAGTTCTCCTCCACTCCCAAACTGTAATAGACTAAAGTAAGTCCATATGGACAAGAATCTATATTCCCTACCTGTCGAAGAAAACGGTAGAGCTTTTAGCTATTACTGTCTGGTAACGAGTGTCGATAACCCCACATGCGCCTGGGCCTTGGTGCGTGGCGGACACGTTCTATCCAGCGGCTTGGTAGAGAACGAAGATATAGAGCTTATGCTACAGTGCTTACGCTCGGATCTTAATGGAACATCTAAATGGCAACCCCTTACAATACACTAGCAGTGATTAGGAGTTTTACACATGGCTGACGAGAGAGACCCGAATAACCCCATGGACGCAATGATGCCACCTGCGGACAATCCTGAATACCACAGGAAATTGGCCGAACACAAGTCAAAGTTGCAAAATACTGCCGAAGACGCTATTATGTCAGACCCAACACACGCAGCTCTCGGCGACCGGCTTGCCAGCGTCCGTCAGGACGCCCCACAGGCTGCCGCACCACAACCCTTGCCACCGACCGACGTGCCTCCCTTGGCCCCTCCTGCGTATCCTGAGGAGCGCACAGGGCTTACTGTGGACCCCACCGTGGGTCAGGTTGCTCATACTCCCGTAGAGCCCAGGTTGCCTGAAGGCGCTGTGGCACCAGCGGCTCCTGCGGCTCCTGTTGCAGCCCCGGCTCCCCAAGCTCCCCTCAAGAAGAGTGTCAGTAACATTTTGACTAATCTTAGAGAAGACTTTGGGATCGACAACATTCCTGTAGTTGACATTGACATCAACGGTCACATTTTTACCATGAAGGTTCTGGATACGGCTTCTGTAGCCACTGCCTTGCGCTTCGCGGACACACTGTCGATGACTGAGCGAGAGAACACTATCAATCTCCAGATTGCTCTGACAGCCTTCGCGGTCTTATCCATTGACGGAGAGCCTCTGTGGAAGGTATTTAACGTGCCGGTCCCAGACCTAGATACTGTTATTGTGGAGGGCGAGAGACGCCCTATTTTCAGCCCCATGAAACCCCCGCACGGAATTCGCACTATCGCTGCTTCCGAGCTGATGGAGTTCATGAGCACCGAACTTTCTGCTTCTGTTCTGGCGGAGCTGTGGAAGCGCTACGGCACCGATGTGGACCCTAAGGGCAGCCTTGAAGAGCTGCTGAACATGGTTAGTGAAGAGAATGAGGATGAGGAGGATAGCCTCCCTTTGCTCTAACGGCCTCTGAAGATGACCCCGAACTGGCGGTCAGAGGTTTTGTACTAGCCAAAACTGGTTGGACTTTGGAGTATATCAACAAGCTCCCAGAGCCGCACCTCCTTTTTGCCTACCACTGGCTGAAGAAGGATGAGGGTGATATGTGGGAGCGCTTCGGGGCTCACCTGGGGACCCTGTGGAACAGGGAAACCCTACAGGCCCTCGATGAAAAGCCGCAAGGCTCCCACACCCAAAACGATACCATTTTCGTGCCATTATCTCTAGTAGTGAACCCAGATTTACCAAATGCCCTCCTGGGGAAGGATACTGGCGGTGCTAAGGCACCCCCCGGGGCCACAGCCCGACAAGGTGGAGACGGTCTGCACACTGAAATGGCTATGCCTGAAGGAGATGAGGTCATAAACATGGGATCCTTACCGAGGGAAGAATTCATCGGTCTGGTTGCCAGTTCTGGCCTAGCTAAGTAATGCCTGGACCCGTAGACTCACTCAGAGGTATGATGGGAGGTGGAGGTAAAAGCCCCGCCGGTATGCAATCTATGCCCGGATTCAGTAGTGCTGATCTAGCTAACCTGAAAGAGGCTGAAGGCAGTCTTGCGTCTATCGCCAAGTTAGCGAAAAAGGGCTCTAAGGAGCTAAATAAGCTGGGCAGTGTGAAAGGTCTAGCCAAAGCAGAGAAAGCTCTGTCAAATTTGAAGAATGAAGAAGCCGCCTTCAACGCTGTAATGGCTGACGGTACTTCTGACGTTTACGCACGTAGCGCTGCTTACGAGCGACTCGCTGATGCCCAGAGAGATGCGGAGGATGCAGTTAAAGACCACACCAAAGCCGAGAACGAACTATCTGGTATGCTGGGGCGAACTAAGAACGTTCTTGGGGATGTTGCTACCAAGAGTAACTTGGTGAAGATGGCCTTCGCTGGCGTAGCTGAGATTGCAGGCGTGATGCTGAATGACATGTCGCAGGGCTTCGAAATTATGGCTAGGTCCGGGCAGGTTCTAGAAGGCACGTTTACTAGTTTAGGGGCGGCGACTGCGTACTACTCTGGTGCTATGCGCTTAGCGTCCGTTGAAGCTACCGCAATGGGACAGAGTGCAACAGCATCCAATGCCGCGTTCGCTAAGCTTACGGAAACATACGGAGCCAGCGGGGCTGTGGTTGAGGAGTTGAGTGCTAAGTGGGCTGACATGTCTGCTGTTGCCACCCTAAGTGGTCTTGGGCTGGAAGACGTGGCTAACATGGCTTCTCAGGGCTTCCGCCGTCTGGGTGAAGATCTTGACACTACCATGGGTAATGTTAAGTTGATGGCAGAAACAGTTACCGACCTCAACGCGCAATTTGGTGATGGTGCGGTGAATTCCAAAGAGTTCAGCAATGCTGTACAGTCCCTTGCTCATTCTTCCAGCTTCCTAAACCAGAACACTAGGTTAGTAACCGAGTCTTTGGGCCGTGAGCTAAAGATGCAACTTGCTCTGGGACGTGCTCCTGAGGCCGCTCTAAAGAAAGCGCAACAAAATCTAGAACTGGCGGGCAAGGTCAACATCGTTGGTATCATTGAGTTTCGAAACGCCGTACAGGCCGAATATAACGCGTTTGAAGCAGGCAGCGATGAACAACAGAAGTTCCTTGAGGACTTCGCAGAAAAGCATGGCAGCGAGGGCAAGATCCTGGCTGGTATGTTAGAAGCTGGAACACTCACGTCCTCAGAAAACTTGTTTGCCGTTGAGCAGGCCGTCAAGAACGGTGCTTCGTTACAGTCAGACATGATGGACTCTATGCGTGCCAGTGCCTCCGAGGGAGACATCGGGGCGCTGATAGCCAAGGGCTTGAGTATTGGGGAAGCCCAGTACATGCGTGCAGAATCTCGACAGCTTACTACAGACATCCAAGGAACTGCAACAGGCACAACACCAGAAAAGCGAAAAGCGAGAGCAGCACTGCTGGGTGACGACTACGCTAAGGACCCCAAGAAGCTTGAGTTCCTAAAGAAGGTAGAAAGTGGAGTTGGCAAAGAAGGCGGTTTCGGGTCCAAAGCAGCACAGCAGAAAGCATTCTTGAGCTTGGACACTTCTAGAGGCAAGGATATTGAGGGCGGACCTAAAAGCCCTGAAGAGATTGCTAAGGAAACCCGTAACTGGATAGATGCGCATGCGGGTGTTAGGAATCTAGCGGCTATTGCGGCGTCGGTCAAAAACATTCCCGACCTTCTTGGGACTTTGCCAAAGCTTCTGGCTGGAGCCCTTACACTTGTTTTGGGCAAAAAACTTCTTAACAGGCTAGTGCCTAGCCCGTTTAGTGGCTCTAAGGTAGGAATGGGTGCAAGAATGGCGAAGGCTATGCCCACGTTTGCTCGGGCTGGCGGCGGTGCTATGAAGGGTGTTAGAGCCTTGGGTGGTTTTGCTGGAAAAGCTCTGGGCGGCCTAGGTAAGCTGCTCGGTAAGGCGGGACCCATAGGTCTGGCTATTAGCACTATTGCCGGGTTTGGAATGGGCATGGCACAAGCTTCTGAGATCTTCAAGGACGTGGATGTAGGCGCAGCCGAGTATGCCGCAGCCGGTATTGGAGGTGCTGTCAATATGCTCACCATGGGCCTAATAGACACCGCTGATGCTGCCCGCACGACTATGGACCTTGGAGGTTGGATGAAGAACCTCTTGGGTGGTGATGACCCTCTTGCACCCACCGAGTCTGATAAAACATCAAGCCCCGAGGACATAGCAAAACAACGTGCGTTTCTGAGAGAGCGAGGTAAACTGCCGCCACCTACCTCCACCAAGGTATCCGAAGTTTCTACAGTCGCAGGAGAAGCTGGTGCAGCCAGCGGAGGTGCTGTAGCCTCTGGTTCTCTTTCTGGCGGAAGTCTTATTTTGGAAGTACAGAACTGGGACGCTATTTATGCCCAATCTGTTAATGATGCTGCCACTGGCGGCTTATAGGAGAAGACGTAATGTCTGCAACACTAAACCGAGCCCTAGCGGCTGGTAATTTGAAGGTTCGAAAGGTAGCTTCGGGTGAAGCTATTGTTGTATTTCGTAACCCTGTTCTAAAGACGGATTCTGATGGAAATAAGTTCACTGTTGAAGTGAAGCCTGTTCGCATCGCACACCGAACACCGATGGATATGTTCAGTCGTAAGGATGTTGATAAGGACGCCGTAAAACAGTCTAACCTTACCAAGCTTATCCAGTCCGGGGTCATTGAGGTTCTGTAGCAATGGGTTTCGTCTGTTACATCTGCCACGCCGAGAAAAGTAGGGATTTTGTGCATAAGCACCACAAGGTTCCAAAGTCTCTTGGTGGGTCTGATGCACCAGACAATCTATTGGACCTGTGTTCCGGCTGCCATGCTGACACACACACACTGGCTCGCATGATGAAAAACCCCAAGAGGGTTGGTGAAGTGCGAACGGCTTTGCAGTCCATGTTTCCAGATGGCGGCATGCAGGGAAGGTGTTTGGAGATTGCTACCTTAGCTAACCGCAGCACAGTTATGAGTGCAGAGCAGCAGGTTGTAGATGAAGAACGGGAAATACAGGTTGGACTAAAGCTGAAGAAGCCTTACAGAGACGCCTTGCAGGTGATAGCCCGGGACAGAAAGCTGTCCATGGCTAACTACACAAGGAAAATCATAGAGGACCACATTCGTAGAGTGTATCCTAACGTGGAGAAGATTTAATGCAGTTGATTTCTAGAATTGATGCTGATACTGGCGAGACACTTATTTGGTGCGGGGATGACTTTAACCCTCTCGACACCCAAATGTCATTACAGAAATCTGGGCTTACCTTATTGAAAATTCGCGAGGACAAGTGGGCCGTCGTGGGACCAGTAGGGCTGCTCGAAGAGGAGAACGAAGATGGCCGACAAGAAGGCTAACATGCAGCCGCAGAGTGGTGCGGATAAGAAAGAGAAGAAAAACTTTACGCAGTTGCCTTCCGATGGCGACAAGAGTGAAGTAGGCCAGGACAACCATTCCCTAGCGCCTTTGCTACACTGGGACACTGGTAACGACGGCGATGGCGAAAGCTAAGCTAGACATCAGTCACGGCGCATCTGTCGAGGAGTGGGCAGACCTTTACAAGTGGGTAAAGACGAGCACACTTACGTTTAGTGAAGAGGACCCCGACAAGCGCAATCCGTGGCTAGCTCCAGATGTGTCCCGTGAAGCAATAATCGAAAAGATACATAACGGGCACGGCGGAGGCTGGATTGGCGAGGGCTTCGGGTTATGAGAAAAGAAACAGTAGACCTATTAGAGATGATGGATATACCCCTGACCAAAGACCTAAAAGATCTGTTGGATCAAATGGACAAGTGGGACCTACCTGACATGCCGGAAATACCCTCTATACCTGAAACACATTCTATGCCAAGACACACGCGTACAATTACTACTACTGACGGTACTGGCGTTGATGACGAGCGGACGTGGGCAACCTCTGACCGCACATGGACAACCTTTGACGACATGGAGTCTTTGTAATGGCTACACGAGGTTTCCTGATAGGTACGATATTCGATACCGCCATATCATTGTTGTTTTCCCAGACGTTTACACGAACTGGCACAGCAGTTGACAGGGAGGCCCTCGAATTCGCAACAGACGTAAAGCGTATCGAGCCTCTAAAGCAGAGCCCTGTAGCATGGAAGGATCTTAATCAGTACCTTCTCCCTGCGATTACAGACAACAGCGATATGACGTATGCCAACGTCCAGACAGAAATTGGCGACTGGGAAACAAACTACCCCTCCGACGTTACAGTAACCAACATGGGCACCCTGGGCACAGAAGAACAGAGCATAGTAACTCTATTCGATGACGGCACGAAACCCATTTTGGGTATCTCCTGCGGTATCCACGGTAACGAAATCCAATCTCTCCGAGGCTGGTTCGCAGCTATTGACTGGCTTCTCACATCCAGTACAGATCTGGCTGTCTCTGTTAGATCCCAGCTAACCATATACTTCGTCCCTTTGTTCAATCCCAACGGAACCACAGCGGACCAGCGCAACAACCTAAACGGCGTAAACCTAAACAGAAATTGGCCCTATTTCTTTAGCTCTGCTCTAGATGCGGACAAGGGCGCTTCTGCTTTGTCTGAAACAGAGTGTAGCCAGTTTGTTACGTTTATGGAAGCAGGCGCTCCATCCCGTGACGGGCGTGTTTTAGCTTGGGTAGACGTTCACGCGTGGTCATCTAAAGACACCTTTGGGTTTCTGACAGAGCAGATAAACCACTCTCACGATAACATCCTATTCAATAGGTCCGCGCAAAACCACATAGACGCCTTGATGTCTCTGCAAAGCTATACGGCTGTAAACCCCCCGGTAGCTCTGACCGAGTACAGAAGCAAGCGCAAGCCCTACCTGTATACGTGGATTGCCAATAGAGGCCGCCCGGATGTTTGGGGTGGGATCATAGAGTACCCCGAAGCTGAGGCGAACACTTTGAATGCTAGCGCGGCACAGGACGCCATGATGGGTCTGTGTATGGCTAGTTTGCAGCAGCTAGCCACACCTGTGGACGGCACCGTATCAGAGTCTCGAACGCATAACGGTACCCTGCCTAACACCTCGAACAACAACCCAAACCTTACAGCGTGGCATGCAACAGAACCAAGACCCCAATGGTTCACTTTTCAGAAAGTGAACCTAACCCAGGTTTCGGACACTGATCTAGGTAGAAATGTTGTTGAAATGGAGCGACCAGGGCACGGAACGCTTGCTGCGGAGCAATCCCAGTCTGCTTACGCTGTTAATGTTCCAGATTCTATTACAGGTCTGCCAGAACTATACATAATCGGCGGAGAAACAGCAGGCGGCGGAAGAACAACAGACGTAAACTATGTAGACTCCTCCGACGGTAGCGTTGGGGCAGCAGCAGCCTTCCCCATTTCTGCTAGATACATGGCGGCTGTACACGACGGAACTAACGTGTACGTTTCTGGCGGATTTTCTACCGTGTATGGGGACGCTATATACAAGTCTGCTAGCAGCGGAACCAGTATTACGTTCAGCTCTTGGCTTACCTCCATGTCCGTTTACGATACAGGAGTCCAAAGGCACTCCATGGACTTCTGGTCAACTAACTCGTACTTGATTATATCCGGTGGACGGGATGCTGCTGGCTACTTGGACGGTGTGTTCGCTGTTGACGAGTCTACTGGGTACATTTGGCGTATAGCGACGATGACCGGAAACCGTGGGTACCATACGTCCGCCGTAACATCGGGCGGTGTTCTCTATGTGTTTGGGGGTACCAGCACGGGTTCTAATACTTTGGGTACCGTAGAGAAAGTAACTCTCGTTGACAATAAGAAGGGCGACGATACAGACGGCGTGACCTCAGGTACCAACTTCAGCAGCACAGGCTATACGTTTGAAGCGGGTGACGCTGGCGGCACTATAACCATTCAAGAAGGCTCCGTCCCTGGGGAATACGCAATTTCAGCGTTTGTTGATGTTGACAATGTTACTCTGTCCACATCCCCAGGAGATGCTAGCTCCCTTGCTTTCGTAGTATCCTCAGCGGAAGCTACGATGGCTACTACTACTGCTCTCCCTGCTTCCCGACGAAGGCAAACAGCGTCCTTCGAGAGCGGATTGGCGTACTTGTTTGGAGGGGAATCAGCGGGCTTCAAATCAGACCTGTACGTATACGACACCTCTGATGACAGCGTAACTACCGTAACCTACACCATGGATGAACAGGTGGATGAGGAATCTGGAGACCTCGTTCCTGTGGAAGAACCGATTCTTGCCGCCGCAGCCAGCTACTACAACCCCTCGGCCGATACGTTTAACATATTTGGCGGAGAGGATGAGTTAGGAGACGCCAGATCTGACATCTACGAAATCAGCCTGGATACTCAGATTGCTGGGCAGTGGGGCGTGGAGCTGAATGAGTACGGCTGGCTCCGCATGTCTCAGGTGTTCACGGATGTCACCAACCCAGGCAGCTCTATGATAGTCGCTGCCGTGAAGAATATAACAGGGATCAACGACGACCTAGCGTCTTACGTAAGAATCAACATCAACGTAGGACCCCTCAGCGCCGTAACTAGAAAAGTTAGGACGTGGTATCAAGTAGCTTCACAAGACGAGTATGACATGCTAATGATGCCTTTTGAGTTGGAGGCAGGGGAAACTGAATTTCGGGTCTACATTCGACACTACACAGCAGGAACCATTGTCCGCGTAGCAAGCTTCCAGTTGTTTGCCTCTGAAGAGGTGCTGCAATACCCGTTAGCGATAGACGAGCTAAAAGAGCCGGACAGCAACAGATTGACCGTAACGTCTACTGCGCCTTTGGATACAAATAGCCGGTACATTATCGAGGGGGATATGTCACCTCTGGTAAATACCAACGTGACAGTGGACGAAGTAGATCTACTAAGGTTCTACAGCCCTACAGACGAGCTTCTGTTCTATCTGTCGTTTAGTTCTATCGTTGGTGCTGATAGGTGGACTTTGGGCAGTGGCACCTTGACTGTCACGGATGACATCAATAAGAGTTTCGAGGATAAGACATCATTCGAAATAAACTTCAATAGAGGCAGCGGCAAGGAACCCAGATACGACGTGATTACTTGGCGTATAGACAAAAGCGGGCCTACAGCATCGCTCAAGCTATTCTTCTACGGGGAAACACTCAGCTTCTCGCTGGCGTCCATTCCGACCGATAGGTCCATCGGCTACGTTTTGGCGGATAACGGAATTTACTCCGAACTCCGACAGCCCTCTTTGTAACCAATAATTAGCATAAGTGCTGCTCCTATAGGAGCGCAGTGGCGGGCAAAAAGCCGCGTCGAACGCGAGTCCGAGCGACTCTGTGGGATAATGTTCGACGCGGCTCCACTCCAGCCCAGTGGGCGAGTGTGCGCGCCTCTAAGGCTGCTGCATAGACTCTTTAGTCTAAGATAGAAATAACCGATTCTTACCTTTGTGTCTTTACCAAAAGTCCCCACGGGGAGTCAACATATTGAGGGCAGATTATCTCTAAAGTAACCCTAGGAGATACCGATAAATGGCCGGACCCAAGTACGACAACCCTACCGTTTTCAACTTCTTGCACGACTACGGATGCGACCTTCGGGGACGGCGCGTCTTCAACCACCACCACATGGGCGTATCGGAAGATAGCTTTGCTCTGGGCATTGAGTATGTCTCGCGAAACCTGCTGCATCTAGACAAGAGCCCAGGCCCCGTAGAGCTGTGGATCAACAACTCTGGCGGCTGGCTACACGAGATGTGGGCAATCATTGACATTATGCAAATCATGGATAATCCGGTCCATACTGTTTGTTACGGCAACGCAGCCTCCGCAGCTTGCCTTCTGCTGGCCTCTGGTACCGGAACCCGGTATGCCCTGCCCCACGCCTCATTCATGTGGCACGCGGGCACCACGGACATCTCAGACGACATTCACTTCCCGGACGCCGTGGACCGAATGAAGTGGGAGCTGCGTGAAAACGACCGCTGGCTTGACCAGATGGCACGCTCTACGTCTCCTCTGAATCCTGACACGGGCAAAAAGATCCGCAACCACAAGGATCGAGTAGCCTTCTGGGGGCATTACGCCCGTGGGGGCGGTGAGCTGTGGTTTGACGCCAAAGAAATGGTCGTCAACGGTGTTGTAGATGAAATCTGGGGACAGCCTGCCCCTAAGCCAGCCAAGAGCGGGAAGTAATGGACGAAACGACGATGGACATACTGGGGCACGCAGCCTACGTGCTCATAGCCCTGGGTATGCTTCTGCTCGGGCGTAAGAACCGCTGGGGATGGGTGTGCCGTTTCCTCGGGGAGGGTGGCTGGATTTGGCTGGGTTGGCTTATGGGTATGTCGTCAATCTGGTTCTGGGGAATTCTATTTATGAGCTTCGACGCCTACGGGTTCTGGCAGTGGTCCGCCGCTGAGAAGAAGCTTTCGAGCCCGCCAAATACCTAGACAGGGCTTGCACAAGATTTCGCCCGTCTCTTTTACCTCTACCATAGTCCAGTCGTTAGGGGAATCTCCGCACTCGCTACAGGGCGCGTCTCTCAAGCTCCATCGCAGATGATGTCCGTAAACTAGCGGCATTATCCTCTCCACTCGCCGCCAATAATGTTCACTAAGGCTCTCTTACCGTTTGGATACACGATTCCGTGCGTTTGAAGCCAGGAGCTTGGACCAGAGGTGTACTCAAGCCTCAGGTGGGAACTGGTGCCTACCTGTACAACACCCTTTTAGATACACGGGGCGTGTGTATGTCCGATGATTGAGCGAATCCCAATCTTGTT
>Ga0164313_10004404_pt1 | contig 12539 bp, 10 predicted proteins | sample GuaBasSedimGuay4_FD_113735 | JGI IMG/M metagenome (GOLD analysis project Ga0164313, IMG submission 113735) | Subseafloor sediment microbial communities from Guaymas Basin, Gulf of California, Mexico - Guay4, Core 4569-4, 0-3 cm | ecosystem: Environmental > Aquatic > Marine > Hydrothermal vents... | reverse complement strand
GTAGACGATGACCCCGTAGGTGTCCCGGAGGGTCTCCTCGAGGCAGGCGTGGGGGTACTCGACCGCGGTCCGCCCGTGCTTTCGTTGCACGAAGTCTTCGACCATGCCGCTGGCGAGGGGGCCCGGCCGGTAGAGGGCCACCGCGGCGACGATGTCTTCGAAGCAGTCGGGTTTGAGCTGCTTGAAGAGCGTCTGCATCCCGCTCGATTCGAGCTGGAAGACGTTCGTCGTCTCACCGGACTGGAGCAGGGCGAAGGTCGCCGGGTCGTCCAGCGGGAGGGTATCGATGTCGAAGGTCTGGCCTTTGCGGTCGGGGCGCTTGTCGATGAGCGAGAGCGCCACGTCGATGACCGTCAGGGTCCGAAGACCGAGGAAGTCGAACTTCACCAGGCCGGCCGCTTCGACGTCGTTCTTGTCGTACTGGGTGACGTAGGTGTCGGGCTCCGGGCAGAAGACCGGTACGTGGTCCCAGAGAGGCCCCTCGCTGATGACCACGCCGGCGGCGTGCATGCCCGCGTGGCGCGTCAGGTCCTCGAGGTTCATCGCGGTGTCGAGGAGCTTCTTGATCTGCGGCTCTTCGTCGTACTGGGCCTTGAGGCGCGGCTCCTGTTCGAGCGCGTCCTTCACGGGCACGCTCTTGCCGCCGACGGGTTCGGGGACCAGCGTCGCCAGGCGCCCCGCGTCGGCGGGGGCGAAGCCCATGACTCGCCCGACGTCACGGACCACGGACCGGCTCTTGAGCAGGTGGAAGGTGGCGATTTGTCCGACGCTCGACCTGCCGTATTTGTCGCGCACGTAGTCGATGACCAAGTCGCGCTTGTTCATGCAGAAGTCGATGTCGAAGTCGGGCATCGACACGCGCTCGGGGTTCAAGAAGCGCTCGAAGAGCAGGCCGTAGGGCAGGGGGTCGAGGTTCGTGATGTCGAGGCTGTAGGCGACCAGAGACCCGGCGCCGGAGCCGCGGCCCGGGCCGACCGGGACGCCGTTCTCCTTGGCCCACCGGATGAAGTCCTGGACGATTAGGAAATAGCCCGGGAAGCCCATCTCGATGATGACATCGAGCTCGATTTGAAGGCGCTCTTCGTAAGTCTTTCGGTCGAGCTTCGGGGCGGACTTCTTGCGCGCCCCGTCGATGGACGCGATGCGTTTTTCGAGGCCCGCTTTCGAGATCTCTCGCAGATAGTCCGACTCGCTCTGGCCCTCCGGGAGCTTGAAGGCGGGCAGCTTCGGCGCCGAGAGCGGGTTCACCATGCCCGCGCACATCTCCGAAACCCGAAGCGTGTTCGAGATGGCCTCGGGCAAGTGCGAGAAGCGCTCGATCATCTCGGCCGGACTCTTCAGAAAGATCTCTTCGGAGCCATGGTGCAGCCGCTCCATCTCTTCGAGGCTCCGGCTCGCGCCGATGCACTGGAGAACGAGCTGCGATTTGGCGTCCTGGCGAGTCGGGTAGTGGCAGTCGTTGCTCGCGACGATGGGCACGTCGAGGTCCCCGGCGAGCTCGACGAGGATCTCGTTGAGGGGGCCTTGCTCGGGGAAGCCGTGGTCCTGAAGTTCGACGAAGAAGTAGCCCGGGTCGAAGGAGTCTCGGAGCGTCGCCATTGCGCTACGACCCGCCGCCGGACCCTGCCGGAGGATTTGCTGGGCCAGGTACCCGCCCATGCAGGCGGACATGCCGACGACGCCGTTGCGATGTTCCCGGAGGAGCTCGAAGTCGACCCGGGGCACGCCTTGGACGAGGCCCTCGACCCAACCGCGGCTCACGATGCGCACCAGGTTCTGGTAGCCCTCCTGGCTCGAGGCGAGGAGGACCAGATGGTGGTGGTCGCGGATTTCTTCGTCACCCCGGGCGCCGCCGACGAGGTTCACCTCGCAGCCGATGATCGGCTTCACGCCGGCGTTGTTGCAGGCGTTGTGCAGCTGGATCGCGCCAAACATGTTGGCGTGGTCGGTGACGGCGATCGCCCCCATGCCCATGTCGGCGACCTGCCCGACCAGCCCTTTCAGGCGGATCGAGCTATCGAGCATGGAGAACTGCGTGTGGCAGTGGAGGTGGACGAACTCGTCAGCCATGGGGACCCGGCAGGGGTCTTGATAGGCGAGTGGCCGCTGGGGATCCAGGGGCGGGTGGAAAGTTCGCGGATCCGGCAGGGGCTCGTGCGGCGATTCATGGCGCTGGGGCCCGCCCCCGGCCCTCGGAGCTTGCCGGCTCTGGCTTGCACCCCCTGGGGCCCCGTGATACGTACCGCGCCCTTCGGTGGCCCAAAGGCCGACCGGGCTTGGAGAATCTCATGCAGAAGTCGCCGCTTACGATCGTCAAGGAGCGCTTCACCGATAAGGCGGGCCTCATCACCGCCGTGAAGGCCCTCGCCACCGACGACCTCTGGTCCGACCGGCTCAACGAGGCCAAAGGCCTCGATCTCGTTTCGAACAAGAAACTCCTTCATCTGCACGATGTGCTGACCGCGGTGAAGAAGGAGTTTGGCTCCCGGGACAAGCTCATCGACGCGATCGTCCAGGGCGAGGACCGCGGGAAGGACGCTGACTACCGAAAGCGCTTCGTGGAGTGGTCGACTCCCCGGCTTTACGACTACCAGCAGAACTCTGTCTCTGCCTGAGGCGCCCCAGGCACTCCCGGCGCCGCTACCGTTGGCCTATCGGCTCCGCGCGACTGCATCGCGCTTCCGCCTCGGGCCGCCGTACGCGGCGCCTTCTTGTTAGAGGCCGCGGTTTCCCCATAAAGTTCGAGCCCCCGTGCGGCACCGCCGTCGGGGGTTTCGTGCGTCCGTCTCTTAGTTTTTTTCAACAATTTCGGGCGGTGTCGCCCCCTGCCCCGGGAAGCTTGGCTGCGTGGCCCTCGCCCCTCGCCAGTCTCCTGTTGTGTGTCGCGAACCTTTGGCGATAGTGGGTGTCAGAGGTTTCGTGAGCAGCGCACATCATACGGCGGACGCCCCCAGGGCCCAGTCGCGGGTGGACCCGGAGCTCGAGGCGTTGCCCGCCCCTCCGGCCGGCAGACGATTCGCCGCCATGACCGTCCAGCCGCTCACGGTGGTGGCTTCCCTCGCCTTTTTGCTGAGCCTTTGGCCAGACATCAACTATTTCTTCGCTCCCTCGGTCGCGACCCAGCTCGGGGACGTGACCGAGGTCGTGCCGGCGACTCTCACCCCGAATACCTTCGTACGAATCGAGGGGACTCCGATGGCGTCGGGTACGGTGCGCTATACGCGCATGGTCTCAGGCTCGATGTACGCGGTGTTTCCCCTCGCGGGGCAACGAAACATCTTCGTGCAGATCCCCATCGACGGCCCGGAGACCGAGCGCAGCCTCTCCCAGCGGGAGTTCTCGGGGCGCCTCGTGACCTTCGGGGAGCTCGGCAGTCGTTTTGGTCAGGTCCGGAAGTACCTCGGCTCGACGATGGACATGCCGGTCTCGAGCGAGTCCTTCCTGCTGCTCAGCGATGAAACCCCGACCAGCTACTACTGGGCGCTCTTCCTCGCCGGGCTCGCCCTCCTCTTCGTCCTGGTCAACGTTTGGCTCATGTTTCGCTGGTTCCGGCCGCTGGTGCCGGCCGTCGACCTCGACTGACCCGATCTCCTCCGGGCCGTGGTACCGTCTTGCCTCCGGGGGGATGGGCTCTCGGATCCTGCCTTCGGACCGTGACCCACGACGATCTTCCGCCGACGGACCATGTCGCCCGCGTCCTGATGAAAACGGGGGCGAGGGACGCCGCCGTTGCGTTTCTCCGTGCCGCGGTCGCTCGCGATCCCGGAGAGAAGGCGTGTGCCGCGCTGCTCCTCGCCGTCGAGGCGCGGCCCGACGCATCCGTCTACGGTCCGGATACGCACCTCTCTGTTTCGGTCGCGCGCAGCTACGTCAGGCGCGGGTGGCTACTCGAGGCGCGAGCGATTCTCAGCGGGACGGGGCTCGACGAATCGGGCAAGGGCCGGGCGCTCGCCCTCGAGATCGAAGAGGTCCTCGGCCCGATCCCCAACGACGCCGCCGCGGATCTCTTCGAAGCGGATCAGAAGCTCAGGACCGGCGGTGCCGCGGTCGCCCTGATGATCTTCGACGAGTACGCCGCGACGGGACGCCGTCTGCCCGCCTGGGCCGAGCGCCGTCACCAGCTCCTCGGGGTGATGCTCCTCGATTCGCCTCCGGTGGCCGCTCCCAGTGAAGACATCCGCGGTATGTCCCAGGTCGGTGCGGCACTCACCGATCGATTGGCCGCCCGGGACATCGAGGGGGTGCTCAGCGCTGCCCGGACCTATGCCGAAAAGCACCCGGACAGCCGCGATGCGAGGGCGGTGGTCCTCGCCCTCGGTCGCCTCGTCGAGAGCATGGCGGTCCTCGCCGCCGCCGCCGACGCCCCGGGCACGCACACCCAGCCGATGACGGGCATCAACGTCGCGATATTTCAGACGCGCATGTGCAACTTCGATATAGCCGAGCGTCTATTTCGGAAGCTGGTCATCGAGGACACGATGGACGCGAAGGCCCGGTCGCACCTCGACGACATCCAGACGATCAAGAAGGCCCTCGGCATGGTGATCACTCCCGCGAAGGATGTGCCGCCGGAGCCCGTCTCGAGCCCCGACGTGCTCGCCCCGGCGGCGTCTGCCGAGGCCTCCAGTCCCGCTCTCCTGGGCCCGGACCTCGGGGCTGCCCTCGACGCGGATGTCACCAAGAAGTACCGCAACGACCCCTCGATCCTCGCGGACGAATCCAACTCAGCGGAGACCACCGCTCAGGTCGACATGGGCAGCCTGCAAAGGCACCTCGACGCCACCCGGAACCCCGAACGGCCCATCACCGTCGGAGACTCATCGGAGGACTACACCGTCGACGAGGGCCCCGATGAGTTTGGGTTTCCGCGGCCCATTCCCACGACCGCTTCGGGCACCGACAAGCGCCTGCGGCCGAAGGCCGAGCGGACCGCGCCCCTCGGCGGCACCGGTGGGTCAGTCTCCGGGAAGAGGCCCATCACGGCGTCGAATTTGCTCAAGAAGAGCGCGGCGCTCTCGCCCAACGCGTGGGTCGACTCATCCGAGTCATCGGGTGGCGAGCCCAGCTGGGATGAAGTCTCGACCGAGATCGGGGACCCGGCCCAGATGGCGGAGCTTCTGCTGAAGCAGGGTTACGCCGAGCGGGCCCTCAAGATTTACCGGAGCCTCATCGCCGTTCAACCCAAGCGGTCGGCCTATATGCGCCGCATGAAAGAAATCGAGGAGCTCATCGCCACGGGCACCGTGCCCCGCATCGCGACCAACTCCAGTGTCGAACTCCCCCCCGACCGGCCGGGCCCGGCGGCCGGCTCCGCCCTCGATGCGCTCGCGCCATCCATCGACGCGGCGATGGCGCCGACGCCGGCGGCGCCTTTCGATCGCCCCCAAACCGGTGAGCGGGTCATCGAACCGGCACCGCCGATCGAAATGAACACCATCCAGGACGAACTGGAGGGCGAAGAGGTGACGGTCGTGGACTTCGAGTTGCCGGACGCCGACCTCGGGGCGGACGCCTCGAAGGGCCAGAGCGTCGACTCCCCGCCGGAAACAGACGCGGCTAGTGCCGTGGTCGTCCGCCGCGTCATCGCGATCGACTGAGACCGCGGCTCAGTAAAAGAAGAACTCGACGTATCGTTCGACCAGGTAGTCCCCGAAGAAGAGGAACTCGAGGGCGCCGAGGGCGAGGAAGGGCCCGTAGGGGACCTTCAGCTTGCCGAAGGACTCGTCGTCGTCGTCGGGGCCGTCGTCGGGGCCGTCGTCGTTCCCGTTCTCGTTCTCGTCCTCGCGCCGTTCCTGTTCTTCGAGTTCAGCGAGGCCGGCGGGCACGATCGAACGGCCCGTTGCGAGGAACAAGCCCGCGACGAAGAGGCCTTGGAAAGCGCCGAGGACGAGGGCGAAGAAGGCGCCTTGCCAGCCGAGGAAAGCGCCGATCATCAAGAGTAGTTTGGAATCCCCCTCGCCCATGCCGCGTCGGCCGAGGAGTCGCTCGTAGCCCCAGACGAAGACGAGCTGAACCAGCAAGAACCCGCCGCCGGCGCCGAGGGCGGCGTCCACCGCACCCGGGCTTTCGCGCAGGGTCACCGTGGCGAGGCCGAGGGCTGCGCCGGGCAGTGAAACCTCGTCGGGGATCTCCATCCAGTCGAGGTCTACGAAGCTCGCGATCACCAAGCCGCCGACGAAGGCGAAATAGATGAGCGCTTCGATGGCGACGTCCATCAAAGGGAGCTCGGCGGGCGCGTTGATGATGAATCGTTCGGCGAGGGCCACCGCCAGTACACCGCTGATGAGTTCGACCAGGGGGTACCGGGGCGATATCGAGGCCCCGCAGCAGGCGGCCTTTCCCCGAAGGAAGAGCCAGCCGAGGATGGGCACGTTGCGCCCTGCGCTGATCGGCTCACCGCATGCCGGGCAGTGGCTCGGCGGCGTGACGACGCTCATCTCCCGGGGCCACCGATGGATCGCGACATTGAAAAAGCTCCCCCACACGGCCCCAAAGACGAAGGCGAGGCCGCGGATTAGGGCTGGGGGGAGGTCAGAGGCGAGCAGCACGGCGAGAGCTTAACACCACTGCTGCCCCGACCTTTCCTTTCCGAGGGACTTTCGTCGCGAATTCTCCGCGTGCTCGGCCTCGCCCCGCGGGTAGACTGCGCGCCGTGGATGACCGGAACGCGAAGGTGGTGACGACCGGCGATGATGGCCTCGCCGAGGCTGCCCCGTCTACGCCATCGCCCCGGGTTGCCGTCTATGCCGCGGCCGTCGGCCTCGCGACGGCGGTCCCCGTGCCCTTCGTGGACCAGGCCCTCTCGGGCTTGGCGCGGGGTGCGGCGCTGCGCCGGGTCGCGGAGCGGCGGGGGGTCCGCCTGAGCCGTGGGGCCCGGGATGTGCTCACCGGGGCGCCGGTTCGCCGCGGACCGAAGCGCCGGCTCATCCGTCGAATCCTCTCCGGTGTGGTCTCCTCGGCGTTGGCGCCGGTTCGCCTCGCGTCGCGCTTCGACGACGCCCTGTCGATGTGGGCCGCGGCGCTGCTTCTCGATCACTACCTTCGCGTGGTCCGCGGTGGTCCCGAGGGACGCCCCCTCGGCCCCGAGGAAGCCATGGGCGTGCGCCGCGCCATCGACTCCGCCGAAGTGGAGGCGGTGCTCGAGACCCTGCGCGCCGCTCCGCGCTCCTTTGTCGGGGCCCTCGGGGACGCGGCGCGCAGCGTGACCGCGCTCGACCGCGAAGACCGGAGCCCCGCCGAGCGTGTCGTCGACACCTTGCTCGATGCGGCGGCGACCGCCCCCGACTCCATCGCCCTCGGCCTCTGCCGCGCGTTCGAGGCGGCCCTCGATTCAGATCTAGATCCAGACCCGCAAGCAGACCAAGAAGAAGGCGCTCTCCGATGACCTCCGTGCGCGGGACTCTCAGCGACGCGAAGCGCGTCGTCGTCAAAGTCGGCTCCACCTCACTGCTCGAAGGTGATGACCGTTTCGCCCTCCTTGCCCGGGGGCTCTCGGCGCTCCAGGCGAGCGGGCGGTCCGTGGTGCTCGTCTCGAGCGGGGCCATCGCCCGGGGTGCGGCGCGCCTCGGCATCGAGGGCCGGCCGCGGTCGATCGCTCTCTTGCAAGCCGCCGCGGCGGCTGGGCAGTCGTCGTTGATGCACGCGTGGGAGCGGGCCTTCGCTGCTGATGTCGAAGACGTGCACGTCGCTCAGGTGCTGCTCACCCACGCCGACCTCGCCGACCGCGACCGCTACCTCAACGCGCGGGCGGCTCTCGATGCGCTCCTCGCCCAAGGGGCCATTCCTATCATCAACGAGAACGACACGGTCGCGGTCGACGAGATCCGCTTTGGCGACAACGACCAACTCGCGGCGATGGTCGCGACCCTAGTCGGGGCCGACCTCCTGATCTTGCTCACCGATGTCGAAGGGCTCCTCGACGCCGCTGGGGAGCGGGTCACCGTCGTCGGCGACGAGGACGACCCGGAGGCCTTGGTGCGCCCCGATAAGAGCGGCGCAGGCGTCGGGGGCATGGGCTCGAAGGTCGAGGCGGCGCGGCGGGCGACGCACCGGGGTGTGCCGGTGGTGATCGCCGATGCCCGGGGGCCGGGCACCCTCGAGGCGGTGCTCGCCGGCGACGACGTCGGCACGCTCTTCTTGCCCGCGGGCACGAAGCTCCCGAGCCGCAAACATTGGATCGCCTACACCCTCAAGGCCCAGGGGACGATCATCGTCGATCCGGGGGCCGCGCGGGCGCTCACCGAGGGCAAGCGCAGCTTGTTGCCTGCTGGCGTCATCGGCGTGCGCGGCGTCTTCGAAGCGGGGGACGCGGTCGAGATCGTCACCGCCGAGGGCCGGCAGGTCGCCCGGGGCCTGGCGCGATATTCCACTCGGGACATCGCGTGCCTCGCCGGCGCCCGGACCGGGGAGATAGAGGCCCGCCTCGGTCGGTACGGCGGCGACGAGATCGTGCACCGCGACGACATGGTCGTGTGTTGATCTGCTATCCTGCGAACGAGTGAACGAGGCGAATAGGTGAGCGAAAGCGACGAAATCCGGCGCATGGTGACCGACTTGGCGACCAAGGCCAAGGCCGCGTCCCGGGTGCTCGCGCGCCTCGACCCGGCCCGGAAGAACGCCGTCCTGCTGCGGGTTGCGGATGCACTTCGGGGCGAAGCCAAGGTTGGCATTTTGGTAGCCAACGAGAAGGACGTCGCGGCAGCCATCGCCGATGGCATGGCGTCGGCCATGCTCGACCGGTTGCGTCTCACGCCTCAACGCCTCGACGGGGTCGCCGACGCGGTGGCTCAAATCGCACGCCTCGATGACCCGGTAGGCAATGTGGCGGGGCTGCGCACCCTCGACTCGGGCCTCACCGTCGGGCGCATGACGATCCCCCTTGGTGTCATCGGCATCATCTACGAGTCGCGGCCCAACGTCACCGCCGACGCCGCCGCGCTCTGCCTCAAGAGTGGAAACGCGACGATATTGCGCGGCGGCAAAGAGGCATTCCGGAGCAACCAGGCGCTAGCCCGGGTATTCGGCGAGGCTCTCGAGGCCGAGGGCTTGCCCACGGCGGCGGTAACCCTCCTGCCGACGACGGATCGGGCGGCGACCACCGTGCTCATCGGCCTCGACCGCCTCGTGGACCTGATCATCCCGCGAGGGGGTGAGTCGCTGATTCGCTTCGTCGTCGACCACGCGCGAGTCCCCGTCATTCAGCACTACAAGGGCGTCTGCCACGTCTACGTCGATGAGGACGCCGACCTCGACCAGGCGTTGGCGATTGCCCTCAACTCGAAGGTCCAGCGACCCGGCGTCTGCAATGCCATGGAGACCCTCCTCGTCGACCGGGGCTGTGCGGCGGAGTTCGTCCCGCGCGCCTTCGCGGCGCTCCGGGGGGCGGGGGTTACCGTGCGCGGAGACGCCGCCGTTCAGGAGCTGGCCGACGGGTGCGAGGCAGCGAAGGACGAGGATTGGGACGCCGAATACCTCGACCTCATCCTCTCGATGGCCGTCGTCGAGGGCCTCGATGGTGCGATTGCGCACATTGCGCGACACGGTTCCCAGCACACGGAAGCCATCGTCACGACCAATTACGACAAGGCCCGACGCTTCATTCGCGAAGTCGACGCAAGCCTCGTCCTCGCCAACGCCTCGACGCGGTTCAACGATGGCGGTGAATTGGGGCTGGGGGCCGAAATCGGGATTTCGACCACCAAACTGCATGCTTACGGGCCGATGGGGCTGAATGAGCTATGTGCTGAGAAGTGGGTGGCCTACGGGAGTGGGCACACCCGGGCGTGAGCGCCCAGAGCTACGGAGACGGTGTTGAGTAAGAAAGCCAAGAAGACCGAGGGTGGTGGGAAAAAGGGCGGCAAGAGGAAGGCCGACGGGGCTCTCCTCGAAGGTCGTGATCTCGCCCTCGTCATTGCCGGGGCCGGCCTCGACAAGAAGGCTCTGAACGTCGAGATCATCGATGTCAGGGGCAAGGTCGATTACGCCGACTTCGTCGTCGTGATGAGCGGCCGGTCCGACCGTCAGGTGAACGCCATCGCCCAGGGCATCGAAGCCGAGCTCAAGCAAGAGCACGGCATCATGGCCCTCGGAGTCGAAGGCTTGCCCCAGGGCACCTGGGTGCTCATGGACTTCGGTGACGCCGTCGTGCATGTCTTCCACCAGGATACCCGCGGTTACTACGACCTCGAGTCGCTCTGGATCGACGCGGCTCGCGTGAGCTTCGACGACGAGCAGCAGTCCGCCTGAGCCCCGCCGAGTCTGATGGCCGGGTCTCTCAGGGTTCGCGTCATCGCGGTGGGCCGCATCAAAGAGCGCGGCGTCCGCGAGGCCATCGACGACTACGCCAAGCGCATCGGTCACTACGCGCGCTTCGAGGAAGTCGAACTCAAGGACGGGGACGCGGCGGCGGTGCGCGCACGCTTCGACAAGGCCATAGGCGAGCGCAGCCGGATCGTCGCGCTCGAGGTCGACGGCAAGGGTCTGACCAGCGAGGGCCTCTCGCGCTACGTTGGGCGCTGCGAAGGGGAGGGCGTCTCGGAGCTGGCCTTCTTGATCGGCGGCTCCTACGGCCTGCCCAAGGAGACGAGCCAAAAGGCGGACCTTCGTCTGAGCCTGTCGGCGATGACCATGCCGCACCGCCTCTGCCGGCTCTTCTTGATGGAGCAGGTCTACCGCTCGTTCACGATTCTGCGCGGCGAGCCGTACAACCACTAAAACAGTATCGGCTGGGTCACGATACCCGGCGCGATCTCGCCCCGGTTGCTCCGCTGCCTGCTCACCGACAAAAGGTCGGCTCCGCGGGCTGCTCGCAACCGGAACGACCTCGCTTGGGTCTCGCGACCCATCCAACACTGTTTGCCGAGCGCTGGTGGAAAAGAGGGCGCCCATTACTGGGGCGTTGCGGGGTTCGGCATGGCGCTATCTGGGTTCACCGGCCTGGGAGCTTGCCCCGGGTGCTCTCCCCCTTCGCCAGGTTACGGAGCGACGAACATGTCGCACTCGAAGGAGCGCGTGCGCACCCGGTCGCGGATGAGAAAGCTCGTCGAGACGATGTCGAGGCGTCCATCGTCGAGGCCCATCCCTGCGTCGGCCCCGTACCAGTCGACGTCGAGGGTGCCGAGGTGGCGGATTTGGGCGCCGGTGATGCGCTCTCGAAGCACGATCTCGGGCACTCCCTCGGTGCCGTCTTGTTCGAGGATGACGAGGCCCTCGGCGGTCCCGACGGCCGCGAGCACGCTCCTGCCGACGGGAGTCTCCCCCGCGTTGTTTCCATCGGCGTCGAGTTCGACCACCCTCTCCTCGGCGGTGAAGACGACATGTCCGCCGTCCCAGATCGCGTGAAATCCGCGTCCGAAGATGAAACCGATGTCTGTCGAGACCATGACGGGCGCGGCCTCGAGAGGCATGCCGTCGCTGCCGATGCGCAGTCGATAGAGCACGCCCGAACTCTCGAAGAGCGCGATGATGCCGCCGCCACACGTGCGCACCAGCGCTCCGGCGCGGCTCGTGAATCCGAGGGGAATCGCATCGCCGACGGGCGCGAGGGTCTCGTCGAGGCGCCGGAGACGCACCTCCGCGCCCTGAAGAACGAGCAGGCCGCCGTCGCGCGTCACGAAGCTCGGCGTCATCACCGGCGTGGCTCCGAGGTCGAGGGCGCTGACGTCGAGAGTCTCGACCGTCGAGAGCGTCTCTTCGTCGATCACGGCGACCTCGGTGTAGTTCGCATTCGTGTGGAGAAGAGAAGGTCGGCCATCGACGAAGAATATCGATGGAGTCCGCGCGATGGACGCCCGGGGCTCGAGGCCGAAGATCATCTCCGTGGTGGGGCCGGCGGCGTCGACGTGGAGGATGGACGCGGACTGATCGCCCCCGCCCATCATGCAGCAGTCGTTCGAGACGATGGAAAACGACGTCCCGAAGCGCGTTTGCACGCCCGGGGAGATGGACACGTTCCTCGTGCCAAACCTCGAGATCGGGTTCGCCAGGGGCGACACCGTGACCTCGCGGACGCGACCGCCGCCGTTCGGAAACCCGCAGAGGTAGTCGCAAGCGGCGGGGGGCTCCCCCCGGGGCGGCGCCGCGGCGTCAACCATCGCGTCGGTGCCGGCATCCGGCTCGCCGCATCTCGTCACGCAGCTCGGATGGGTCAAGACGGCTCCCGCCGGGCAGGTCCATTCCCCGTCGACGCACGTTGGCCCGTCGGCCGGCGCGCAGCACGCTCCAGAGAACTCGAAGCATCCCGTCTCGAGCAACTCGGGGCAGCTGCTGCCGTCCGTCGCGCCATCGGGTCCGGCATCGGCGCCCGTGTGAGAGCCGCTGCAGGCGACGAGAATCGCCGTGAAGGCCAAAGAGATGCCGTGAAATCTAGCCATTTGGGGTGGACGGTTCTGGGAGGAAAGGCGTCGGTGAGGACCTGCCCGGTCAGGGTCGTGGACGAACATCAGGGTACGCCATTTCGGCCCAGGCCGACCACTCGCCGCAATGAGTCGAGGACCCTCGACGTGATATCCGGCAACCGCCGCGCCCACGAGGCGATAAGG
>Ga0164313_10004403_pt1 | contig 12541 bp, 12 predicted proteins | sample GuaBasSedimGuay4_FD_113735 | JGI IMG/M metagenome (GOLD analysis project Ga0164313, IMG submission 113735) | Subseafloor sediment microbial communities from Guaymas Basin, Gulf of California, Mexico - Guay4, Core 4569-4, 0-3 cm | ecosystem: Environmental > Aquatic > Marine > Hydrothermal vents... | reverse complement strand
GGCGTGGTCACGGTGACATCGTGCGCGTACTCCGCCCAGGTGAAGGCCCGGACTCGGACGCCTCAGTCGGCGGGCCAGGAGCGGAAGAGAAGGCGTGCGCTTTCTTCCCCCTCCAAGAGGCACTTCGCTGCGATCGCTGCCTCATCGCCGATGCAGGCAGACACATACGAGTTGTCGAAGCAGCGCGCCGTGCCGGGGCTTTTCCAGCGACGACGAGGGGAGGTGAAGGGACCGGTCAGCGGGACCGGGAGGGTCCAGAGTTCGAGGGACCCATCTTCTTCGGTCGAGCGGCGGAGGAATGGGAGCCATGCGCTCTCGGCGCAGCGGACCATCGGCAACGGCTCGAACTCCGACGCCTGGATCCGAGTCGTTCGGGGGGCCACCGGCGCCCCCGAGGGATCGAAACCGAAGAGTCCGATGGACAGGTGGTCGTCTTCGACGAAAGACCGCCTCAGCACGGACACCGATCCATCGTCGCCCACCACGGTGCCGAGCCCGCCAAAGGGGAACTCCGGCGGAAGCGGCTGCTGGGCGCTCTCGAGGGGCCTGCCCCGGGGGCTGAGCCACGTGGTGTGCAAGTACTGCCGCGGCTCGCACTCACCCTCCACCTGGCCGAGCCACCACGAGGCCACGCGGTGTTCGCCCCGGGCGACGAATGCGCTTCCGATGAGACCCTGGTTCTGACCACAGGGATGATTTATCGAACCCCATGGAACCAGCGTGCGGTGGGACAGCCGCGTACCGTCGACCACGGCCAGGCGCAATCGCCGGCTCTCGCGCTCGACGACCCAAGCGGTGCCGCCGCCAGGCGTCGGGTGATGGGCGACGTCTTGCCGCGCGCCTCGCCAGCCCACCAAGCCGGCGAGGGGCTGCGCTCGAGAGAACGCCGCATGAACCCCGTCCGTCACTTCACCGTGCAGCTCGTCTGCATCGCCGAGAGCTCCGATGACCACGCTCGCGTCCGTTCCGAGCGTGCGCGAGACCAGCTGACCTCCGCCCTCCGAGTAGACAGCGGCGAACAAAGCGATCGCATCACTGTCGGCACTCGCCGCCATGAGAGCCAATGGCATCTCCGTCCCGGACACGGCATAGGAGGTTTCCAGGCGGGGCGCCCCGAGCGACTCATCACCGACGGGCCGGAGGTGCACTCGCCGCGCTTCGGCCTCCACCTGGTAGACGCCGACCTCCCACGTGCCATCGGGACGGCGGTGCAGCGCGAACGGGGCGCCGTCATCGAGGACGAGAAGCGACGCAGCCTCCGGGTCAGAAGGTGCTGGCTCCTGAGCACTCGGGGGCGTGGAACGGGGCGCAGGTACGGGGCGCACCCGGCGCTCCGACTCCGAGCCGCAGCCCGCCGCGCCGCCGATGCACACCGCGGCGACCACAACCTGCATGGCCATCACGGCCGCAGCCGCAGCACGCGTGCGCAGAACGGAGAGCCGTGGAGCGCGAGGTTCGACGAGCACCGAGGAAGAATAGCAGCCGTAGCTCGACGCAGCAGAACGCAAACTCTCAAAACATCTTGCGATGCCCGGTCGGCTGCTCGATGCCGAGGTGGGCGTAGGCGAGGTGCGTCGCAGCGCGGCCGCGGGCCGCGCGAGCAAGGTAGCCCTGCTGGATCAGGTAGGGCTCGTAGACGTCTTCGGTCGAGGTCGGCAGACGTCTCGTCGTGCACGCTGCGCTGATCAGCAACCACATGTTTCCGTGGTGTTAACTTACGCGCATGCGAGACATCCGAAACGGCAACTGCCCGCTCTGTGATCATCGTGAGGTCGTCGAAGTTGACCCGCCGGAGTACTGCGGCAACGACTTCGAGAGGGAGATGCCCGTGACGGCCGAGCCCCATTGGCCTCGTCGCCCCCCTAGCGGTACACCCGACGTACGCTAATGGCGGTGATGCGGAAGGCTCCATCCCCGCCTTCGGTCGCCAGCTCCACGTAGGGATAGTAGCCCTCGGCATATTCACTTGGATTGCATTCGACCCTCTCGGGCTGACCCATCGTGCAGGCACCATCGTCGATGGTTTCCAATACGACCCGCATGCACGGACGTGTTTGCAGAGCGGCGATGACGTCCGCACGTTCCAGGACCTCATCGATCTCGGGCTCGTCGCAGTGACTGGCAAACCGGACCCTCTCCGCCAACAGAGCCCTGAGGCCGGCGAAATCACCCGCCTTGGTCGCTTCACGCGCGCGGAAGATCACGGCCACCGCGTCTGCCAATGACGCAGCAGCACCTCCCGCGCCCGCGGCGGGGAAGAAGTCGTTCGGCTCGCCGTCGGCGTACCACTGGGAGCGTGAGACGGCGCCGCTCGGGTCGAAGTAGAGCCACTGAAAGTGAGCGAGGCCGCTTCGATAGCTTCCGACAGATATCGGATTCCCAGTTTCGGCGTCGAATGTCGCCATGAGGCCGGATCGGACGCCATCGTCGAAGCGGCACCAGCGCTCGATGTTGGCGCCCGGGGCCGTGGGGGGCTGGTAGAGCCATTCCTGGTCCGCGCATGCGTGATCGCTCCCGTCGACATTCCTCGGGTAGTCGTAGGTACCGTCCCGACGCTCCCAGATCTGCGTGTAGGCGGTGCAGACCTTCGGCGACCCCATGCCGGCCCGGTCGAGCGCTCCGCGCGCAGCGGCGATGCGTCCCGGGTCGTCGGTCTCCGGGACCAGGATCATTTCGTCGTTGGGGATCAGCACCTTCACCCGATGCAGCGCCCGGACCAGCTCCGCCCAATCTTGAATGCACTCACGATCACCCGCATTCGACTCGACACACCACGCGTCATCGGTGACACGTACGAAGTGGCGTGCCCGCTCGCCCCAGAAGTCGCACCCATGCACCCGGAGCAACGCCCCCGCGCGTGGTTCGTCGTCGCGCGCGATGGGTGTCTCGGGCGCTTCGAGTGTTTCGGGCGCCTCATCGAGCCCGCAGCTCTCAGCGCAGCCCGTGCTCGCGCAACAGAGCACGACGCCGAGCAGCGCACGACCGCAAATCGCGACGGAAGCGTGTCCCACCCGCGGCAGTATATGCCTTCACGGGTTTCGTCGAGATTGAGATTTGAGATCCGACTCCGGTTGAGCTCATCGAGCTGAGGCTCGAATGTCAGGCGCGCGAACCGTACGACGTGCGCCAATCTCCGCCCAGCCCCTCGGCGCGAGTGGGGCGCCCGCCACGCGGCGCACTTCCCGGTCGAGGCGGCCTGCACGCCCGTCGGCGCGACCTACGGCCCCGATGGGCGAGCCACGGGAGCTCTGATTGTCCGGGCGGTCGCGGGTAGTCAGTCGAGGTCGTTTCGAACCTCAGTCCGATTCGAGAGCGGCGGCGCCCGCGAGGTCGATCCCCGTCAAGACTCCGAGCATCTCGTCGTCCTTGGTCACCACGACGCGCTGGGCATGCATGCTCGCCATCCTGCCGGCGACGAGGTGCAGCGGCATGTCCGGGCCGACGACGATGACCTGGTGGCTCATGACCTGCGCCACCGGAATGTCGGAGTCCGTGTTCCGCGACGCCAGAGCCTCTTGCTCGGCGAAGACGCCGACCGGACGGCCCTCCCAGGCGACGATGAGGCCGCGGATGCCGAGGGAGGCGAGGCTCTGGCGGGCGAAGGAGAGGGGGCCGATGTCCACGATCGATTCGACCGGCCGGTGCATGTAGACCTCGACCGGCGTCTCGATGCGAGCATCGACGATGCCTTCCATGATGTCGCGGGTGGTCAGCACCCCCACCAGCTCGTCTCCTTCCTCGACGAAGACGCGGTGGGTATGCGCGTCGAGCATCAACGCCGCGGCCTCACCGAGGGCGGTGCTCGAGGCGACGGTGATTATCTTGCGGCTCATGATCCCCTCGACGGGTCGGTCGGGGAGTCGCCATTCGGCGGCACGACGGCGCTCGGGGCGGTCCAGGGTACCGGCCTGCAGGAGATCGCGACGGCTGACCACCCCGATGGGGATGTTGTCACCATCGACGACGGGCATGGCGGAGACCCCCCGGGCATCGAGCAGCATGGCCGCTCTTTCGAGGTTGGCACCGGCCGGGATGACCGCTGGTGCGCGGGTCATGTAAACGGAAACAGGAAGGCGGAGCATGCCCAAGAGCTACGCACCGGAGCCCCGGTGTCCAGCACCAGTGTGCGGCAGATAGCCCACAGGTCGCCGACCGGAGGCCGCGAGAGTTGGGCGTCGATGTCGAGGCCACGGCGCATCAACTCCGCCACGAGGGATTCGTGCGGCGTGGTGGCTCCGAGGACACCGCGGCACCCAACCTCTCAGAAGACCCGGCGATGCCCCGTCGGTTGCTCGATGCCGAGGTGGGCGTAGGCGAGGTCGGTCGCGGCTCGGCCGCGCGCGGTTCGGGCAAGGTAGCCCTGCTGGATCAGGTAGGGCTCGTAGACGTCTTCGACGGTGTCCCGGGGCTCAGAGAGAGCGGCGGCGAGGGCTTCGACGCCGACCGGGCCGCCGTTGTAGACGTCGATGATCACCCGGAGGAGCCGCCGGTCCATCAGGTCGAGGCCCCGGTCGTCGACGTCGAGGCGGTCGAGGGCGCTGCCGGCGGTGCCCTCGTCGAGGGTGCCGTCGCCGAGGACCTCGGCGAAGTCGCGGGCCCGGCGCAGCAGGCGGTTGGCGATGCGCGGGGTGCCCCGGGAGCGCCGGGCGATCTCGAGGGCGCCAGCTCGGGTGAGCTCGACCTCGAGCAACCCCGCGCTGCGCGTGACGATCTGCGCGAGGGCCTCGGCATCGTAGTAATCGAGGCGCGCTTCGTAGCCGAAGCGAGAGAGCATGGGGCTGGTGAGCAGGCCGGTCCGGGTGGTCGCGCCGACGAGGGTGAAGGGGTTGAGGGGGACCTGAATCGCGGCCGCGTAGGGGCCGTCGCCGTGCACCACCTCGATGCGGAAATCTTCGATCGCTGTGTAGAGGGTCTCTTCGACGACCGGCGAGAGCCTGTGGATCTCGTCGATGAAGAGCACGTCCCGGGGCTCGAGCTTGGTGAGCAGGGACGCGAGCTGGCCCTTGTGCTCGATCGCCGGCCCCGAGGCGAGGGTCTGGTTTACGCCGAGCTCCTCGGCGAGGATGAACGAGAGAGTGGTCTTACCGAGGCCCGGGGGCCCGTGGAAGAGCACGTGGTCCAAGGGGTCACCGCGGTTGTTCGCGGCCGCGACGAAGACCTTGAGGTTGTCTTTGATCTTGTCCTGACCGACGAACTCGTCGAAGCGCGACGGTCGCAGCGAGATGTCGTAGCGCGCGTCGTCTTCCTGGGCGACGGGGCCAACCTCACGAAGCTCCGGTTCATCGGTCATGGCTCAGCCCAGGTGCCCCAGGGCCTCGCGGAGGAGCACGCCGACCTCGCGGCCGTCCGCTTCGCCGACCGCTGCGACGGCGAGGTTCGCCTCGGCCTGGCGGTAACCCATCTGCACCAACGCCGCGGCCACCACCGCGAGGGGACCCGCCGGGGCAGGCGCGTCCGGCGCCGAGGGCATGGGAACCGGCGCGTCGGTGAAGAGCGGCCCCAACTTGTCCTTGAGCTCGAGGAGCAGGCGCTCGGCGGTCTTCTTGCCGACGCCGGAGATGTTCTTGAACGGCGCGCGATCTTGCGACGCGATGGCCTGAGCCAACTCCCGAGCGGGCAATGCGCCGAGGATGGCAAGGGCGAGCTTCGGGCCGACGCCGCTGACGCTGAGTAAGATGCGAAAGGCCTCGCGATCGGTCGCCGACGCAAAACCGAAGAGCGTAAACGTGTCCTGCCGCACGTGGGTGTGCACGTGGAGGATCACCGCCTCGGGAGGCGGCGGAAGGCGCCCCAGGTTCCCGAGGGGCACGAACACCTCGTAACCGACCCCGCCTACGTCGACTACGACAGACCCGTCGAGGTTGTGGTCGACAACCTGCCCATGAAGACGCCCGATCACGTCGGCGATACTAAACGGACGGTCAGGTTAGGGCAACATGGAGAAAATCACATGTCGAAACGACCAATTGGACCCACAATGGAGACAGTTGTGCTTCGATTGGTGACCCTCAGCGTTCTGACCATCTCGTCCCTGGCCCTCCTAAGCGGCTGCGACCGGTCCGAATCGACGCCCGCCCCGGCACCTGCCGCCGAGGCGACCGAGGCCGTTCCCGGGAGCGGGCCCCGGTACTCGCCCTTCGTGGTCGAGGTGACCGGCACCGACCTGCCCTTCGAGCACATCACGTTCAAGGACGTGGGCATCTCGGTGGCCCCTGACGACCAGGAGTTCATCTACGAGACGATCGCCCAGTCGCTCTCCGCCGCCCTCGGTGCCGACCAGGGCATGAGCCTCGAAGCGCGGGTCCTGTACTCCGAAGACGCGGCCGACCCGGCCCACCACCGCGCCTGCGCCGCCCGCCACGTCTACGTCGACGTCTGGCACTCGGCGGAGAGTCTCAAGTGGGGCTACTCGCTCTGGTCCGGCTGCGGCGAGGACGATCAGTTCGCCTGGCGGGAGTTCGCCGCCACGAGCCCCGACCCGGCATCCGTCGATCCCCTGACCCGGGACATCGCCGCGCACCTCGGGCGCGCCCTCGCGACCGGCTGCTTCACGCGCAACTGCTGACCGCCGAGGCGGCCCGACGCCGCTTCGTTTGAGCACGTCTCGGTCGAGCCCGGGGAATACGACGTTCGGCGGGCGACGTTGCTTCGCCAGCGATGACGTCGTGGCGCATTGGTGGATATTGGGGAGCAGCCGTTCTTCTATGTTGCGGCGCCATCGGCTGCGGAAACGATGAGGCATCGCGACCCGAGGCATCGACGGGCACCGTCGTGACCGAGGTGGTGATGCCTCGGGAGCCCGAAGCCGAGCCGGAGCCCGAAGTCGAGCCAGAGCCAGAGCCGCCCGACGAGCTCTTCGTTCTCGCGCACACCGCCTGCCCCGATCGAAACCGGTGGCACGGGACCCGCGGCACGTGCGTTCAGACCTTCATCGGCGCCTACCACCAAGGCGTGGGCACGCCGTGGCAACGCTGCGATTCGGTCGCGGTACCGGTACCGACGCACCGGCTCCTGCTCCGCGGCGAGGTCGCGATCGAACCCTATGAGCTCGAGCAAGATGGGCAGCGCCGGGACGCCGTGCGATGCGCGATGCCGACGCCTATGGAGAACCTCGCGGGCACGGAGCACGATCTCTATCCTCTGAGCAGGACGTTCTTCTGGGACGTGAACCTCGATGCCACCCTCGAAGAACACCAGCAACGCCTCGGCATGGTCGGCGACGACTGGCCCCCGGGGGTGCACGTCCGCGTGGGCGGGGTGAGTCATATCGCGAACTTCGCGTCCCGGTGGCTCGACGACCTCGAAGGGCGAGCGATGGTCGTCGGACAAAGCACCATGGAGACCTCCGAAATACGGACCCGCCTCGAGCTCGCCCAAGCCGACGCCGAGGACGGCGACGGCCCGGTGAACCGCATTGGCCGCCAGGAACTCTTCAGCCCCGAGATCCCCGACCGCGCGCTGCGCGTCGCGGTCGCCCGGATGCCAACCCTCTGCGTTCAGGGCGGCCTCACGGGGTATGCGTTCGAGGACGAAGACGGCGGTCAGCGCTTCTTGCTCTCGACCATCGGCTCTTCGGTGCCCGGGACATTTCACAAGGGATTCGACCGCGGCGCCGTGCGCTATCGGGTGCTCGAAGAAGGGGCCCGGCCCAAGGGTTTCAGCGACGGCTCCTGAGATTGCTTGGCCGACATCCACGCGCGCAGTCCGGCGGCATGGCACGGTTGAGCGCTCCGGCGGGGCTACCTACTGGAGTACTCTAGGTCGCATGATCGTCGCAGCCCGAGCAAGGGCCACTCGGAGTCTCGATCTCCTGGGGCCCCAAATCGGAAACTGTCGAAATTCCGCGCCTTCCCCCTTGGTCTCTGGGTCGGCGCTTCTGATCTTGCTGATGGGCATGGTCTCGGGTTGCGAAGACGCGCCCGAGTCGAATCAGCCCACAACGGTTGGGCGGGTGGAGCCGACGCCGGTGAGCTCCGCCGAGAGCGAGGATCACGGGACGCGGGAGGGCGAGCCCGGCGAAGGCTCCGGCGCCGAGGGCGACGTCGGGGAGCCGGCAACGGAGGAAGCCGAGCCCCCGGAGCTCACACTACCGGTCGATCTCCTCGGCCACGACGGAGGTGCGACGCTCTTTTTCACGCGACCGGCCGATGACGATCGCAGCGAAATCATGTCGCGGACCCTGGATAGGGTGGGGGTCCCGACGGGCGATGACCGCGTTCTCCGCACGACCACGGGGGAAGTGGGTGTGCTTCGCGCGCTGCGCCTCGGCGATCGGACCGGCCTCGTCTTCTGCACCACAACGCCGGCCAATCGCGAAGCGTACGGCCTTCTTTGGCTCGGAGCCGACGGCGCGGTCGACGGGCGCCTCGTGCGCCTTGGCTTGGACCGAGCGTGGGAATATTACTATGAGGGCTGCGGCTTTCAAGCGATGACCGATGGCGATGAGGCGATCCTCGTCGCGCGACAGGCGGGCACCACGCGCTGCCAGATTCACGAGGGCGAGCCCATGGACGACTGCCCGGCCGTGGCCGTCGAGCGCGTCGAGATTGACGGAACGGTCACGCGCCTCGGCACCGCTCACGTCGAAGCGGCTGGGGGCCCGCCCTCGTCCCTGGTGCGAACTCCGGCCGGCGCGGTGCTTTTCCTGCAGGACGTGCACGTGTACAGGAGCACCTTCGTTTCTCTCCATCCGTTGATCGCCGGCCAACAACCGGATCACGATCACATATGTAATTCGTTGCCCTGCAACAGTGGGCGGGTGCGCCTTCCCGGGCTGGATGGGATCAGCGCGCACGCCGCCTGGGACGGCACCGGCTTCGTGTTCGTGGGCTCCCACGAGCCGGACTTCACGGCACGCGTCGGTGTCTGGCGGAGGGACCAAATCGGCCCCGACGGTGAGGTGCGGTTTCCGCTCCTGCGGCGGACCATGGTGCAGTGTCGCGCCGGCAAGCCGGTGATCGTCCTCCGCGGCGCGGGCGGCTTGCAGGCGGAGTTGCCCATCGTCGATCGCGGCGAAGCCTCGTTTCGCGCAGCGGACTTCATGCAGGGCAACTTCTATGCAAGGAACTACGGACCAACGGCCGCTCTCGCCTGGACGGGCACGTCCTTGATTACCGCGGAGGGACCGGGGAACAGCACTGGTGAGGTGGAGCTGTACCCGTTTCGCTGCCGTGGGCGCCGCCTGCATGAAATCCCCCGGGCGGCGCCATGAGGGTCCGCCGTGGCCTCGGGTCTTCAGCCTCCGGGCAGGGGACCGTCGTCTTCGGGACCGACCAAGACATTCACGGCGCCAGTGGCCGATTCGCCGTAGAGGCTAATCGTCGCTTGGAGGGAGAGCGCCCGGCCCGCCGGTGACTCGTTGCTGATTTGGTCGAAGACCGGGTCGGTCTCGTAGGCACCGTCCCGAACGTACATTTCGATGTCCATCCGGAACTCCGCGACATCGACCGGCGTGCCCTCATCGATAAACTCGTTGAGGATCTCGGCGTGGACGCAGAGGGGGTCGCCTTCGAAGGACGAGCCTTCGACTCGCACCACCGGCATGACCATCGTTCCCCCCTGAAAGCCCCACATGAAGGGAACGGTGGCGCCTTCCTCCCAGGGGTGAAACCCCGTCTCGTCCCGGATCCCGATCAGAAGCAGGGGCATGGCGCCGTCCGATGAGCCATCGCGGGGACCCCCGAAGACGGGTGAGCAGTCAGGGGGCGGCGGCAGCGCGCCGTCGGGGACCATTGGATTTGGCCCGCCATCGCTCGGGGGGGCCGAATCCGTGGGGAGCGTTCCGGAGTCCGTCGCCGTTCCAGAGTCCGTGTCCCCTTCGCCCTCCTCGCCACAGGCGGCGACGAGGAGCGGTAGGACGAAGGCGATGGAGAGGAGCGCTCGCGCGAGGTGCTTGGGCATGGTGGGTGCTCGTGGGGGGCAATGGGTCACCGACGACAATACACGAGGTGTCGTGGGGGTTGCGAACTGGGGGTCAGGCGTCGTTGCCGACCTCGCGCCGATCTGCCCTACTATTGGCAACAGCTGACAGAACATGACGCAGACTTCGAACACCAGCGTTCATGTCCTCTCGCTGCGTTTCGAGGACGCGGCAATGGAGGCCGCGTACCTCCGCGAAGCCTTCAGCGACTATGCGCGGCCACTGCGGCTGGCCGTCCTCATCGGCGTGTTCCTCTTTGCAGGGTTCGCTGCCGTCGACCGCTATCTCTTCGACCGCTTCGTCCCTGAGTTGATCGCGGCACGGGGGGCAGTGGTCGCCATCGGGCTCGTCACCGTGGTGCTGACCTTCCGCCCGTCGTTTCCTCGGGTGATCCGTCCGGTGATGGTGGTGCTGCATCTCGCGGCTGGCCTCACGGTGGCACATCTATCGAACCGCCACGGGAGCTACGTGGGTGGGCTCTGTGCCACCCTGATGTTCTTCGGACTGCTCACGCGCGCGCAGTTCGTACACACCACGGTCGTCAATAGCGCACTCTTGTTGTGGTTCGCCGCCACCCACGAGCAAGCAGCGGACGTCGCGGCAACCCTCGTCGATGTCAGCATGCTCGCTGCCGCCGTCCTCGTGATCGCGATGAGCGCCTACGCCAAGGAGCGGTCTGAGCGCATGGCGTTCGTACGCCGCCGTGAGGTGGTCGAGGCGCGAGACAGGGCGTTGTCGGCGAACCGCGCCAAGAGCACCTTCCTCGCCAACATGAGCCACGAGTTACGCACGCCTCTGAACGCGGTAATCGGCTACGGAGAGCTCGTGCAGGAGGACGTGGCGGAAGCCGGGCTCGAACACTGTGTCGACGACCTCGACAGGATCCTGGCCTCGAGCAAACACCTCCTCGGGCTCATCAACGACGTCCTCGATTTGGCGAAGGTCGAGGCAGGCAAGGTCGATGTCTTAGAGGAAGAGATCGCGGTCGCCGAACTGACCCGGGACGTCGCCGCCGCGGTCGAGCCGCTGGTGAAGCGCAACGGCAACGTCTTCGAGTTGGAGACGGATGGCGATGTCGGAACGATCGTCTCGGACTCTACGCGGCTGCGGCAGATCCTCTTCAACCTGCTCAGCAACGCGGCGAAGTTCACCAAGGACGGCAGGGTCAGCCTCACCGCGCGGCGGCAGTCGGTCGGGGACCAAGTTGCCGTGGAATTCGTGGTGGCCGATACCGGTATCGGGATGACTCTCGCGCAGCAAGAGCACGTCTTCGACTCGTTCCGCCAGGCCGATGCCTCGACGACGAGGGAGTACGGGGGCACCGGCCTGGGCCTGACGATCACCAAGCACTTCGTCGAGCTCCTCGGCGGCCGCGTGTCCCTGTTGAGCACGCTGGGCCAGGGAAGCGAGTTTACGGTCCGTATCCCGGTTGCACCGCCCGACCGTGAAGCCCGCTTCGAACTCGATGGGGCATAGGTACCGGCGAAGATCCGACCCTGGTTGAGAAACTACGCAACTGAACCGCCGTCGAACCGATGAGGGAACCAATTTCGTGCGCGTCCGTGCGCGTCGGCGATGGGTGCGGACTCGTGGGGCCGGCAATCCGGGACGAGCGCCGTCAGGATGCGCTCTGCACGCCAACGTCGATGACCTTCGCGCTACTTCGAACCAGGGTCGGATCTCTAGCTGATCACGGGCAAGGACTGAGAACTATCGGCGAGTGGCCACCCCGGTATAGCGGCAGGGGCCAAAACCCTGGTCGGCGGTGGAGCTCGTCGTAACGACGGACCCTGTGTAGTCGAACTCCCCGCCGACCGCCCAGCCTACTGGAAGCCCGCCACAGGGCGAAGACGCCATAGCCGAGGCGATGCAAACGTCGCCGACCGGGCTGATGGTGCAGTTGTCGACGGTGCAGCCGGCTCGAGTACAAAGATCTCGGGTAGTCATCACAGTGAACCCGTCGGCCAAGATTTCTGAGACCGCGGGAGGTGGCGAACAGCTCGCGTCATTCCCCGCGACGGCCGTCCACACGATGTCGTACGTGCCGGCTACGTCGCACGCAGCAGAGGCGTCGCCCATCCCCGTGTCACTCGTCGAAGTGTCGGCAGCGCCGGTGTCGCCTGGCCCGGTGTCGCCTGGCCCGGTGTCGCCTGGCCCGGTGTCGCCCGGCCCGGTGTCGCCCGGCCCGGTGTCATCGCGGGAACTGTCGACAACGCTCGTATCACCGGCCCCCGTATCGCCGGTCGAACTGTCTGCCCCGGAATCGGAGGCAGTGGTGTCGTCGGAGCAATCCGCGAGGAGAACGAAAGAGGTCAGAATGGTGATCAAGAGACGCATGGTCCTTCGCTAGCACGATCTGCGTGCCCCGAGAAATAGTCCTGAGGGCGGGGGCAGCGCATGAATTGGCGCCATGGCTCACCGGGGGGCCCGTGCCGCAGAGAGCCGCCCACGATGCATTCGCGCGTATTTCGGGCCCACCTTCGAGCCCCTGATTCGGGACGATCCGGTCGGCCTCGGGCGCGGCACGAGATCTTGAGCTAACCTGTACGAAGCGATGAGCGGCCTCTTGCTGCCCGACGCGGAGATTAGGGGATTTGTCTTCGCGTCATTCGAATGGCTCCT
>Ga0164313_10004402_pt1 | contig 12543 bp, 10 predicted proteins | sample GuaBasSedimGuay4_FD_113735 | JGI IMG/M metagenome (GOLD analysis project Ga0164313, IMG submission 113735) | Subseafloor sediment microbial communities from Guaymas Basin, Gulf of California, Mexico - Guay4, Core 4569-4, 0-3 cm | ecosystem: Environmental > Aquatic > Marine > Hydrothermal vents... | reverse complement strand
CCCTGTGTTCCCACGACATGGCCGCCCATGCCTCTCTGGCATTAAGTGCTGCCTTAATTGCCTGCTCAACATGACTTGCATCTCCGGCATTGAAATGACCCAATGTATGAGACAACTCATGAGGAGGATGAATGGCAACCTTTTTATCAGTGCGCACTTCTTCTCCTCCAATAAACATGGGGATATCTAATTGCTTAGATTTAGCCTCTGCTAAGGCGGCTTGTAACTCTATTCTCTCAGGTGATCCTGGTAGGTATGACTTTACCGGCTCATTAATGGCAACCGGTACTTTGAAAAATCCTTTTGGCATAATTACTGTTGTTTATTACGGTGACAAAGGTAGTATTATGCACTATCATTTTCGGCAATAATTACACAGTAAAATCAATATTTTTGCGCCAATTACAAGTACGTTAACAGTTCTCTCATCGACTTGATTTCCAGGGTCGGTGTAATTGGGCATTCGAGCCCATCAGGATTATAAAAAACCTGATCAATACCGGCTAAGTAAGCCCCCTGAATATCCGATATTGGATTATCCCCTATCATCAATGAATCTTCACGATTAGCATTTGCTTTGGCCAAAGAATAGTCAAATATCTCTCGCTCCGGCTTTTGGGATCCTGCCATCCCTGAAGTAATTACTTGATCGAAAAAATGACCTATACCACCGCTCTTTAATTTGGTGCCCTGGATTTCTTCAAAGCCATTGGTTATTATATGAAGCTCGTACCTCCCTTTTAACGACTCTAATAACTCCAACGCACCGTCAATCAAATAAGATTTTGTTGGGCATACTTGAATGTAGTCATTTTGAATATCTGATGTAGAAGAATAATCGTTAACAGAAAGCTCTGAAAAAATTGTTGGGAAGCGGTCTTTCCTTATCACATCCTTGTCAATCTCACCGGCATGAAAACGATCCCAAAGTTGGCCGTTTACCTCACTGAATTTTTCAATAAAATTATTTAATTGAACACCGTGGGCATTTAAGTCATATTGCTTCCATAATTCTTTCAAGGTCTCATCTGAACTTGTTTCATAATCCCAAAGTGTATGGTCAAGGTCAAAAAATAGGTGCTTTTTATTTCTAAACATAAATTGCTGATTTAATCTAAATCTTAATATGATCACTAAATATATATCGTTTGTGATCAATTTGCGTTACTATAATTGTATTTCCAAAAATAAATTACCCATTATAGATTGGTATTTATGTAACTTTGCGATCTGAAATGAGGCGAAAACTTTATATAATTAACTCTTTGGCAATTTTATTCGGGCTTAGCTTGATATTATTGGTCAGTGGTAATATTTATGGGCAAACCCATAATGGCCAAAAAATTGTCCAATTTACCGGCATAATTGTGGCCGACGATGGCGTTACCCAAGTACCGGGAGTCCATGTCTATGTGCCAAAATCTGGAAGGGGTACAACAACTAATGTTTATGGTTATTTCTCTATGCCGGCCCTGGTTGGCGATGAGGTTGTTGTTAGTGCAATTGGCTTTTTAAAACAGCATTATATTGTTCCGGAAGGAAATAATAATCGGGTAAATATGTTATTTAAGCTGGATGAAGATACGCTATATCTACAGAATGTTGATATTTCACCTTATTTGTCAGAAAAACAATTTAAAGAAGCAATACTTGCACTAAATGTGCCGGATAACAACCGCATGCTTGAAGGAAGACTTGATGGAGCTGCTATGGCGATGATGTTGCGAAATACACCCTATGATGCCAGCTTGAATGCTCGCTATTATTTCGACCAGCAGTTTTATTATATGCAGGATACTTACGGACCACGATCCAACCCGTTCCTTAATCCATTCAACTGGAGTCGATTTATTAAATCTTTGAAGAAATAACTTCATCCTCCTAGAGAAAAAAAGCTACTACAACGAGTACTGCTAGTACAACGTATATCAACCCAATCAGTATTTTGTAAAATGTTAACTCTGACTTTTTCATATCTTCCATCACTTTTTTAGTATGTATACTATATATAGTGTCAGAATCGTGCCAAAGCACATGCATATTATAAATGACTGATTATCTGCTATTTATAAAATGGAGTTGACATAAAAATTCCCATAGTGAGATTTGTTGTCTCAAAATGGGAATTATGATTATTGTTTGATTCTAGCCCTCTAGCCTAAGAACTCAGCCAACCTATCCGATCTGCCAATAGCCCTTAGCTCTCTAAGTGACTTCTCTTTAAGCTGTCGTACACGTTCTCTTGTAAGGCCAAGTTCTTCACTGATCTGCTCCAATGACATGGCATTTTCACGACCGATGCCGAAAAACATTTTAAGAATATTGCTGTCCTTAGGCTTCAATGTAGAAAGTGATCTCTGGGTTTCATATTGCAATGAATCCAAATACTCCACACCTCTATCTGTTTCTTCAACACCATCATCCTTAAGTACATCAAGCAAAGAACCTTCGCCATCGGTTGAGAATGGTGCATCTACCGACAACTGCCTCATATTTCCTTCAAGTGTCTTCTTTATCTCACCAATTTCCATTTCCATTATTTCAGCCAATTCTTCATTGGTTGGCTCGCGGTGCAAGTCTTGCTGAAGAACGGCAGCAGTACGCTTTATCTTATTAAGTGTAGATACCCTGTTCAATGGCATTCTTACCATTCGTGAGTTCTCTGCAATTGCCTGCATAATTGATTGGCGAATCCACCAGACGGCATAAGAGATAAACTTAAAGCCCCTTGTGTGATCAAACTTTTCTGCAGCTCTTATCAAACCAATATTCCCTTCATTAATAAGATCGTTCAAGGTAAGATTCCTGTTCTGATATTGCTTGGCAACCGATACCACAAACCTAAGGTTAGCATTTACAAGTTTGTCCAATGCTACTTTATCTCCCTGGTGTATGCGTATAGAAAGTTCTGCTTCCTCCTCAGAGGTAACCATATCAATTCTATTAACATCCTGAAAATACTTCTCCAAAGATTGATTCTCTCTGGTGGTGATATTCTGACTAATCTTTAACTGTCTCATTTTTGTTCTGTTTTTGATTGGTAACAGTACAAAGGTCGGGGTGTGGCAGCTCTGGTTTCTACCAATAATACCTATATTGAACAAATAGGTATTTTACCTATGTGACATTAAAAATTGCGAATTAGTTTGTTTACAGATCCTCAAAGAGGTTTTTTTCAATTGCATAAAGCACCAAGCCCGCTATGTTTTTAGATCCGGTTTTTTCGAGAAGATTTCTTTTATGTGCATCAACTGTTCTTGGGCTGATAAAGAGTTCGTCGGCAATTTCCTGATTCGTCTTTTCTTTAATAATAAGGTACAATACCTCTTCCTCCCTTGACGAAAGTGGTAAATCAACAACAAGTTTATTACTACGCTTTATGTTGCTCCCTTTCATCATATTTTGCATAACAATCTCGGCAACCTCGGCGCTATTATAATTTTCTCCATTAAAAACACTCCTAAGAGCCTTTTTTACTTCCTCTTCACCGCTATTCTTCAAAATATAGCCAGAGGCACCGGCAGCAAACATTTGCTTAATAAATTGATTGTCTTTCATCATAGAAAGGCTGAGAATACGAATATCCGGGTATTTTTCTTTAATAGCTTTAGTGCAATCAATACCATTCATAACAGGCATTTGGATATCCATGAGAACAACATCTACTTCTATAGATTTTAGCAGCACCAGTGCCTCCTGACCATTTCCTGCTTCATCAACAACTTCAAATTCATCGTCTCCGTCAAGATAAGATCGAATTGCATCTCTAATTAGTTTGTGGTCATCAACTAAAAGTATTTTCATGATATATTAAGTTAATGGTAAGCTAATATGAATCCCTGTACCTTTATCAGGTGCTGAATCAATAGTTATTTCAGCGCCTATCGAGGCTGCGCGGTTTCTCATACTGTTCAAACCAAAGTTATGGTTTTTATCAACAATATTTAAATCAAATCCTTTGCCATCGTCTTCTATAGATAAGGAAATAAGATCTTCAAAAACAAGATATTGGATTGTTGCCTCAGGAGCAGCTGCGTATTTTATAATATTATTTATCGCCTCCTGAGTAATTCTAAAAAGGGCAAACTGAATTTCTTTTGCTACTTCAATACTTGATTCATTCGATTGGAAAGAAAATTTAGTTTCACTGGATAATTCAATGGCATTGAGGAGATTCTCTATGGCATAAGTATAACCAAGATCTGCTAAAGCAGGTGGCATTAAATTATGGGATACCGATCGAGATTCAGTAATTGCATTGTTTATAAGACCCTCAATATTATTAAGCTTCTTTCTTTCTTGTTCGGTTAATGTTTGGCATTTAGCCAGTGAATCTAAGTTTATAGAAATTGCCGATAGCGATTGGCCTACCGAATCATGAAGTTCCTTTGATATTCTACTGCGTTCCTTGTCTTCGGTAGAAAGAATAGTGGAAATAATTCTTCGTTCGGCATCTCGAGAATCAAGCATATTGCCCAATTCCTTACCAATAGCGTTGATTAAATCAACTTCTTCACTTAAAAAAGGTCCTTCATCTTCTTCCGGCATCGATTTACTATAACCAACAATTACTTCACCCACCTCGTCGCCACCGGACAAAATTGGTGCTTTTAACAACCATGGACACTTTTGGTGATCCTCACTATAAAAATCCCTGCCTCTATAACTTATCATAGCTTTGGTAACAGATATATGTTGCCAGGCAGTTGGAATAACCTTTAATGCTCCTTAAAAACATCCTCAACGGTGTTCTTTCGATCTGCAATAAGCTTTGAAATAATGTAAAGACAATTAAGTTCCTTGTTTCTCTCAATAAGGTCACGTTCAGCTTTTACCCTGACAGTAATATTTCTGGCAAACCCACCAATGTATGTTTGTCCATCATGCTGAAACTCATCCATACTAAGTTCAACAGGAAAAATATCACCGTTTTTTGTCTTAAATGTTTCTCTGATACGAAGATGTCCGTCCCATTTACCCTCAACTAAAGAGTCATAGTATTCTTTGTTCGTATCAGTAGCAAGTAAATCTTCAGCTTTCATATTCAGCAATTCCTCTTCGGTATAACCTGTTAGAGTAATAGCTGCCTGGTTTACCCGTATAAATTTTTGATTGCGTTTATACCAAAACCCAATATCCTGTGAAGCTTCAATTGTTCTTTCTGCCAATTGCGCTTCTCTCTCCGATGATGTTAACTTACTATTTGATCTCTTTAATTCATCTGTCTTTTTTTTCACCTGGTATTGAAGCAATACTATGAATAGGAAGAGCACAATAATTGCTATTAGAACAATCCACAATGTCCGCCAAAACCAAAGAGGAATGGAAAGTTGTGGCACAATTGACAGGTATTTCTTCTCACTTTGATAATATATGGATGATCTGTCATTGATAAGTTGGAGAAGAGTCTCATCTAACTGTTGGGCAAGAAGAGCATTTGAATCACTACTACTAAATCCATATCTCACACTCACGTATGCGATATTAATTGGCGTTTTCACAACTCCATTATCCTCGGTTTCAAGTATTCCATAATAACGAGAAACTAAACCCAACTCAGCATGACCCTTGTTAACTTTATTAATTACTTCACTATAAGACTGGCATTCTATTATTTCTACTGAAATATCCAGTTCATCAAGTAAATCTTGCAATCCATCTTCTCCGTTTCGATAATAGTAGTCGTTTTTTAGCGCTGCAACCTTCTTCCCTCGCAATTGCTCTACCGATGGATAGTTATTGTCATCATTGGAATTTTTATAAAGCTTCCCCCAATTAGTGATTACATTCGTTTCATTCAATATAAATACTGAATTCCTATTATTTGAATAAGCCATTGCCGGCATTAAGTCTATTCTACCTTCTTCCAGTGCCTGTAAACATTCGGCAAATTCATATTTTTCGAATTGCAAATCCCAGCCATTTTTAGTTGCCACCTCCTTTAGCACATCTATAGTAAAGCCTGACGGGGCTCCTTGCTGATCAATTATTACAAGTGGTGGATTTTGATAAATACCTACTTTTATCGACTGTGCTGATGACAGTATATTTACTAGCAATAAAATACCAAGTATGTAATGTTTCATGTGTTTATTATTGATCTTCAACGGCCACATGGAACCTCCATGTAAAAAATCATCTTATTGAGTGATAAATAGTTTAACATGTCGGTTTCAAAGAGTGAAGATCTAATTTTCTGTTAAGATAATAAACAGTTTATAAAACCTTCATGAACTTGGGGGATTCATAACAAAACATGAAATTCTGTTCAAGAACATGGTTTGTATTGGCAACGTATTTTAGTCATTTCGGTTTTCAAAGAAAAATGATGGAAGGCCTATATCAAATAAATGTATTCAATCAGATTTCCGAAAAGCAATGAACTCCCCCGATTGTCTAATACTATTACCGTTTAAAATGATCATTTGAATAAGTATATTATTATTATTTAATTTTAACGACATTAATACCTCTAAACAATAAATATATTAATCTCATGAAGTATCTATATTTTACTTTACTAATTACCATCGCAGCTTGTACAACGCAAGAATCGAACCCTGAAATTGCTCGCTGGGAGTCTCAGGCAGCAAATACTGAAATAATTCGTGATGACTTTGGTGTTCCACATATTTATGGAAAAACTGATGCTGATGCTGTTTTTGGAATGCTTTACGCACAATGCGAGGATGATTTCCCCCGTGTAGAGCGAAACTACTATTGGGCCATTGGTCGATTGGCCGAAGTAGAAGGTGAGGAGGCATTATATTCAGATATTAGGGCCAGATTGTTCATGACTATCGATGAAGCAAAAGCCCATTATGAGTCTGCGCCAGATTGGCTCAAAGAGCTTTGTCAAGCTTATGCAGATGGCATTAATTATTACTTACATACACACCCAGAAATACAACCGAAGGTACTGACTAGTTTTGAACCTTGGTTTCCGATGTTCTTCTTTGAAGGCTCTATTGGTGGAGATATAGAGAGCGTTTCAACACGAGGAATTAGGGCGTTTTATAGTAATGAGCAAGAAATGGCTCTTAACGATGTATTACCAACTGAGTTTTGGCAAGAAGAACCTAAAGGCTCAAATGGCTTTGCCATTTCCGGTAAGCACACTGCATCTGGCAATGCAATGTTATTGATCAATCCACATACCTCCTTCTACTTTAGAGGTGAATCTCAGGTCGTTAGTGAAGAAGGTCTCAATGCTTATGGAGCAACTACCTGGGGACAGTTCTTCATTTATCAAGGATTTAATGAGAAGAATGGTTGGATGCATACGTCAACTAGAGTGGACTTCAAAGATGATTTCCTTGAAACGGTAGAAGAAAGAGATGGTAAACTACAATACAAATATGGTGAGGAATGGAGAGACATTTGGACATCTGAAGTGACATTGAAGTACAAGGACGGAGATATAATTAAGGAAAAGACCTTCCCTTTATACCGGACTCATCATGGCCCTATCACTGGTAAGATTGATGACAAATGGGTGGCAACGGCTCTCAATTGGGAACCTGTAGATGCTTTGGCCCAGTCTTTTACTAGAACTAAAACCAGTAATCACGAAGAGTTTTGGGAGATGATGAAGATCAGAAGGAATTCTTCCAACAATACAGTCTATGCAGATGCAGATGGCACCATTGCTTATTATCATGGCGATTTTATTCCTAAAAGAGACCCTAAATTCGACTATTCGAAACCAGTTGATGGTACCAACCCAGCTACTGACTGGCAAGGAATGCATGAGTTAGATGAGATCATCACCATAGTGAATCCTGGTAATGGTTGGATACAAAATTGTAATTCTACTCCGTTTACGGCGGCTGCGGAGTTCAGCCCTAAACGAGAAGACTATCCGTATTACATGGCACCTGACAAAGAGAATTTTAGGGGAGTTCATGCTGTCAAAGTTCTTTCGGAGGTAAAAGACCTTACCGTTAATGGTTTAATTGACTTGGCTTATGACCCTTATCTGCCAGCTTTCGAAAAGGTGATTCCGGGATTGATAGAAGCCTATAATAATACAAGCACAAGAGATAGTAACTTAAAAGGAGCCATCAATACCTTAAAAAATTGGGAAATGACAACTAGTAAAGAATCTGTAGCAATGACTTTAGCGCATTTCTATGGAATGCAACTTTACCGTGACGGTGGCAACCCGCAGAGTTTAAGTGGAAATGAACGTTTTGACTATTATGGAACAGGTTTACCTAATGCCAAGCGATTAAGCATATTTAAAACAGCCTTTGATCAATTAGTGAAGGACTTTGGCACCTGGGAAGTGCCATGGGGGGAATACAATAGATTTCAACGATTATCTGGAGACATCAATTTACAATTTGATGATGATCAACCTTCCATACCCATTGGGATGACAACTTCTCGTTGGGGAGCTTTAGCTGCATATGGCTCTAGAACCAGTCAAGTTACTAAAAAAATATATGGTACCAGAGGGAATAGTTTTGTAGCCATAGTTGAATTTGGTGATAAAGTAAAGGCAAAAACCATGCTCGCCGGTGGACAAAGTGGTGACCCTGATTCACCGCATTTTGCAGACCAATCTCAACGATATGCAGACAAGCAGTTTAAAGATGTTGCATACTACAGAGAAGATGTAGAAAAAAGGGCTGAAGCTAAATATCATCCTGGCGAGAAGTATTAGCCATGAATTCTGATGCTCAGTACTATTTACTGAGCATCATCCTTTTACCAGAATACTGTATACAGGATTATCAGTATTACAATAATCACTAAAGCACTAATATTAAACCCTTTGCCCGTTCTGAATAACTCTTTAGAAAGTTCGATGCCTTTTTCATTATCCTTACCTTTTGTTTCAAGGTAACTAACAATAACCATGATGATCATTGACAGAATCCATGTCCATAGCATTTGATCAAGGAATGGCAGGTTTAAAAACAAAATGCTCTCAAACCAACCGTTTGGTGCCACTTTAAAGTAAAGAGCTATTGGAATTGACAATACAACTCCAATTATGGCTGCTTTATTCGTAGTCTTTTTCCAGAATAATCCTAACATGAATACAGCCAGTATACCCGGACTAACAACACCGGTATATTCCTGTATATATTGAAATACCTGCCCAAGGTTTTTTAATTGAGGAGCAATTAGTACAGCTATAACCAAGCCTACAGCAGCGGTTGATCTCCCTACGTTTACTAACCTCCCTTCAGAGGCATTTTTGTTGATATATGGCTTATAAATATCCATAGTGAATATTGTAGCTGTTGAATTAAGAATTGAAGCCAGTGAAGAGACAATTGCAGCTGCTAATGCTGCTAACACCAATCCTTTAAGTCCGGTTGGGATGAAAGTCTTTATTAACCATGGGGCAGCATTATCATTAATGATTTTACCGCCTTCGCCAATAAAGGAAGGATCAGCAGACTGGGCTGTTACCAGACCATCAGGGCCAATATTCATTACGTAGGCAATAATTCCCGGTAATACCACTATAATCGGTATAATCAGCTTCAAAAAAGCAGCTAAGGCGATACCTTTCTGAGCTTCTTTGATGTTTTTAGCTGCCAGCGCCCTTTGAATAATATATTGATTGAAGCCCCAATAGTAAAGGTTAGCTACCCACATTCCGCCTATTAACACAGCCAACCCAGGCAAATCCCACCAGGCATCTTTTCCATTGGGTGTTAAAATCTCTCCTTTTTCCAGAATCATCGAAAACTTCTCTGGTACCTTATCAAATAGGGTCTGCAAGCCTGTTAAAATTTCTCCATTGGGAGAAACATGCTGAAGAGCAATTACCGTGGTTACCAAACCACCAACAATGAGCAATACAACTTGTACTACATCTGTCCAGGCCACAGCTGATAATCCTCCATAAAGTGAATATGTAGCTGCAAAAAGAGCCAGACCAAACATGCAATATAAAAATATTGAACCATCCCCATTGCCCATTATCGTATCGAGGGCAGTAGCTCCCAAAAACAATACTGAAGTAAGGTTAATAAAGACGAATAACGCGATCCAAAAAACTGCAAGTATTGTTTTTAGACTTTTACCGAACCGCTGTTCAATAAATTCTGGAATTGTACAGAGCCCTTTCTCAATAAAAATTGGTAAAAAGTATTTGCCAACAATGAGCAATGTTATTGCGGCCATCCATTCATACGAAGCAATCGCTAATCCAATGGCAAATCCGGACCCGGACATACCAATAAACTGTTCCGCCGAGATATTAGCAGCAATTAGAGAAGCACCTACAGCCCAAAATGGCAATGATTTACTAGCCAAAAAGTAATCTTCTGATGTCTTCTCGCCCTTTCTGGAAACCCATAAACCAATACCAAGGATTACAAACCCATAAGTGACAAAAACTGCATAATCTAATAAACTAAAATCCATTATTCCCAAGCTAAATCTCTAAACTAATACCCACCATAAAAATAATTTATGTCAAGCAAGCTGCTAATATAAAACCTTTGATACTTTTTAGGGAACCTCTTGTGTAAGCCCATTCTCTACTGAAACCAGATATGATTCAGGTTGAATTTTAGTCTGCTCCTGATACTTCTCCTTAATTCCAGAAACTATTTTATCTGCTTCTGAGCTTTTAATAAGATTAATGGTACATCCGCCAAATCCGCCTCCCATCATTCTGGCTCCCAATACTCCCTTTTCATTTTTGGTAAGATCTACCAGCAAGTCCAATTCCTTGCAACTTACCTGGTATTCCTTGCTCAATCCATCATGTGATTGATACAACAGCTTTCCCACCTCCTGCAACAGTCCCTTAGCTAGTGCCTTTGTGGTTTTTTGAACTCTTTCGTTTTCATTTATAACAAATCGTACCCGTTGTAAATCCTCGGAAGATATATCGGAGGAGTTATCCTCAAGAATCTGTAGAGTTACATCCCTAAGTGTTTTAATATTGGCATTCTTTTTCTGAAGTTCGGCCAGGGTTCTCTCACAACTAGCCCGACGATCATTATATGCCGAATCTACTAATTCATGTTTAACATTGGTGTTAATCAAAACTAATGAGTAGCCCTTCAGATCAAGAGGGAAATACTGGTGACTATAATCCCGACAATCGAGAAAAATGGCATTGTCCCTTTTTCCATACATTACGGCAAACTGATCCATTAAACCCACATTAGCCCCAAGCCTATGTTCACTTGCCTGAGCCATTTTAGCTATCTCAATGTTTCCCAGGCTCCAATCAAACTCCTTATTTAAAGCACTCAGGAAACCACAGCATAGCGCGGCCGAAGAGGACATGCCTGCTCCCAAAGGGATATCACTGGTAAATACAGCATTAAACCCTTCTAATTTAAGATTCCTCGAAACCACCTCGCTTAATATAGCCTGAATATATCCTTCCCATCCCTTTCTCTGACTATCCAGGTCAGCCAAGTCGATCTCGACCTCTTCATCAAAGTCAATTGATTTGATTTTGACATTCTGAGTATTACTTGCTTTCCCTAGAGCGATGATCATTCTTTTATCAATGGCAGCAGGCAATACAAAACCATGATTATAATCTGTATGTTCACCAATTAGGTTAATTCTACCCGGTGCACTAATTATAACAGGTTTATTATCTGCGTACTTTGTATACTCATTCAATATAGATTGCAAATCCATTATTTTATTGAAAATTTATAGGTGGTAGAAGATTTAAATACATCACCCGGCCTTAATTCAACACTAGGAAATTTCGATTGATTGGGTGAATTTGGGAAATGCTGAGTTTCAAGACACAGCCCCGCTCTGGGCTCAAACTTATTATTGCCTTCTTTGTTGACTCCATCTATAAAATTGCCCGAGTAAAACTGAATGCCCGGTTCAGTAGTAAAAAATTCCATTTGTCTGCCACTATTGGGGTGATAAAGACTGCCCGCATTTTTATTGTCAAGGCCATCAAGCACCCAGCAATGATCATAGCCATTGCCATATTTCAATTGTTGTTCGTCCAAAGCAATCCTTTCTCCTATCATTTTAGAAGTTGTAAAATCAAAGGGTGTATCTGCAACTTCTCGCAGTTCGCCCGTTGGTATTGATTCACCATTTACTGGCAGGAACGATTTAGCATTTAACTGTAGCTCATGATCTAAAATATCCGCATCAAAATCTCCCGAAAGATTGAAATAAGTATGTTGTGTTAAGTTTATAATTGTTGCTTTATCTGTGGTTGCTTTATACTCAATCTGCCAACTATCGGGGGTGAATATATAGGTAACAATTGTTTTCAAATTGCCGGGATAGCCCTCTGCTCCATCAACACTCACATATTGAAGTGTAATTTCGACCTTTTCGGGTGATTCTTTTGTATTGATAACTTCCCAGACTTTTTTATTGAACCCTTTAACTCCACCATGAAGATGATTAGGATCAATATTGGCAGCAAGTTTATAATCATGACCATCTATTGAAAATTTAGCTTCCTCAATTCTATTACAGAACCGTCCTGTTATTGCACCTAAATACAAAGTATCATGAATGTAGCTTGCAAGGTCATGGTAACCCAAAACAACATTCACCATTTTACCATTCGTG
>Ga0164313_10004401_pt1 | contig 12544 bp, 13 predicted proteins | sample GuaBasSedimGuay4_FD_113735 | JGI IMG/M metagenome (GOLD analysis project Ga0164313, IMG submission 113735) | Subseafloor sediment microbial communities from Guaymas Basin, Gulf of California, Mexico - Guay4, Core 4569-4, 0-3 cm | ecosystem: Environmental > Aquatic > Marine > Hydrothermal vents... | reverse complement strand
GAGCCGCGAAGCGGCGACAGACATTTAGCCTGGGGCGTGAGCCCCAGGGACCAATGAGATCAAAAACAACAAAGCCGCGAAGCGGCGACAGACAGCTACCGACAAACGATCAGTACGGAATCAGATTTGAAATGGGATTACTTGTGGTGATAATTCCGAGCGCCCTCAGGGCGCGAGTAACTCAAAACTAAAAACTCAAAACTAAAAACTGTCCTATAGCGTCTCGACGGCCCCGAGCATCATCTCCGACACCCACAGCAGATATTGGGCAACTTGGGATTCGCGACACAGCGCCGCGAGCTCGGGTGAGAACTGGATGGCCACCACGACCACGAAGCCAAGGAGGATCGCCGCCACCGCACCTGCGAGAATTGCCCCGAGAAACCGGTTGAGCCAACCCAGCCGCATTGCGGTCAGCGTGCGCTCGATACCCCACCCCGCGAGCAGGGCGAGACCGGTACACAGCAGCACCAACAACAACCGTCCGAGCACCGCCGACAGCCACGGAATGCCGATGACGCCTTCGAGGGCGGCCTGTGCATCATTCCCGGCGACGATCGCCAACCACAGCCCCGCCACGAGGCCGCCGCCGCCAAAGATAATGCGCACAGCGCCCTTCCAGAACCCTCCCAGCGCAAGGCCGAGCCAAACGATGAGGAGCACCCAGTCGAGGACTGTCATGGCAGGAGGCGGACCGTCAGACGCAGAAAGTCGGCCTCGGTGACGATACCGAGAAGACGACCGTCCTCGTCCGCCACCGGCAGGCAACCATACTTGTTCTCGAGCAGGATCCGCGCCGCCTGGGAGGCCCCGAGGTTGGGCGACACCGTGACCACATCGCGGTGCATGAGCTCCACCACCGGCACGGTCGAAAAAACGCGTCGCTGCTCATTCGCCTCGACCTCGGCGAAGATCGAAAACGAAGCCGCCAGCAGATCACGATGGGTCACCAGGCCGACCAACCGTCCGTCGCGGACCACCGGCAGGTGACGGATCCGTCCCCTGGCCATGCAGCGCTGCGCATCGGTAAGGGTCTCGTCCTCGGTCAGAGTGACCAAATCGGTGGACATGAGATCGCGGACATCCATCTGGGCAGGCATCGGAAACCTCCGACGCCCAGTGTAACTCGGACGGAGAGTTTTGAGTTTTGAGTTCCGGACAAAGCCCCATTGTGGCCCCTCTGGGGTCGACGGGTGGTCATTGAGATTTGAGACCTGAGAACTCCGCAAATGGGCTAGTCAGAGGACGGTGAAGGTGGTCTTGATTCGGACCTTCTCGGCCCGTTCCCAATCGGCTCGCTTGACCTTCATCTTGATCGGAATTTCCTGGCGATCAGTGCTCGACTTCACAATCACGAACTTCTTCATCGATTTGATCTCCTTTCCCGAACCGTCCAGGAGATCGATCTCGATGATCACCTTTTGAATCATCGGCCGGGTGCTCGTTGCCGAAAACGTCCACACCGGGCGGACCGGATCGGCGCCTTCATTCGGATCGCGTTCGAGACGGATGGAGACAAAGGCCACGTTCCACACCTTGTCCCCGTACTCCAACCCGGCGAGGAGGATGGGTTTGTCGTCCTCAGGAATCAGAAGAGTAGCCGTGGCGATCTTCATCGCCGCCATCGCCGGTTGTCCACACAACATCAACAGCATCACGAAAACGGCGGGCCCCACCCACCTCATGTGGCGAAATCGCATCACAATCCTCCTCCGCGACCGCTTTGGATCCTGTCAAAAACCTTCAGTCTTAATGTCTACGCTATGTCTCAGAATGAGGATTGTCAACATCATGGGGTTTTTGCAGGCGGCTCAGCTGGAACCTCGTCATGAAGCTCGTCAGGGTTGTCGCGCTGCCCGTGCGTCCGCCGCAGCAGCCTCGCTTTCACGCCCGAGGCGGCGGTTGGCGGCCGCCAGGCGCCGCCACAGTTCCGGGTCGTCACCGGCAGCAGTGGCCGCACGATCGAGGTTGGCTGCTGCCTCTCCCGGCTGACCCTCGAGAATTCCCAACTCGCCAGCCATCAGCCACGTCTCAGCCCACCCTGGCCGCAGCTTGTAGGCCCGCACAAGAGCGTCGCGGGCGGCGTCGAAATCACCGTCGGCCATACGTGCACGAGCCGCCAGCACCTGCATCGACGCCTCATCCGGATTCCGGCGCACACCCTCTTCGATGATTCTTCGAGCCTCCTCGATCTTCCCATCGGCGAGTGCACGCTTCCCGACCAACAACGTGGCAACGAGGTTGTCTGGGCTCTGCTCGAGCACCCGGCGATAGAGCACATCGGCCCGATCCTCGTCACCCATGGCATAGACGGCGTCCGCCAGTGCGGCTGTCAACACCGGATCTTCGGGGAGATCGACGAGTGCGTCCTCCAACGCGTGGACAAGCTTCACGGATGGCTCATAGCCATGCTCGGTCTGCTCCAGGAGAAGCCGCGCCATGCCGTCTGCAGGGTCCTGGGACAACGCACGCTCGGCCTCCAAAAAGAGAACGTCTTGGCGCCCCAGCCGAGCCAGCACCCTCCAACGGATGTTTCTCGAGCTGATCCGGTCCGGTTCTACGGCAAGCGCCCTCTCACAGGCGTCAAGCGCCTCCTCGTACCGACCGAGACGCTCGAGAGACAGACACTCGAGCTCGCTGTAATGGGCATGATGTGGGGCGAGGCGTGCCGCGCGACCGTAGGCGTCGGCCGCCCCGGAATAGTCGCCGATCCTGAATCGGAGACTGCCGAGAGTCGCGACAGCGCTGTGGTTGCCGGGTTCATCCGCCAGCAGGTTGTCGAGATCAGAGATTGCACCCTCTTGGTCTCCATCGGCAAACCGGGTCATGGCCGCATTCATTCGATTCATGGTCCCGATCCGTTCTCGGGGATCCGGCAGGTCACTCTCCTCATCTGTACCCTCGTCGTGGTTGGCATTGGAGATATAGCCGAGAGCCGCAAGGCGGCGGCGCTGGGTCTCGTCGACCTCGATCTTTGTGGCGGTTGTGGACCCATCATGCTCGACTGCAAAGCTAAGCCGCTGGGACATCTCCGCGACCACATCGGTCCGCTGTAATGCCAGATCCTCGAGCTCGGTGGGATCCGTCTCGAGATCGTAGAGTTCCGCGGCCGCGCCCTGAATGTACTTCCAGCGCTCGGTCCGGAGCCCCCGCAATGGACTCCAGCCAAAACTGAGCTGAGGGAGCAGGCTCTCGACATAAATGGCACGATCATCGTCGATCGCCAAACCACCTTGTACGACGCGCCCCAGATCGCGCCCGTCGACGGTTGCAGGAATTTCGATCCCCACCAACCCCAGCACCGTCGGCATGATATCGATCAAAGCAACCGGCGAGGTGATTCGAGCACCGGGCGTGATTCCCGGGCCACGCATCACGAGAGGAATTTTGACCGTCGCATCGTAGACAAAGACGCCATGAGTTCTCTCCTGATGATCGTTCAGGCTTTCGCCATGGTCGGCGACGAGCACCACCAGGGTCTCTTCGTAACGCCCAAGCCGGCGATAACCATCGAGGAGCTTGCCGACCATTCGGTCGGTATAGGCTATGGCGCCATCATATGGGTTCTCCGAATAACGGCTCCTTTCAGGCTCGGGCGGTTCGTACGGGGCGTGGGGATCGTACAGGTGGACCCAAACAAAGGTCCGATCAGCGACGGAATCTCCGAGCCAGCGCAGTGCGGCATCGACCACCTCATCCCCTGGCCGTCTGGCGTAGGCGAGCATGCCGGAGGCGTCGGTACCGATGATCTCATCGTCGTAGGTGAGAAAGCCCTGATCGACGCCGTACCGATGGTCGAGCACCGCCGCGCCGATAAAGGCAGCGGTCGTCCAGTCGTGGTCGGCCAAGACTTCGGCGAGGGTGACGGCTTCCGCGGCGAGCGCGAAGTCGCCGTTGTTGCGAACCCCATGCACAAAGGGATTCTGACCGGTAAAAAGGGACGAGTGGGAGACCAGAGTGATCGGCGATGGCGTGACAGCCGTGAGGAAAGCAGCGCCCTCGGCCGCCACCGCATCGGTGGCTGCGGTTGTCACGGGTGACGGTCCGGCATAGGAAAAACGATCTGCGCGGGCCGTGTCCAACGTCACGATCAACACGTGGCCAGGAATGTCGGAACGATCCGCCCTCGGCGCACATGCACACGCGACCGCGATCAACCAGAGGGCCAACGCGCGAACAATCCACTGCCCCGTCACGGATCCATCCCGGCATGTTTGCGACATCGTCACAGCACTGATCCTATCCCGGTCTTCTCACCGGGTGTCTACTGCGGGCGACGATTCCTTGTCCCTCATTCAAATATAGAGACCGCCCGAAATGTTGAGCACGACCCCGGTGATGTAGGAGGCGTTGGGTCCGGCGAGGAAGGCCACCGCTTCGGCGACGTCGTCGGGAGTTCCGAGGCGGGGGATGGCGACGCTCTTGAGCAGCATCTCACGCTGCTCGTCGGTGAGCTTGTCAGTCATCGGGGTCTGGATGAAACCCGGCGCCACCGCGTTGACGGTCACGTTTCGTGGGCCAAGCTCTCGAGCGAGGCTCTTGGTGAAGCCGATCAATCCGGCCTTGGAGGCGGCGTAGTTGCTCTGGCCCGCGTTGCCCATCAAGCCCACCACCGATGCGACGTTGACGATGCGACCGCTCCTCTGCCGCATCATCAGCTTGGCCGCCGGCTGGGTCACCTTGAAGACACCGTTGAGATTGATGTCGAGCACGAGATCCCAGTCCTCCGGTTTCATCCGCACCAGGAGCTGGTCGCGGGTGACTCCGGCGTTGTTGACCAGAATGTCGAGGCGACCGTGGGCCTCGTGGACGGCCTTGATGCCTTCTGCGGCGGCCTGTGAATCGGTCACGTCCAGCTCCCGGCCCTCCGCCACACCTCCGGCGTTGTTGATCTCGGCAACGATGTCCGTCGTGTCCAGCACATCGGCACACACCACGCTCGCGCCGCCGCGGGCCAGCCGCCGCGCGATCTCGGCGCCAATCCCGCGCGCTCCACCGGTCACCACCGCCACCTGTCCATCAAACTCGTTCATCGACCTCACTCCCATCTTTGCGCTCGTTCATTGATATCGTCGTATTGAACCACCAAGACACCAAGAGTTTTTTGAACTCCAGTCGGCCAAACCTGAATGGGACCGTACACGGTCCCGCGATTTTCGTACCTCGAACAAAATCATTCTTGGCCTTCTTGGTGCCTTGGTGGTGAAAATCAGCCTACCAGTTCGGCGATGACTTTCTCGACTGTTTCCACCGTCCCCGCCTGGTAGCAGACGGCGTCGCGGTCGATGCGGCGCACGAGCCCCGAGAGGACATTGCCCGTTCCCACTTCGACAAAGGTGTCGAAGCCGTCGGCACGCATCCGGCGGATGGTCTGCGACCACAGGACCGGGGCATCCACCTGCCGGATGAGACCGTCGCGGACCTCGTCGGGCGAGCTCACCGCGGCGGCATCGATGTTGCGATACAGAGGCACCGTGAGCGGTCGAAATTCGAGCTCGCGCAGAGTCGGCGCCAGTCCTTCTCGCGCCGGCGCCATCAGGGTCGAGTGAAAGGGCGCCGACACCGGTAAGGGCAGCACGCGCCGCGCACCGCGCTCTTTGCATCTCTCACCGGCGCCCGCCACCGCTGCGGCGGCGCCGGCGATCACCACCTGGCCCGGAGAGTTGAAGTTGACCGCCGCCACCGGGCCTCCGGCGGCGATTTCTTCATCGCTGCAGGCTGCCTCGACCACATCGTCATCGAGACCGATCACCGCCGCCATCGCCCCCTCGCCGACCGGCACCGCCTCCTGCATCAGCCGGCCGCGCAACCGCACCGTGCGCGCGGCATCGGCCAGACCGAGGCCGGCGGCGGCCACCACCGCCGAGTACTCGCCGAGGCTGTGGCCGGCGACTGCACCCACCTCGAGCCCGGCCGCGGAGAGCACCTCCCAGGCGGCGATCGAGTGAGCGAGCAGCGCGGGCTGCGTATTCTCGGTCAGCCGCAGATCGTCCTCGGGACCGTTCCAACAGAGCTCGGAAAGCGGTGTGTCGAGACCGCTGTCAATCATCTCGAAAACCCCGGCAGATGCCGGCCAGCGTTCGGCAAGATCCCGACCCATGCCAACAGCCTGAGATCCCTGGCCGGGAAAAAGGGCTGCGATCGATCTCATTCTCCCGCTCTCGATGAACCGGCCAACACCTCGAGAATCGTGTCGCCGATCTTTTCTATGACGCCGGACGCGGCGTACGAGTCTGCAAAATGAATGGCATTACGGATTGCCTTAGGCGATGATTTCCCATGGCCGATCAAACAGGCGCCGCTCACCCCGAGAAGGGGGGCGCCGCCGTACTCTGAGTAATCTACCTTTTTGCGGAGGTTTCGGAACGCGCCCTTGGCCATCAGCAAACCGGCGCCGTACATCGGCGACTGGCGCGCCTCGTCCATGAGCATGCCAACCACCATCTCGCCGAACCCCTCGGCCACCTTGAGGATCACGTTGCCGGTGAACCCATCGCACACGATGACATCCACTTTGGGGTTGAACACATCGCCGCCCTCGACATTGCCGATGAAGTTGATACCCGCTGCCGTGAGAACCCGGTTGCGCTCCCGAACCCGCGGTCCGCCCTTGCTCTCTTCTTCGCCCACCGACATCAGACCGACCCTTGGAGTGCGAACGCCAAAAATCGCCTCAGCGTACAGCGAGCCCATGACCGCAAACTGCACGAGCTGATGCGGCTTGCACTCCATGTTGGCGCCGACGTCGAGAACCAGGGTGCGACCTTCATCCTTGGGCACGACCGCGGCCAGGGCCGGACGGTCGACCCCGTCGATCATTCCGAGCGCCGACTTGGCGGCAACCCACGCCGCGCCGGTGTTGCCTGCGGTCACCATGGCAGCTGCCCGCCCGTCGCTCACCAGCTCGGCGCATACGTTGAGCGACGAGCGGTTCTTTCCGCGGAGAACACTGATCGGCGGGTCTTGCATCCTGATGACATCGGGAGCGTCAACCAGCTCGAGGCCGGAGGGCAAGAATCGAAAACGTCCGAGCTCTCGCCGCAGACGCTTTTGCGGACCGACAAGGAGGACCGGTGTTTCGAGATCCGTGACCGCCTCGAGCGCTCCCCGCACGGCGATCTGGGGCGCGCCGTCACCGCCCATGGCGTCTACCGCGATCGGTTGCCTATCCCGCACTGCCCACCAAGTGCCGCGCCATGGGTATCATCCCAAGGTGAGTGGTTCTTCTGGAGGAGAATCGCTCATCTTCGGATCAGTCGAGCTCTTCGACGCGGATTACCTCACGACCCTTATAGCTTCCGCAGTGCGGACACACCTGGTGCGGCGGCTTGGGTTCGAAGCACGAGGTGCACAGGCTCTTGCCGGGGGTTTGCAGCGCATGGTGGGAGCGACGCATGTCGCGGCGCGTCCTCGAGATTTTGCGTTTCGGATTGGCCATCTTCAGACTCCATTCAGCTTTGAGTTCAACCTAGGATGAGTGATCTTTGTCGGCGAGGCCGGTCAGTGCTTGCCACCGCGGATCGACCTCGGGTTCACAGGTGCAGGCGCCGTCCCGGTTTCGATTCGCCCCGCACCGTGGGCAGAGACCCGCACAGCTCTCATCGCATAGGACCCGCATGGGCAACGCGAGGAGGATCTGCTCGGCGGCAAGGTCCGCGAGATCGAGCATATCGCTTTCCAAGAACACGACATCGAGGTCGTCGCCATCGAGAGCGACCTCGGCATCGACCGGGGCGGTCGCCGGCGCCCGATAATCGACGGAGAAACTCTCGTCGACCTCCCAGGGCGCCGATTCAAGGCACCTGGAACAGACCACCGAACCCTCTATTCGACAGGTACCCGCGACGGTGAAAAACCCATTGTGCGGGCACACCTCACCTTTGAGATGGACCCCCATGGGGGCCGTCACCTGGTCGCAGTCGAGCCGATTCGGATCGACGCTGAACTCCTCGTCGAACCGCCGCGGCTCCTCCCCGAGCTTGGATACATCAATCTTCACGCACACACCTCTCCCCGAAGGGAACGGGAGTATAGCATTTGCGTCGTTTTGACTCCAGAGAATGGCGGTTACACCCGACCGTCACAGATTTCGGATTTCGGATTTCGGATTTCGAATTTGCCACCCGCCCGCCCGTTTGAACCGCCAAGAGCGCAAAGAACGCGAAGACGACGCCAAGGGAATAGTCCATTTCAAAAAACAAAACCCTTTGCGTGCTTTGCGTCTTTGCGGTTCAACAGGAGCAGGTAGGGGCCTAACCCGCATATCTCACCACCTCGCTACTACGGCCGGCAATATGCCGCAATCTGCGGCGTTTGCTCCCGTCGGGGTGCTCGACGTACTGTCAAGTACGACTCCGCGCCCCTCGGGTCGAAAACGCCACATCTCACGACATCTCGCGGGCCTCGCGACGCGACGCGGTGAGAAATGCGGGTTAAACCTCCGCGCGGGCCGGATCTCCGGTCACGCTGAGGACCGTGATGCTCGCGCCGAGCGCGATGAGGGAGGTCAGGGTCCACAGGGTGTCGCCTACGATCGGCGCGAAGCGGAGGGCGAGCAGGACCAGGACGCCGATGAAAACCTCGAGGCTGATCGGCAGCGGATGGCGGATCCACCGTCGCAGCACCCAGGTGCCCACAACGCAGCCGAGAACCGTGAGCCCGAGCGACTTGCCAATGAAGAACAGCACCATCAGGGCCGCAACCAGCGGCACACCGATGGCCGGGCCGAGACCGAGGGCTGCCAGCAGAGAGACAACCGCGGTGAGAGCGATCATCAGTCCGAGGGCCGGAATCCCGACTCCAAAGGCCGGCACCGACCAGGCTGCAAAGCGCATCCTGATCGGAAAGAGGAAGGCGATGGCCGTGGTCACCAGCAGCCAACCACCCGAGGCGAGCAGTCGCATGGCGAAGCTCACCTGATGAGGCCGCCGGGTCGCACCCGCGCCAGATGCAAGGCTGACAAGGGACGAGAGGGAAATGGCGCGACCGCCGATTTTAGCGTCGCCGTCGATCTCCACGGCGCCGAACACAGCTACGACGTGGCGACCGACCTCCGCACCCGGCGCGATCGAGACATTGCCGCCGACAGCAACCGCGTCGCCGGTGACTCGGGCCTGGGCACCGAGGACGAGATCGGCGCCGAATACCACGACATCGCCTTCGACTGACTCGTTGACCTCGAGGTCGGTGAGGACCGCAGTCCGTCCGGGCGCAGCTTCAACCACGCTCGTAACAGTCAGCAAGAAGAAGAGCGCGACGAGTCGACTCAGTCGTCGTTGCGCCACGGCGAGACCTTCCGCCAGCGTAGGGCGGTGACGGCCACCGCAACCAGGCCGAGGAAGCTCAACAAACCGGCGCCGGCAAGCATCGCGGGGTCGAGGGTGGCGGCGGTCGCGCGGGCGCCGGCAGCGACGGCGACGCTCCAGTCGGATGCTCCGGTGACAAGAGCCATCCATCCCTGCGCGGACCACCCGGGCAGGAACGCGGCCATCCCTCCACCTGGCACGCCGCCAACCAGAGCCGCACCGAGCAGGGCCACCAGCAGCGACGCCGCCACCGGCAAGAACGCGACAACGCGGCGACGAATCCGTGCGGGACCCAAATGCGCGAGCACGCTCCTCTCGATCGCGGGATCGGCGGGTGGAATCGCCTCCGAAAAAATCCGGCCAAGGGCGAACTCGGCGGCGGCAACCTCACGGCAGCCCGGACACACCTCGAGGTGATGCTGCGCCGCCTGATCGAGGCGCTCGATCTCACCACCGATCTCGGTGAGCATCTCCTGGGTTGCATGACAGTCCATCGCCACCTCTGGCTCCTTTTTACGACACCGGTTGAAAAGACCGGGTTTGAATCATACCAGCCGTTACAAAAATTCGGCCAGTGCTTTTCTTAATACGGAGTGGGCGCGGAAAAGTTTGTTCTTGACCGTTCCCAGCGGCATTTCTTTGAAGTCCGCGATCTCCTGATAGCTGAGGCCGGCAAAATGCCGCAGCAACACCAGCTCTCGATACTCGGGCCGTAACTCTTCGATGACCTGCCGCAGCTCCGAGGCAAGAGCGTGGTTCTCGAGGTGGCCGAGGGGATCCTTTTCCGTGTCCGGCACGACCACTTCCACCTCGGCTCCTTCGGCGTCCGTACGGTACAGAGATACCGTCTTCAGCCGGCGGCGGCGAAGTTGGTCTATCCCGAGGTTGTGGGCGATCCGGAACAGCCAGGTCGAAAATCGATACTTGGGGTCGAATCTCGCCAGCGCCGACCACGCACGTACAAACGCCTCCTGCGACAGCTCACGCGCCAGTTCCAGATCTCCAACGAGCTGGCTGAGAAAGGCGGTCAGCCGTCGCTGGTAGCGCCGTACCAGGAGACCAAATGCCTCCTCGTCGCCGTCGAGAGCGAGCTCGACGAGCTTTTCGTCGGTCAGGGGCGGGGTCTTCTCGGTCACGGCCATTGATCATACCGTGGCGGAGGCAGATGCCAGATGCCAGATGCCAGATACCGGATTCTCCACCTGCCCGAGGACCTTGGCCGGCATCCGGTATCTGGTATCTGGCATCTGGTATCTGGTATCTGATTCCCGGTTTGCTAAACTCGCCCCGGAGGTGTGCCCGTGCACAGACATCGTCTCATAGTATGGATGCTCGTCGCAGCGCTGTTGTTGCCGGTGACGCCCATGGCCGCCGACGAGGAAGCTCAGGATCAGGAGCAGAGCCTCGAGCGCATCGGCGGGCTTGCCTTCGTCGACCGGATCGAGGTCACGGTTGCGAATCTGGTGGTTTATGTCACCGACAAGAAGGGACGCGCCATCACGGGTCTTACGAAGGATGATTTCGAGATCTACCAAGACGGCACCGCCAAGGAGATCAGCAACTTCAAACTCTATACCGACGAGGTTATCCGGCAGCAACTCATCGCGGCGGAAGAGGTGGTATTGACGCCGGGTGCGGCGCCGACCCCCGGCGCGGAGGCGGCGGCGGGGCCGATCCCGGTTCACCTCGTGCTTTACATCGACAACGACAACCTCGATCCTCTCGACCGCAACCGGGTGCTTTCTCAAACCCGCGAGTTCATCCGAACGAGCCTCCACCCACCGGCGCAGATGATGGTGGTCGCCTATCAACGCTCTTTCGAGGTGCTGCAGGAATTCACCTCGGACCCCAACAAGGTGCTGGCGGCCATGCGCTCTGTGCGCACCTATACCGGCGGACGCACCGAGCGCAATAACGCTCGCAGGGACATCATCGACAAGATCAAGAAGATCGAACAGGAGGACCGGTCAGGTACTCAGTACACTCGGGACCAGGGCACCGGTCGCGAGTGGAACGAGGTCTATCATCTGATCGACAATTACGCCAAGGAGACGGCAAACAGCCTCCTCTTCACCCTCGATAGCCTGCGCCAGGTCATCACCAGTCTGTCCGGGCTGTCCGGGAAAAAGGGCATCATTTACGTCTCCAACGGTCTGCCCATGACTCCCGGCCTGGGTCTCTTCTACGAGCTCAGCCGGATCAGCCAGGACTCGACCGCCCTCAACCGGATGTACGACTTCGACCGCTCGCGGCTCTACCAGCAATTAGCGGCAACCGCCAACTCTCAGAACGTGACCTTCTACGCGATCGATGCCGGCGGTCTTCAGATGGGCAGCATCGGCGCCGCCGAGTCCTCGAGCGCCCAGGATCCCCTTGCCGCGTCGGTTGGTCAGCACAATCTCACCGACTCCATCCGCTTTCTTGCCGACCAGACCGGCGGCATCGCCATTGTCAACACCAACGATGTCGGACCGAGGCTCGAGCTCGTCTCCCAGGACATGTATACCTACTACTCCATCGGCTACCCGCTGCAGGCGAGCGGCAGGGACAAGGTCCACAAGGTCAAGGTCAATCTGCGCGACGATCCGGCGTTCAGTGGTTACAAGCTCCGTTACCGACCACGATTTGTCGAGAAGTCGCTCGAAACCAGAGTTCAGGACACAGTTGTGTCAAGTCTGGTCTTCGAGGTCGAAAAGAACCCGATGCAGATCGACTTCGAAACCGGAACCCCGGCGCCGGCAAGCGAAGAACGGTGGCTCTTGCCTACCCACATCTCCTTCCCGATCCGCAAGGTCGCCCTGCTTCCCGAAGGCGAGGATTACGTTGGGCGGATTGTGATGTTCATCGCCGTGCGGGGCACCGACGGCAAACAGTCGGATATGGTGCGACAGGAGCACGAGATCAGGGTTGCGGCCGCCGACTACGAGCAGGCCCAACGACAGCGCTGGGGCATCGACACCCAGTTGCTGCTGGAATCTGGCCGCTACAAGATTTCAGTCGCGATCCTCGATCCCCTGACCCGCCAGGATTCCTATCAGACCAACGCGGTAGCGGTGAATCCGAAGAAGTAGGTATTAGGCATTAGGTATAAGGTATTAGATTCATCGCGGCAATAGGTATTAGGTGTTAGGTATTGGGTATTGGGTATTAGCTCATCGCAGCTTCTGGATGAAGCTGTTGAGCATACGTTTGACCTCGTTGACTTGCATGTCGAGGTTTTCATGGGTCTGGTGTGGCAG
>Ga0164313_10004400_pt1 | contig 12545 bp, 9 predicted proteins | sample GuaBasSedimGuay4_FD_113735 | JGI IMG/M metagenome (GOLD analysis project Ga0164313, IMG submission 113735) | Subseafloor sediment microbial communities from Guaymas Basin, Gulf of California, Mexico - Guay4, Core 4569-4, 0-3 cm | ecosystem: Environmental > Aquatic > Marine > Hydrothermal vents >... | reverse complement strand
TTCTGGCTAGATGAAAACAGAGCTCATGATATTGAGCTGATTAAAAAAGTGAATACTTATTTGCCAAATCATGATACCAGTGGGTTAGAGATTTCAATCAAATCACCGGTTGAGGCTACTAAGTATTCTATTGATCGAATCAGAAAAGGTGAAGACACTATTTCTGTGACAGGTAATGTACTACGTGATTATCTGACTGATTTATTCCCAATTCTTGAAGTAGGTACAAGTGCAAAAATGTTATCTATTGTACCATTAATGAATGGCGGCGGGCTATTTGAGACAGGAGCCGGTGGTTCTGCTCCAAAACATGTACAGCAATTTAATAGCGAAGGGTATTTGCGCTGGGATTCATTAGGTGAGTTTCTTGCTTTGACAGTTTCTTTAGAGCACCTGGCAAATAACTTTGACAACCCAAAGGCGCAGCTATTAGCTGAAACTTTGGATGCCGCAACAAGTAAATTCTTAGAAGAAAACAAGTCTCCAACAAGAAGACTGGGAGGAATTGATAATAGAGGCTCACATTTTTATTTAGCCATGTATTGGGCGCAAGAATTAGCAGCTCAAGACAAAGATGCCAACCTTAAGACGAAGTTTGACAGCTTAGCGAAGTTGCTGGGTGAAAATGAGGCAAAGATCAATGAGGAGCTGATAGCTGCACAGGGTAAACCCGAAGATATTCACGGATATTACCAGCCTGATAATGATTTAGCATCTAAAGCAATGAGACCAAGTGAAACCTTGAACGCTACTTTAGCAACATTGGTCTAAATTTCAAATTATAGAATAATGAAACCCCTGCATTTAATGTGGGGGTTTTTTAGTTAGTTTTGCATCTTACAGAACGAAAAATATGAATATCTATACCTTAGTTGGTGCAATTACGATTACCTCTGCTTTAATAGCCTATTCAATTGCTATTATAACTGAGCAATTGAAGAAGAAGATTAATAAGGTCGTTCTGGTATTTCTTACGCTCGCCGTAGTCCTTGATGTAACAGCAACGGCATGCATGATTTTAGGATCATCTAATTCTGCATTCACCCTTCATGGAGCTATTGGGTACTCAGCGTTGTTTGCAATGTTGATTGATCTTTACCTGATCTGGAAAAACTATTTAAAGTATGGAGAGAATATTAGTAAGTCAATACATCGCTATTCATTAATAGCATATATATGGTGGATTGTCGCATATGTTACCGGCTCAATACTGGCAATGGCTATCTAAGTATCATCCTTCAAATACTAAGTAAAACCTATACTTTTTTAGTTAGCCAAGAACTAATTTTAAGTTCTAATACAGCACACATAAATATCACTATTGTAATGATATAAACCGTAACACAGGTCTATCTTACTCTTACAGCACCTATTCCTTGTTCCCATAGTTTCTTATTCATCGCAGGCAGGTCACTTTCCAGTATTTCAATTGCCGTTACCTTGAGTGATTTCCATTGAGCATCTAACTCATTTCTTCTATCCTTATTGGGTTGATTCACTCTTGGAATAGCACTATTTGTCTGATTAATCATATAGATGTACTCGGCAGTAAATTTGTTAGGAAAATTTTCAACATCATCGTAGGCTTTTGCCTTACGTTGAACCATCTCTTCATCCCACGCCTTCATTTTTTCTGCTAGTGCTTTTGATTCCTTCTTAACATCTTCACTTGCATTATCCATATCTTTTATAACTGACTCAAGTTGTAGCCTGGCATCCAATATCATATTTACTTTTACATGCATCTCATCGAGGTTGGCTTCAACTTCCGACATGAATTGATGGTAATCAATATAGTCTGAATCAGCTATTTCAAAAGATGGATTTTTTAGAATTGAGAAATTGGATTTCAACTTATTCTCTCCCAATAACAGTACTACTTCATATTTCCCAGGAGCAGCTTTATGCCCTCTAAAACTTCCTTCAATATAAACTTTTGGGGCACCGGTAATTGAAGTATAACACATATCCCAAACAAATCTATTCAACCCTTTCGATTTGCTCAATTGTGGTTCCTTTGAAGGACCGCCAGCGTATGATTGAAAGTCAGGATCACTTTTTGAGCTCAATGTCCTTACCATATTACCTTCTAAATCACGTATCTCTAGTTTTATCTCAACAGAATCAGCTAGTTTGGGTATTCGATAATAAAAGACAACCCCATTTGCCGGGTTTACACCTTCAAATGTGCCTGAGCCTTTAAACTCTTCACTATTGCCGTTTAAAGGACTCCCCCAACTACCATAAACGGCATCAGCAGGTCGATATAGGACTGTTTTCTTTTCTTTATTTTGATGTTGACGCAGTAATTCAACGTCATCAAGTATCCAGAAACCTCTACCTGCAGTTGCCACAATTAAATCATCGTGTTTCTGAAGGATATCTGTTATAGGAGTAACAGGCAGGTTCAGCTGTAATGATTTCCACGATTTACCATCATTCCATGATACATAAATTCCGCTTTCTGTTCCTACATATAATAATCCCTTCCTATTTTCATCTTCACGGACCACCCTGGTAAATGCTTCGTTCGGAATGCCTTCACTTATGTTTGTCCATGAGCGCCCGTAATTGTTTGTTTTATAGATGGCAGGTGTTTTATCATTAAACTTATATCGAGTTGTGGCAATATATGCTGTAGCAGGATCATGTGGAGAAACATCTATAGCATTAACAATACAATCTGCTAATCCTTTAGGTGTCACATTTTGCCAGGTTTGTCCATTGTCTTTGGTTAGTTGAACCACACCATCATCTGTTCCAGCCCATATTACCCCTTTTTCGTGTGGCGACTCTATCACATAGGCAATCGTACCATAATTCTCTGCTCCTACTGCCTCAACGGTATATGGTCCACCTCCTTTTATCTGACGCTCTTTTTCATTTTTCGTTAAATCAGGAGAAGCTTCCTCCCATGTTTTACCCATATCACGAGTTCGTAATAATACTTGTGAACCATGATAAAAGGTGTTAGGTTCATGCTGAGATCTTATTATTGGCGCATTCCAGTTAAAACGATATTTCATATCACTGGCAGCCCGCCCTAAATATTGAATAGGTGCTGCCATAATTTTGGTGCTTAACTTAGATTGTTGATCGAGAACTTCTATAGTGCCCAAGTAGCTACCGCCAAGTACATATCTTGGATCATCTGGATCAAAGGCCAGAAAGGCACTTTCACCGCCCGCAGAATAAGTCCAGTCTTGAAATCCAATACTCCTCCTGCCCTGAGATAAACTGGCGATTTTTACAGAGGTATTGTCCTGTTGGCCACCATAAATATTATATGGGAACAGATTGTCAACATTTGCCCTGTAAATTTGGGCTGTTGACATATTTGCTTGCGTTGACCATGTAGCTGCCATATCAAAACTTATTGCTGCTCCTCCATCATTCGCAATCACCATGTTTTTAGAGTTATTTGGATTAATCCATAGGTTATGATAATCGCCATGGGTTCCTGTTATTCGGGACCATGTTTTACCTCCATCAATTGATTTTAGCGCAGGGGCACTCAAGACATATACATTATTTTCATTATTAGGGTCAATGAATAATTCAATATAATACCAGGCACGTTGCGTTAATCTATTGTCACCACTAACCAGAGACCAGGATTTACCTCCATTATTTGAAACAAATAAGCCCCCTGCATTTTTATCTGAATCACTTTCGATCAAAGCATAAACCTTCTCCGGATTTGACTGTGCAACAGCAATTGCCATCTTGCCCTTCTCCTTTGGCAAACCATTATGTATCTTTTGCCAGGTCTCTCCTCCATCTACGCTTTTGTATAAACCCGAGCCCGGACCACCACTAATAACCTTCCATGGTAGGCGTTGGTGTTCCCACATTGCCGAGTAAAGTACAAGTGGGTTGCTTAAATCCATTGATAGTTCAGAACAACCAGTACCTTCATTCACATAAAGCACCTTCTTCCATGATTTACCTCCATCGATAGTCTTATAAACACCTCGTTCAGGATTATTTGCATGTAATGCTCCTTGAGCAGCAACAAAGACAATATCAGGGTTCTTAGGATGAATTATTATCCTTGAAATATGTTGAGTTTTTTCAAGTCCAATTTTGAGCCAGGTCTTACCGGCATCATTCGATTTATAAACACCATCACCAAATGAAGTCATCACGCCCCTTGGAGCATGTTCTCCCATGCCCACATACACTATATTAGGATCACTTGCCGATACAGCAATGGCACCAACTGAACTGGTAGTAAAATAGCCGTCAGATATATTGAACCATCGTTGACCTGCATCTTTAGTCTTCCAAATACCACCGCCGGTATTACCCATATAATAGGTAAGTGGGTCGCCAATAACACCTGTAGCAGTTACAGATCGTCCCCCTCTAAAAGGCCCAATATTACGATACTTCACACCTCTAAAAATGCTATCAAGTGGCTGACCAAAAGATAAACTGGCTATAAGAACAGGAAGGATAAGAACAAACAGCTTTTTCATAACATGATTTTTTTGTTATGAATGTAGAGATTATTATACTGATTGAAGAAAGTAATTTATAAATGGTCCTTTTTTTATTATAAACGGGGTCTGCTAAAAATGTCCATATACTGACATCATTATTTCAATCTGGGCTAATTTATTCTGTAGATGTACTTGGCATTTTCAGATTCTCATCAATTTCCCTAAGTACTGTCCATCGGAGTCTTCTAAAAGTACTTGTAACTGATAACCGAATTTTGTGGCCTCATTAGCTAGTGTTTCAATATCAATATAAAGCCACTTGAACCAGTCACCTTTAACATTATTATATTCATACTGATAGTCGAGCTCACCGAAATAAGTCTCTTTGGGCAATTCATCGTCATATAAATAACTAACATCGCTAGAATCGAATAATATTTGACCTCCAGGCCTTAAAAGGGCATCAAAACGTTTAAATAGCTGAGGAAGCTTATCAAAAGTCCCGCTTATCCCAAAGCCATTCATCATCATTAGCAATGTGTCATATTTTCTACTCACATCGAAGGTAAAAAAATCCTGATTTATTATATTCTTGACTCCTCTGTTTTGCATTATCCCGCAACATGTATCCGATAATTCAACAGCATCAACTTTTTCAACAGCATCAACTTTAATATCTCTGTTTTGCAAAATTAGAGACAAAGCTCCCACTCCGGCACCTACATCCAGCACACTTCCTTTACATAAAGTCAGGGCAAATGCTTCCAGGCCATTTAGATCATTTTCATCTCTGAAATAAACATCCAGAGGCATTTCATCTGCCAATCCATAATGATTGTTTATCAAGAGGGGTCCTTGAAAATTGTTATTAAAGTAATCTGAAATTGCTGTATCAAATACACCTTCCATAAAATAAAAATAGTTGCTTTGGGTGGAAGTTAAAAATCAGCAGCAAATACTGCTTAAAATAGAAGTGAGATTGTTAGGTTAGATACTTGACCTATTCCGGCGAATTAAGTTGATTATCATTCAACTTTTTGTCTTCTACATTTTTGTTAAGGAAGCTATTAATTTTATCAATGTCCAGGCTGCCTTCAATTTCGCCGAATTCGGTTACTGAAACATCGAAATCATTCAAATCTGGGTGCATTTTTGCTTTTTTGGGTTGTTTGTTTGTCATAATTATTAGCCTAAATGTTCAATTGCTTTCTGAATACGACTCCTTGTCTCCTCCGCACCTAACACCTTAATGATTCCCATTAAGTCAGGGCCTCCACCTGAACCGGTCATCGCCAGACGCAACCCCGGCATCACTTTACCAATTCCCATCTCAGCTTCATTAGCCACTTCCCAAAGTGCTTGTTTTGTGTCTTCAGAGTTGTTGGTTATTGTATTTGTCAATCTATCTGAAAAGTCAGAAAGTACTTTGGCAACATCAGTATTCCACTTTTTACGAGCCATTTGCTCATCGTATTCAGTAGGAATAACAAAAAAGAAGCTACCCTGGTTCCAGAAATCATCAAAAAATGTTGCCCTTTCGATTAACAGACTAATAATTTCTGCTGCCTTTTCTTGATTACATTGGTATCCATTTTTCTCAACAACTTGCATAAACATGTCTGCTAGTTGTTCTATAGGCTCTTTTCTAAGATAAATTTGGTTATACCATTTTGCCTTATCAATATCAAACTTGGCTCCTGCTTTATTAATTCGGCTTAATTCAAAAATTTCTGAAAGACGGCTCAAATCAAAGACCTCTTCTTCTGTGCCCGGATTCCAACCAAGTAAAGCGAGAAAGTTTATCAGCGCTTCGGGTAAATAGCCTTGCTCCCGGAAGCCGGAAGCCACATCGCCTGTTCTGAAATCATGCCATTCAATGGGAAAGATTGGGAAGCCATGTTTATCAGCATCGCGTTTACTCAATTTGCCCGAGCCTTCCGGTTTTAACAATAATGGCAAATGAGCAAATTCAGGCATTTCATCCTGCCAACCGAAAAGCTGATAAAGCAACACATGCAATGGTGCCGATGGCAACCATTCTTCTCCTCTAATTACATGAGATATCTTCATCAGATGGTCATCGACAACATTGGCTAAATGATACGTTGGAAAGCCGTCTGATTTTAAGAGTATTTTATCATCAATTATGACAGAATCTACTGAAACCTCCCCCCTAACTTTATCATTAACAATGATGGTTTGATTTTCCGGGACCTTTAATCTGACAACATATGCAGTACCTGATGCAAGAAGCTTGTCTGTTTCTTCTTTGCCTAAGGTAAGCGAATTACGCATGTTCATGCGAGTAGTTATCCCGTATTGTTGCAAATCTGCCTTTTCTTCCTGAAGCTTCTCACGCATTGTGGTTAGCTCATCCGTAGTATCGAAGGCATAGTAGGCATTTCCGGATTCTAAAAGTTGCTTAACATACTTTACGTATATCTCAAGCCTTTCAGATTGTCGGTAAGGGCCATAATCACCACCTATTGATGGGCTTTCATCGGGAATGATCCCACACCATTCAAGTGCTTCAGCAATATATTGTTCAGCACCCTCAACTTTTCTCGACTGATCGGTGTCTTCTATCCGGAGGATGAATTTCCCGCCCATTTTTCGAGCATACAAATAATTATAAAGGGCGGTGCGCGCACCGCCAATATGCAAGCCCCCTGTTGGACTTGGAGCAAATCTAACTCTCACTTCTTTTGCCATAAGTATTAATTATGGCAGCAAAGTTAGTGGAAATTATAGCACAGCAATACAAGAAATCTCAACATTCACATTTTTAGGAAGAGTCTTTACGGCCACCGTTTCCCTGGCAGGAGGATTATCGCCGAAATTCTCTCCATAAACTTCATTAACCGCACCAAAATCATCCATATTAGCTACGAATATGCTTGTTTTAACCACATTGCTGAAATCAAGACCTGCTTCAGTCAAAATTGCGCCAATATTTTTCATTACCTGAGCGGTCTCTTTCTTAATACCTCCCCATTCAAGCTCTCCGGTTTCCGGAATTAGCGGCATTTGACCAGAGATATATAACATTCCGTTTGCACTTACTGCCTGACTATAAGGTCCGATGGGTGCCGGAGCTTTGGGGGTATTGATGATAGTTTTGCTCATTATTCTATGATTTAGTTATTTTTGACCAAATGTAGGAAATACAACCCTATTTCAGATGGATATTTATGTAATTGGTACAGAACTGCAGGTTGCGGAAATCGGTAATAAAATTAGTGAAGGACATACACTAAAACTGATTGATGATGTTAATGAAATTAACGCCTCTAATGAAGTGGCTGTTTTTGATTTTATCTTCGATGACAGCCCGGATGATCTGGAAAGATATGCAGGGTTTTCGAACGTCAATCTTTTCATTAATTCAACGAGAATTAGTCTGACTGAGCTTACTTTTTTCGCAGGGGCTCCACAATTTAACTTATATGGGATGGCCGGAGATCCGACATTTTTAGAGAGACCAATTTTAGAAATATCTGCTCATTATCAAAATAAAAACAACACTGAGGATTTGCTTGCTAAGTTAGGGATTGAATCCATAATTGTTAATGACAGAGTGGGTATGGTTACACCCAGAATTATTGCCATGATAATTAATGAAGCATATTTTACAGTAATGGAAGGAACTGCCAGCCGGGAAGATATTGATACTGGCATGAGACTAGGTACTAATTACCCGATGGGGCCATTTGACTGGGCCGGCAAATGGGGCATTGGCAATATTTATGATTTGCTCGAAAGCCTATATTTGGATACTAAAGATGAGCGTTATAAAATCAGCCCACTGCTTAAGCAAGAGTATTTGCAACAGAGCTAATCTTCACCCTTCTTACATTTAAGCGCCTCATACTCAGCTGTTGAAATAACTTCCTTGGTTATTAGAGACCCATGCTTGTCATAGTAGAGCATAACGACAAGATCCGCTTCTTCAACCCATTTTTCGGCAATAAATACAGTCTCATCCCCTTTAGAAATAATGTTTATCTCACTGAAAGTCGGGTTTAGCAACAATCCGTTCTCCGGCGACCAGATGCCATAACCTATCCCCTTGAATATCTTATAATACGAATCGGAAACTTTTTCTATTATCCAATAGTCACTCACATTGCTTAGCAAGGATGAAGATTGATTGATATCCCAAAATAGCCATCGAAAGTCTCTGCTTAACATAACGATTGTGTCATTCAAATATCGCACTTCATTATATCTTAAAGGCACTATAATTGAGTCATATTTATCGACTATGCCATATTTATTGTCGCTCGTGGCTACAAACAACGTATCTGAATAGGCTGTTAGCGGTCGATCATATTTAGGGCTAATATCTGTGTTATCCTCTGCATTAAATAAGCCAAACTTACCATCTGCCAGATATGAAACATAGCCATTCTTTAGGCTCGTAGCCGCATCTATATCTTCCAGTACCTCCTTGCCATCATTGTTTAGCACATCGAAACTACCCTTATTTCGCCTAAGTAAATAACTTTTTCCCAGGTCAATAAGTTTATCATACTTGCCTACATAGAGTTGCTTACCGGTATTATCATAGACCATTTGCTCCCCTTCCGAATCTGTGTAGATAAAATGCCTTGTAGAACTATTTTCTCCCATCCGGCGAATCGGGATGATTAAATCATCAGCTGCAAGGCTTAGCTTAATCGTATCATTAAAAAAACAATATGTTGAATCACCCAGAACAACTCGCAAAGCAGTATTACCAACTAACTGAGCATCCCGGGCTCTAAAGAGAGACTTATTATGGTAGTAAACATCTATTTCACTACCCTTGTCACCAATAATCCAGTTCTCATTATTGCTAATATTATAGTACCAGGTTTTTGCCACTCTAGAATCAAGTAAACTATCACCACGATCCACAAAATAACCACCATCTACCAGCTCAATGCCCTGATCTGCCATAGGAATTATTAAGGTGCCATCCTTATTCATTAAAGCTGTTTCATTACCATTTGCCAAAAGCAAATAGTCGTTATTTAAAACCATTATTTGATTATATATAAACATGAGTTCTATTTTCTCTCCATCAAGTAAGGGGTAAAAATGGCTAACCGGATATATCCCCCATTTATTATCTTTTTTCAGAAGAAGGTGATTATGAAAACTTAATATTGAGTCATAACTCTCGGTGAGCAATGGCAAACCCGTTACGCTTTCAAGTCCCCATTTGGATTTGTTTTTAAATGCAATGTAAGGACCGGCCATAAATGCATTTGAAAATTCATTCGTGGTAATTCTAAACCCTCCGGAGTGAATAAAATAATCAGACTCGCCATTGTTTAGTCTAATAAGGCCATTACCCTCATCAACCAAAGAAGCAATATGATCTTCAAGCAAAATAGATCCTTCTAAATTTAGTATTGCCTTTGTATTGTTTAAGGATGCTAATCTTAATCCGGAATTGGCTATCTGGCACTTATCTGCTTCACTAATATCTTCGAGATTATCAAGCAACACATGACCCTTGGCATTGAATATTTGGTATTTATGCTCATGAATTGTTGGGATAAGCAATTGATCTACTTTATTATTTAATGATGTTATAGAATCTCTCTGATCTGCACTGAGCTTGGTCCCTGACAAGAATTCGACTCTTTTATCTCTGTCAAGAAGGGAGTATTTGCTTAAGTTAGCCTCCTCACTTAAGTGGTTATCGGGGTATTGGTTTACAAATTCTTCATATGCCTCTGGGGTAAACACTCCGGTAATAATATTATAGATAATTTGCTCAGCCTCTAGTCGATGCCAGGTGTCAGGAAAGTCTTGTAAAAAAACCTGATAAGACTTTAGCTTACCACTAGCCGTTTTCTCTTCATATAATAATTCCTCATATCGCTTTCTGGATTCAGGTACCTGTTTAGCTTGAGGGTAGGTGAAAAAAAAGTGTTGATAAGCTTCGTAAGTATGCTCTTTGGAAACAGTACTATAGGCAACCTCATTTCTTAAGTTAATAGCTGAATCGATGTGTATCGAGGTATTAAATTCAATAAGAAAATCAATAAAGTCCTTCTCCTTACCACCAACAATTGCTCTTTTAAAACCTGCCTCTTCAATTTGAGCTTTTAGTTCACTATAAACCTCCAAACTAAAGCCTCTATTACTCAGTGTCTCTCGCAATTTAGTCTCGATCAGCTCATCGGCTATAACAGCCTCCAGAATATAATGGTAAGCGGAGTCTAAGTTATTATGCTCAAAATTATTGTTGAAATAAAGTCCGGACAAAACATACTTTTCGGCAGAGGCAAGCGAATCCTTTGCTAAGGCCTTTCTTAACAACAGGTATGCATCCTGGAGCTTTTCCTTTTCAATTAACGATTTTGCCCTTCTGGCTTGCGATAAAGCAAGAAAAGGAAGAAGAAGCAGGCATACAAACACAGCAAATCGCATTATGCTAAGGTAGGGAATATGTGAGTAGTTGAGTCCCGGAGGCTAATGAATGAGTGGTTTCGAATTTTCTTAATTCTGCTTCCTGATTTCCTCTATCGACTCGTTTAGTTTCTTCATATCATTTTTAAGCTGAACAAATTCAGCAAGGATTAGGTTAACCCCCTCTTCAACTCCTTCGTCAGTCTGATCAGTTTCATCCTTTATGAGCTTCGCAAAACGCTTCTTGTTTTCCTCAATATTTTTAGAAAATTTAGTCTCTATGCTAGCTGCCATCACCCCGATAAAAACATTGAGGGATACAATTGCAGTTAAAACAACAAAAGAGATGAAGTAAATACTGATTATCAGTGGGCTGATAGCAAGATCCATATTATTAACATCCGACATAATTTCACCCCACCCATCCAAAGTCATAACCTGAAACAAGGTAGTTATGGAATTATATAAGTTGCTAAAATTTGCAATACCCATTACTCTGCCTTCAAAAAGGTAAAATCCTACTATTGAGTAAATGTAAATCAAGATGAACAGCAGAAGAGCAAATGAAAAAACAGTTGGAATGATATTAACAATCTTCTTTTCAATTTCCTTTAATTGTGAACTTACTTCAAGTAATCTGAATATTCTAAATATCCTGAACATACGAGCAATAAGCAGGTATTCTGGGTGCTGAAAAAAATGAGTGAATATAGCAACAGCACTTACAACAGTTATTATAAAATCAAACCAGTTCCAGAACCCATCTTCAGAATAATGGAGATTTATCCTACGCGTAGTTTCGTCCGACCTATTAACGCTTACAAGGTGAAAGAAGTGCAACATACTTTTCTCTGCCAACATTCGCAGCGTAATCTCTAGTATAAAAAAGGAGGTTAATAGGATATCAACTACAACAAATAGTTTCATCCAAAAAGGGTCTGTTAATCTTGTCTCAATCCCTAAAATAATTGCACAGAGAATGATAACAATAGAAACTGTTTTATGGAAGAATTTGCTTGCAACGAATTTGGTTAGCGATGATTTTGTCATAGTCAAAAATGATAATGGTTAAACAGTTTCCTAAAATTATTTATTACATATATGAGCTAATATACAGCTTTACTGTAAAGGCAATAACTGAAGGAAATTGGATTACTTGAACACACGGTCTTGTTACCATTGTGATCCATACTGCCTGCCCGACTAGGCAGGGATTCTTCGATGATCCTTTGGAGGTGGTTTACACATAAGCCGAAGCCTGTATTCGATAAGCTATGCAGATTTTTTTGCTTGTCCTTGCCAGAAAGGATTACCTCGCTATCTCTCGGTGATCCTTTTAGGGTGACACTATGAAGTAAAAGGCGCTGTGCGCTCTTTTTCTACGCAAGAATGCTAAAACAGGTTTCGCATTCTTCCAAATGTAAAAAGACTGTCTTTCAACAGCCTTTTTACTTCATGGTGGGACATACTGGATTAGCTCCGCTGATCCACGGGTGGATGATCAATTAGTACGAAGCCTAATCGCCTTGCGATTCTGGACTAATAGGTTCTTAATTGTCAGCAAGCTGCCATTAAAAACCTAAAAAGCCCACCACTATGTGGTAGGCTTCTTTTTATTGTGGGACATACTGGATTCGAACCAGTGACCCCTAGCTTGTCGAGCTAGTGCTCTAAACCAACTGAGCTAATATCCCA
>Ga0164313_10004399_pt1 | contig 12548 bp, 6 predicted proteins | sample GuaBasSedimGuay4_FD_113735 | JGI IMG/M metagenome (GOLD analysis project Ga0164313, IMG submission 113735) | Subseafloor sediment microbial communities from Guaymas Basin, Gulf of California, Mexico - Guay4, Core 4569-4, 0-3 cm | ecosystem: Environmental > Aquatic > Marine > Hydrothermal vents >... | reverse complement strand
TGTGTCATCATATAGGAGAACACAGCCATGCGGTAAAAAAAGGAGAATGGACCAAGAGTAAAGATTTTTGTTTTTGGAATACTCCTTTGATTGAGTTGCAAGGCAAAACCATGGGAATCATTGGATTTGGACAAATTGGACAGGCAACAGCTAAATTGGCGCAAGCATTTGACATGAATATTCTGACTACCGGTAGTAGAAAAAGACCGGAGTTAGAGACCGACACCTGTAAATACACCAGTCTTGAGGAGCTTTTAAAAGCATCAGATGTTATTAGTTTGCATTGTCCATTGACCGACAAAACAGAAGGTATTATCAATAAGAACAATATTTCAAAAATGAAAGATGGGGTAATGATCATCAATACCGCAAGAGGGCCCTTGGTTGTGGAAAAAGATCTAAAAAATGCCTTGAATAGCGGTAAAGTTACAGGCGCAGCGGTTGATGTGGTTTCCAAAGAACCCATTGAAAAAGAAAATGAATTATTAAAAGCAAAGAACATCATTATTACCCCTCATATTGCTTGGGCGCCTAAAGAATCAAGAGCTCGGTTAATGAGTACAGCGATTGAGAATTTAGAATTATTCCTACAAGGGAATCCTGTTAATGTTGTGAATCCATAATGCAGTGAGGTATTGATTATGTGATGGGATGACAGAACGAAAGCACGATGGAACGATTGAATGACAGAACGATTTAATGACATCTTTGTGGGATGTCTTGTCCTGAAATAGGTTTACACAAAAAGTAATCAAAAATCAGGACGACACAGAATTATTTGAGATTTATACTATGAAAATCTCAGTGAATCTTTGTGCTTCTCTGTGTAACTCAGTGCAATAACTATCGGAGATAGAAGTAATTCATTTTACCCCTAAAACTGTAGCGCCCATTGAGTAAAACCTTGCGCCCATTGCGATTAAGAACGAGGGAATGATTATTAAAAATAAATATTAACAAAAAGTGTAAACAAAAATCAGGACGACACAGAACGATGAAATGATGGAACGATTGTACGACAATTCTTTGTGTACCTTACGTAAGGCCTTGCGACCCTTGCGGTTAAATTAAATACAGAAGAGGTTGTAAATTATCAATAGAACTCAATTAAATACAAAACAATATGGCTGAAAATCTTCTGGAAAAACTAAATAGCGGTAAGAATATATATGGAACATGTATCGTCTCTACCTCACCAATTTGGTCAAAATCCCTTAAAAACTCAGGACTCGATTTTGTCTTTCTCGACACCGAACATATTCCTATGGATCGAACCGAACTGACTTATTTATGTCAGGTATATACGGCTATGGGAATAGCACCAATTGTTCGAATTCCAAGTCCGGATCCTTATTTAGCTTGTATGGTAAAAGATGCCGGAGCGGTTGGTGTTATTGCTCCTTATATTGAAAGCGCAGAACAGATCCGTCAATTGGTTGGTGCAACCAAATACAGGCCTTTAAAAGGAGAGCGTTTGCAAAGAGTGCTTAAGAAAGAAGAAGTCCTGGAGCCGGAATTAAAGACATATCTTGAAAAATATAACGAAGGGAGTTTGACTATTGTTAATATAGAAAGTCTGACGGCAGTAAAAAATCTGGATGTATTGCTCAACGTTGATGGATTAGATGCCATAATTATTGGACCACATGATCTTTCCATCAATATGGGAATACCGGAGAAATATGATCATCCGGAATTCGAAAAAGTGGTTAAGGAAATAATTCAGAAAGCGATAAGGAAAGGAATTGGGGCAGGAATTCATTTTCCTGATAACCCGGATCGTCAAATTAAATGGATGAAAGAAGGGGTTAATATAATAATGCACAGTTCTGACATGCTTTTGTTTTACCAAAAACTAAAAGAAGATATGAATAAAATCAAAAAGGCTGCTGGTGAAGATACTATAACATCTGGAGATGTTGATATTGCCATTTAGTTTGAAGGTAAACATCAAAGTTGGATTTAAAAATGGTACTACCACGAACCTGCCGGCCGGACCGAGTGGGTTTAATGAAGAAATGGATAATATAATTCCATGAGGGTACTTTTCGATTCTAATTTGTTGGATTCCCAATTTCTCGGGAATGACACAAGAGCGTGAGGTCTCCGTAGGAATTCAAGGATTCGACATAGTCATTGAAATAATAGGTGAGGTATCAAAATTGAATGACCCAAAATGTAACGTGTGTCATTCCCTTGGGCTTGTGACCAGCTTGACTGGTTATCGGGAATCCATCAATATATGGACACGGATACATCGTCATATACGACTCAATATAAAGTTCTCACATAAACTTTGTTGCTGCTTTTGGTAACTAAACAAAAATGTTTGTAAAGAGAAAAAAATGAAATGACTGTCCGGCATAAGACCATGAAAATAAATATTCCGATAAAATAACAGTAGAACCAAAAAAATAAATACCAACTCTTAATTTAATGAAAAAAAAAATTAATAAAGTTATTCTGATCCTTATTTTTGCAGGACTAAACATAAGTGCCTATTCTCAAATTCTGGATCTTACTAACGCAAAGATCGTCAGCTTTGAAAAGAAAGACAAACTAGTTTTGCTATCTCTTTCTGTTTTACAGGAAAAAATCGAGAAAAAACGGGAAATTCAACTTTCAATAAGCAAAAATTTGCCCAAAGACGTTCGACCTGTAATTGCTATTGGATTGGAAAATAATTTGTCAAAGTTTCCGGAAAAGTATCGCTCTGTTATTTTGAACTTGCCTTCCATCGAGAAAGAAGGCTATAAAATTATTGTTCTTAAAGATTCAAAAACAGTGCTGGTAATCGGGCACGATTCCCGGGGGGTACTGTATGGCGTAGGAAAATTATTAAGGAATATGGAGATTCGGCCGAATCAAATTGTTATTTCTGAAAATTATCATATCGCTACCTCTCCCAGATACCCTATTCGAGGGCATCAGCTAGGCTATCGCCCCAAGACCAATTCTTATGATGCCTGGACTCCGGAGCAATTTGACAGTTACATTCGGGATCTGGTAATATTTGGTGCCAATAGTATCGAAATAATGCCACCTCGGACGGATGACGATTTTACAAGTGTTCACATGAAACTTCCTGCCATAGATATGATCAAAGAACAATCAAAGATCTGTGATAAATACGGGGTAGATGTATGGATGTGGTACCCGAATATGGGTACAGATTACACGCATCCTGATTCCATAAAAGTAGAACTTGAGGAGCGTCATAAGGTTTTTAAAGCCTTACCTCGGCTAGATGCACTTTTTGTACCGGGTGGAGATCCGGGTGAATTGGAACCGGATGAACTATTTGGATGGCTAAAAAAAGAAGCAGAAGTGTTACAACAATACCATCCCAATGCAAAAATTTGGGTTTCTCCACAAGTTTTTCGTCCAACACAAGAATGGTTCGATGCATTTTATACACATGTAAATAAAGAATATCCCTGGTTTGGAGGTATTGTTTTTGGTCCCTGGATAAAAACCCCAATTGAGGAAATCAGAAAAATAATCAATCCGGATATTCCGATTAGAAAGTATCCTGATATCACGCACAGTTTAAGCAGTCAATACCCGATACCAAAATGGGATCTGGCCTATGCCATTACATTAGGACGGGAGTGCATAAATCCTCGCCCTATGGACGAAAAAATGATCCACAATGCTTTGGATCAATTCGCACAGGGTAGCATCAGTTATTCAGAAGGAACAAATGATGATGTCAATAAATTTATTTGGAGCGATCAGGATTGGGATCCGGAAATACCTTCAATTGTAACGCTTCGTGATTATTCAAGGTATTTTATTGGTCCGGATTATACAGAAGACATCGCTCAGGGTCTTATTGCTTTGGAGAAAAATATTCAAGGCCCATTGTTATCCAATGATGCTGTACTCAGAACACTTCAGCAGTGGCAAAATATGGAAGAGAAGGCATCGAAAGAAGTTCTTGGAAATTTTCGTTTTCAGATGGGGCTGATCAGAGCGTATAATGATGCTTATCAACACAGAAGATTGATTTATGAAACAGAATTGGAACAAATGACACGAGAAATATTATCGACAGCCAAAAGTGAGGGCGCACAAAATACAATTGTAAAAGCAAGAGAAATCTTGTCGAAGGCCTGGGAAGAACCAATCATGACCACATGGAAAAAGCGTTGCAATGAACTGGCAGATGCCTTGTTCGAAAGTATAGGAGCTCAATTAACGGTTGTAAAACACAATGGAATGGATGGTCGTGGAACATTTATGGATAATATTGACCTCCCGGTAAATGATGCCATGTGGTTATTAGACCAACTCTCTGCAATAGAAAATATTCCTGGTGAAGAGGAACGATTACAAAAGATTGATGCTTTGCTTCAAAGAAACAATCCCGGGCCAGGTGGATTTTATGATAATTTTGGATCACCAAAAAGCTGGGCAAGAGTTATATCACATATAAGTCGGACAGATGATCCCGGAAGTCTTTTATCGCCAAGAACCAGTTTTGGAGTTGGATTATACGGGAAAGAATGGGTACACGATATTACAGCAAAAGGATTCGATGGACAATCCACTCCACTCAACTGGATGAATCAGGTTACGACACTGTATGACATACCTTTGGAAATTGTTTATAATAATCTCGAACCAAAAGGAAATTATACGATCAAAGTTGCTTATACGGGGCGATTCCCTTCAAAAATAAAAATGGTTGCAGATGACATACTCGTTCATGACTATATTAAAACAGGGGTCCAGCCCATTTATGAATTCGAAGTACCGACTGAATCCCTTTCGGATGGAAATGTGTTATTTAAATGGACCTGTGGTGAAGGGGAGCGCGGATCTCAGGTTGCGGAAATATGGCTGATAAAGAAATAACAGAATGCCATATAAAATTCTTTAAATGGCTAAATCATAAATATTTAAAGTCGTCTAGAATATAATTATCTGAAACTGAGAGTAAAGCTTAGGTCGAACTCAGGATCTAGGGTCAATTTTCCATGTAAAAGCATCAACCTTAATGAATCTATTTAAGCCATTTAAGGGCTATATTTACATGACTATAAATTAATCGTCAAAATACAATAATTGTGAAAAAACATATATTTGGAGGAATACTTTTAATTATTGTAAACATATTGTTATTCAGTTGTAGTGATAACAGAAATGATAAATTGATATTTGTATGTGGTGAAGATAATGATCTATACAATGCAGTGATCGATTCTAAAGAGAGATACCAGCGATTCTCTTCTGCGATCAAAGCCATTGATGAAGCTAAGACAGGATCTGGAATTCTGGTTTTGGCAGATAATTATCCTGAACAGAAGGTTTCTTTATCTGATGAATTCTTTGAAAAAGCCAGGAATAAAAATATTAAACTTTATGTAGAATATCCGGATAATTTACCTGATTTAGAGACCGGCGACATTCGGCAAATAGATTGGGAACGTGGTGTGGTTACGACCGATGTATTTGGAGATTCTTTAAAAAATATGCGAATTATAATGCTGCACGACTGTCATTATGTGAAGGTTGATTCCGACAATCCACATCTTGTTGTAGCAAAAGTTGCAGGTTTTGATAAAGCTGTTTTTGGGTTGGATAGTACAAAGACGAACCCGATTCTATTTGAACAGACCAATGCGAATATATTGGTTTCAACAACCAAACTCAGTCAATTTGTTACAGGACGTTATGCGCCAAAAGATGCTTGGAAACCGATATGGGATTTTGTTTTCAATTGGCTTCAACCAAATTCGGTTACTCCTGAATTGAGTTGGACGGAAGCCGTTTATCCGGCATTTCCTAAAAATGCAGAAGTCACTAAACAAGATCGCTTGCAAGCCATTCAAACAGGAGTTGATTGGTTTTATAATAGTGAATTTTTACAAGTTTCTTCTGATAGTTCAGAAATCAAAATTACATCTGATAACTTTGGAAAAAATGGAATTGACGAATGTTTTCTTTCTAAAATAAACTATGATGGTTCGCAGAAAATCAGCAAAACCAAACGAGCAGATTGTGCTAGTGAATCGGCAATGGCAATTGCATTGCGTAATTTAATCCATCCTAACAAACTGGATAAAACGACAGCAACCAATCTTCAGGACTTTGTTTATTTTAATTCTGACTTACAGCAAGACGCTCGAAATGATGTCAATAACCCATCGTTTGGATTTATTGATTGGTATATAAATAAAGAAGAAAAATCGGGAATATATTATGGCGATGATAATGCCCGTGTGATTTTAGCAACACTTACTTCAGCAGCAGCTTTAAAAAACAACCGTTGGGATGAAGGTGTTTTAAAAGCAATATTGGCAAATTTCAGATCAACGTCTTCAACTGGATTTAAGCCAAACAGGCTTAAAGAGAAAGAGCTAAATAAATTGGGTTGGGAATATTATAAAAATGAAAAAGATATTCATGAATTATCACCCCATTATCAAAGTTGGATCATGGCAACCTATTTGTGGCTGTACGATAAAACTAAGTACGAACCTTTACTCAAAATAGGAAAAGAAGGTATTAAAAATTTGATGAATGCCTATCCCCAGCAGTGGCATTGGACCAATGGCTTGCAGCAAGAAAGAGCCAGAATGATTCTGCCCCTAGCTTGGTTGGTACGAGTAGAGGATACACCGGAGCATCGCAAATGGTTAGATTTAATGGTTGATGACTTATTGTCATTTCAGGATGAAAGTGGCGCCATTCAAGAAGATTTAGGGGGTGTAGGTCACGGTAAATATGCACCACCTAAATCTAATGCAGATTATGGTACGACAGAAGCTCCGCTTATTCAAGAAAATGGAGACCCTATTGCGGATATGTTATATACTTCCAATTTTGCTTTTTTTAGTTTGACAGAAGCCGCAGCGGTTACTGGTGATATAAAAATAAAGAAAGCTGTGAATAAATTAGCAGATTTTATGGTTAAAATTCAGGTGAATTCTAAAACCCATTCAGAATTACATGGTACTTGGTTTAGAGCTTTTGATTTTAATCGATGGGAATATTGGGGTTCTAACGCCGATCTCGGCTGGGGAGTATGGAGTACAGAAACGGGCTGGACACAGGCATGGATTACAAGCATGTTAATGATAAACGATCTGGATACGAATATTTGGGATTTTACTTCTGAGAGTAAAATTGCCGATACTTTTGAAAAGTATAAAAATATTATGTTGAAAAACAAGTAATTATGGCATTTAAAAATCATCTTCCATCAGAAGAAAAGAAGAAATTACGCGAACATTATCGTGCCTCATTATTTGATGATATTATTCCTTGGTGGGAAAAGCATTCTATTGATGAAGAATATGGAGGTTATTTAACTCGGTTAGAAAGAGACGGCAAACCGTACTCACAGGATAAAGATATGTGGATGACTGGCCGTGAAATATGGATGTTTAGCCATTTATTTAACAATTATAAACAAGAAGAAAAATGGAGAAATCTAGCCAAACATGGCTTAGATTTTATGATGAAACACGCTTTTAAAGAAGATGGTAAGATGCATTTTAGATTGGATAGAAATGGCAAACCATTGTCAGGCGTATTGAGTTTATATACCGAAGTATTTGCTTCTATCGCAATTGCTGAATACTGGAAGTCTGAACCTACTGACGCATTAAAAAAGAAAGCAATAGAGATTTATGACAGTATGATGCTGCGTTTGGGTCAGCCTTCTGACACTCCTATGCTGGGTTATCCGCTGAATGCGGAATTTCATCTGCATGCACACGATATGGTTCGACTTACCGTAGCATGGGTGTACAATGATATTTGGCCAAGTCAAAAATTTGAGGATGACATCAATCTTTCTGCCAAATCAATCATAGATAAACATTGGAAACCAGATTTAAAAGTCATGTTTGAAAATGTCGCTATGGATGGGTCGTTGATGTTGGATTTTCCTGAAGGACGATTATTTCACCCGGGACATGCTATTGAAAGCGCATGGATGTTGATGGAAGTAGCTGATAAAAATAACGATGATGAATTGATGTCTAGTGCTATTGATATTGTTTTAGCGTCTTTGGAGCATGGTTGGGATAAAGAATTTGGTGGGATACGATACCTCACCAATTATGATTGGACACCAACACATAACCTGGAAGCCGATTTAAAATTATGGTGGCCGCATAGTGAAACCTTGTATGCATTGCTCTTTGCCTGGGCTAAAACGGGCAGAAGTGATCTGAAGGAATGGTATGAAAAAGTGCATGCTTACACCTTTTCAAAGTTCCCGGACAAAAAACATGGTGAATGGTATGGCTATCTAAATCGTGATGGAAGTCCCGTTTGGACAGCCAAAGCAAATGGTTGGAAAGGTTTTTTCCATGTCCCTAGAATCTTGTTCAGAGCATATCAATTATTGAGCTGACAATCAAAATTCTAACACACATTACACCCAATGAATACTGTAAACATTAAATCAGAAATGTCCGATAATACCGGAGGGTCGAAATTATTTCTTGCAAAAATCTGTTTTGTAGCTTCACTTGGTGGACTCTTATTTGGTTTTGATACGGCAGTAATTTCCGGGACCTTTGGCTTTGTTGAGCAACAATTTGAATTGAGTAAGTTAGAAGTAGGATGGTTTGGAAGTTCTGCTTTGGTCGGCAGTATACTAGGAGCATTAATAGCGGGCAGTTTAGGAGATAAATATGGTCGAAAACCAATTTTATTCTTAGCCGGATCATTATTCTTTATTTCAGCTTTAGGATCAACTTTTCCCCCGAATTTTTCCTACCTTATTGTAGCGCGACTTATTGGTGGAATAGGAGTTGGAATGGCATCTGTATTATCTCCTTTATACATTTCAGAATTTTCACCTCCTAAAATTCGCGGCAGACTTGTCGCTTTATACCAACTCTCAATTGTGGTTGGTATATTACTTGCCTTTTTTGCCAATTCAACTTTACTAAGTTTTTCTCGGAACAACCTGCCTGCTATTGGTGAGGGAATCATGGATACAGTATTTATAAGCGAAGTTTGGCGTGGTATGTTTGGTGTAGAAATGATTCCTGCTTTGTTATTTATAGGATTACTTTTTATAGTTCCTGAAAGCCCGAGATGGCTAATTAATGCAGGATTTGATAAAAAGGGACATGCTATATTAGCAAGGATAAGTGGGGTGAAAATTGCAAATTCTGAGTTGCAGGAAATTAAATCTACTCTTCATGAAGAAAAAGGATCACTTTCTGAATTACTCAAGCCAGGCCTGCGCTTGGCATTGATTGTTGGCGTTGGACTTTCTGTTTTTGGACAATTTACCGGTGTGAATATTGTGGTTTATTATGGCCCAACTATTCTTGAAGAGGCTGGATTTGCATTGGATAGCGCTTTGCAGTTTCAAGTTGCAATAGGTATTATTAATTTATTGTTTACCATAATTGCACTTTGGAAAATTGATAAATGGGGTAGAAGACCCTTACTTATTGGAGGAATGTCGGTAACATTTATTTCACTATTTATTATTGCAATTCTTTTTTCAATGAAAATATCTGGTTTATGGGTTGTAGGTATGTTACTGGTCTATATGGCTAGTCTGGCACTTTCTATTAATGCTGTTATATGGGTGATTATCGGTGAGATTTTTCCGAATCGTATTCGTGGTAGAGCAATGTCTATAGCTATTTTTGCCAATTGGAGTACTAATTTTGTTACTGCTTTTATATTCCCATGGTATGTCACAAAAATGGGTATGAATGCAGGATTTTTTACGTTTGCAGTCACCAGTTTAATAGCAACCTTCTTTTTCTATAAATACGTACCCGAAACCAAAGGAAAAAGCCTGGAACAGATTGAAAAATATTGGAATAGAGGTTAATAAAAATTTAAAAAAATGAGAACTTTAAATTATAGGAATAGCAATATTAGAATTGGAGTACAAAATATTGGTGCAGGTTTTTTCCTTGTTGTATTCTCTGAATCTATGGTTGCAAAGGTTAAATCAGAAATGATCTCCATCCTAAAGATTGTATTAAATAAAGGAAATTAAAAAAATCATTCGATAAACCCGATGAAGAGTATCTCAGTTGGAGAAAGCAATCACGAGTAAGAGATGTGTATACTAAAAGAATAAGAAATAAAAGCAAGTATAATGATTAAAAAAACTATAATTAGTGTGGCTGTCTTATTATTAATTACAAGTTGTAATTTGAATGAGTCAAATGAAGTGTCTAATAATGAAATAATTGTGAATTTCACAGAAGAACTTTCTTCATTATTTAAAGATCCACCAAATCAATATCGATCAGCACCATTATGGGTATGGAATGATGATATAACGGAGGAGCAAATAGACCAACAGCTCAAAGATTTTAAAGCAGGAGGTATGGGTGGTGTGTTTATTCATCCACGACCGGGGCTGATCACTGAATATTTATCAGATGAATGGTTTTCACTTTGTGCATATACCGTTGAAAAAGGTAAAGCTTTGGGTATGGACGTTTGGCTTTATGATGAAAATTCCTACCCTTCGGGTTTTGCCGGCGGACATGTTCCTGCGGAAATGCCGGAATCTTATAATCAGGGACAGGGATTAATACTCCAGAAAGTTGATAAACTACCGGCCGATGCGAATACTTTTTTCCTTGTTCTAAAAAAGCAGGAGTCCAAATTTATTGATATCACGGATAAACTAGATGAAGAAAAAAATAAAAATGGGGACTACTATCTCTATAAAAAAAGTTATTATAAAAATTCACCCTGGAATGGTGGTTATTCTTATGTCGATTTGCTTTATGAAGGTGTAACCGAAAAATTTCTGGAAGTGACCATGACCGGTTATGAGAAAGCAATAGGAAGTGAATTTGGTAAAACGGTACCCGGAATTTTCACGGATGAACCTAATATATCTTCCTCCGGGGATCTTAGATGGACGCCATCATTGTTTAAAGACTTTAAAGATCGGTGGGGATATGATCTTAAAACGAACCTGCCATCCCTTACCTTTGAAATCGGTGACTGGAAACGGGTACGGCATAATTACTTCTCTACTTTACTTCAGTTGTTTATTGACCGTTGGAGCAAACCCTATTATAATTATACAGAAAAACATAATTTGAATTGGACAGGCCATTATTGGGAACACGGATGGCCAAATCCGGTGCATGGTGGAGATAATATGGCAATGTACGCCTGGCATCAAATACCTGCGATTGATATTTTGATGAATCAGTACAGTGAAGATGTCAATGCCCAATTCGGAAATGTCAGGGCGGTTAAAGAATTGAGTAGTGTTGTCAATCAAATGGGCAAAACCCGGGCCTTGAGTGAAACCTACGGAGCAGGTGGATGGGACTTGCGTTTTGAGGATATGAAAAGAATTGGAGATTGGCAATATGTACTAGGCGTCAATTTTCTGAATCAACACCTATCCTATATAACGTTAGAAGGAGCACGAAAAAGAGATCATCCTCAATCATTTTCCTATCATGAACCCTGGTGGAAAAACTATAAAGTTCAGGGCGATTATTTTGGAAGATTATCACTTGCACTTACTTCCGGGCAACAAATAAATAAAATTTTAGTGATCGAACCTACATCCACCGCATGGATGTATTTTTCTGCAAGAACCTCTAACAATAAGTTTTCTGAATTAGGTCCCGAATTTCAGAAATTCGTTTTTGATCTTGAACAAAATCAAATTGAATATGACCTGGCATCTGAAAATATAGTTAAAGATATTGGTCTTATTAATGGTAAAAATTTCGTTGTTGGGGAACGACCATATAATATTGTAATTATTCCTCCTACTCTGGAGAATCTGGATAAAACGACATTTTCGCTCGTCAAGACCTATTTAAAAAACGGAGGAAAAGTTATTTCATTTAATGGAATTCCTGAATATATTGATGGGAGACCAAGCGATGAATTGAAAACCATTGTAGAAAAGTATTCAAAACAATGGATTGAAGCTAGTTCCTTGTCTGAGAATCAGACTTATGATGCTTTGCTTTCAGAATCCATTCAGTTTCAAGAGCCTGAATTGATCCGTGGAAAGTTGTTTCATCACCGGCGTGATCTGGAAAATGGTCAAATAGTATTTCTGGTAAATACAAGTTTAAATGAATGGTCCGGCGGAACATTTAAGATAAAGGGTAAATCCATTAAAGAATTGGATCTGATCAATGGAGATATAAAAGCCTATCACAGCAGAAAAGAAGGAGATAAACTGGAAATCAATTTTGACCTTCCTCCATCGGGAAGTTTATTGCTTTCAATTAGCGATAAAGCTTCAAACGAATCTGATAATGAAGTGATTGGAAAGGCAAAGATCATCAGTGCTTCCGGCGATCTCGTTATCGGGAAAACAGATCTCAATGTGTTAACTCTTGATTATTGTGATATTATTCTGAATGGCAAAGAGGAAAAAGATATTTATTATTTTCAGGCAGCAGATAAAATCTTTAAACACTATGGTTTTGATGGTAACCCGTGGAGCAGTGCAGTACAATATAAAACCAGCATTGTCGATCGAAATAACTTTGATGGTAAACCGGGATTTGAAGTCAGCTATTCGTTTTCCGTGGATAAAAAATTGGAGGCCAAAT
>Ga0164313_10004397_pt1 | contig 12550 bp, 6 predicted proteins | sample GuaBasSedimGuay4_FD_113735 | JGI IMG/M metagenome (GOLD analysis project Ga0164313, IMG submission 113735) | Subseafloor sediment microbial communities from Guaymas Basin, Gulf of California, Mexico - Guay4, Core 4569-4, 0-3 cm | ecosystem: Environmental > Aquatic > Marine > Hydrothermal vents >... | reverse complement strand
CCTCAACCTGCGCTGGGCCCAGCGGGATGAACGCCGTCTCACCCAGGAAGGGGCCATCAGTGCCCGAGGCAGTTTTGAGACCCTGACCCGGCGCTACGAGACGGGGTACAATTACAATCCCACAACCAACATGAGGCTGGGTCTGCAGGGTGAATTCATCACCCGCAGCGACGAGGTGTCGGGCGTCAGCCAGGAGGAACTCGCGCTTCGCCCCAATGTGCGCAGCCGTTTTCGTCGCACCTGGACGCTGCAGGCCGAACTCAGGATCTCTGATGTGAAGAGTGAAGAGCCTCCCGGTTCCCTGCGGCCCTGGTTCTTTTCCTTCCCCGGCCGAAATGTCGAATCTTCCCTGCGCCTGGCCTGGGACCCCACCGAATTCCTTGCCGTATCAGCGAGCTGGTTCACCCGCAAGAAAAGTGAAGGGAGGTGGCAGCATGATATACGTCTGGAAACAACGGCCCGCTTCTGAGCGGGGGCGGTCCGGTGCAATTCGAATTCCCGGGTGTATATGGCCTGGCATCCTGCTGACGCTCCTGTTGCTGGGATCCGCCCCGGTCGCGGTGGCGGAACAGGTGCTTTCCTTCACTGCCGGTTGGCAGCCCGAGGGACAGGAACAAAAATGGATGGACCAGGACAAGCGGTGGTTCAGGACCTTGCCTGCGGCCGTGAAATTCGCGGCACCGGATTTCCCGGATTCGGCCTTATCGGCGGGTATGGTCATGGATCCTGAAGAAATACTCCGGGTGAAGAGGCTTGTCGGGGCGGCCGCGGAGGCCAGCGGTGACACCATGCCGGCGGTCAGACCCGTGGCCGCCATGTTGCGTGACCGATGGATGGACCGTGGGTACCTGTCTGCTTCGGTGTCGTTGAGTGGAGACTCGCTGCAGGTCAGGCCCGGACCCGAATGGACCATAGGGATCATGAAAATCGGCGGGGATGATTTCCCCGGCCGCAGCCACCTCCTGTCCACCTGGCTGCCCCGGGTGGGTGACCGGTTCCAGCGTGCGGAATGGAGCCAGGGGATAGACATGGTTCTCCTCGGGACAGGGGAGAGCGGGTATCCCTTCCCCCGTTGGGTGACGCGGGATGTTGCCCTTGTTTCCGAGGATAACACGGTTACCATCACGGCCATGCTTCTGCCAGGCAACCTGGCTTACATCGGACCGGTGACCAGTGATCTGAGCGAAGAAAGGGCGGCTCGTTTCCTGGCGCGAACGGCGGGGCTCCGACCAGGCCAGCTGTTCCAGCATTCGGACCTTGGCAGGGCCCGGCAGAGGCTTCTGTCCAGGGATCTGTACACTACGGTTGGCGATCCGGAGGTCTATCTGACATCAGCCATGGACACCGTCGGAATTCATTGGCCGGTCGTCGCCCGACGAAAAATAAACCGCCTCCAGGTCATTCTGGGCCTGAGCAAACGCGAGGACGGATCCGGCAACCGTTTGAGCGGCGAAATCGACCTGCGTTTGCCGAATATTGCCGGAACCGGTCGCAGGCTGCAGGTCGGCTGGAGAGATGACGGCAACCAACGGTCCCGTTTCGGTTTTGGATACCTGGAGCCCCTGGCTTTCGGCACGCCCCTTGATATGTGGTTGGCTCTGGACAACGAAATAGAAGAGGAATCCTATACCCGCTTCCGCCTGGATAACAATTGGAGCCTGTCTGTCGTCTCCCTCTGGGGTTTGGAACTGGGTGTGGGGTGGGACCGCGCGACCTACCCGCAAGGCAGCCTGGAACGGACCAGCCGGGTTCGTGGCCGGGGAGCTCTTCTGCACCACCGGGGAGATCGGACGGTCAGCGGGTGGGAGGGCCTGTTCGCCATCGAAACGGCTAGGCGTTCGGCGACCCAGCGGATTGACGAAGACAGCGATACGCCATCGACGGCCCAGTTGGCCGAGGTGGTTACCCAGCGCATTTTCGAGGTCGATACCTCGGGGGAATTATGGCTCAGCGGCACTTTTAGTTTGGCCGGACGGGCCTCATGGCGGCAATTGACAGGGGGAGACAAGGTCGTTCCCCTGGCCGAACAGTTCCGCTTCGGCGGCGCCAAATCGCTGCGCGGATTCCAGGAAGGTGAATTCCACGGTTCCCGGACCGCCTGGGGGAGTGTGGAGGCCAGGATCGGGCGTCCCGGCGGGTCCCGTCTTTACACCTTCTACGACCTGGGGTACTTTGAATTCTGGACCCTCGATCCACTGGCCGCGGACCCTGCCGGACAGCTGCGAATCCGCGACTGGCCTCGGGGCTACGGGCTGGGCCTGTTGGCCACGACCCCCGCCGGGGACGTCTCCCTGGCCATCGGTTTTCCCGGCACTGTGGATTTCGATCAAGCCAAATTGCACGTCACCCTGCTGGAATCCTTCTGAGCCCGGCGGGTCCTTTCGATCCGGAGCGTCATGGACCGCGAATCCGCCGCCAATGAGATCGCCCGCCTGAGGGCTGAGATCACCCGTCATAACGGGTTGTATTACAGGAAGGCCGCGCCGGTCATCAGTGATGGTGAGTATGACGCGTTGGAAAGGGAGTTGCGGGATCTTGAAGCCCGGTTTCCCGATCTGGCGGCCTCCGACAGCCCCACCGTTGAAGTGGGCAGCGACCGTGACGCCAATTTCCCCAGCGTATCCCACAGTCGGCCCATGCTCAGCCTGCAGAACAGTTACGAGCTTTCGGAAGTGGAGGCTTTCGACCAGAGGGTGCGCAAGGAACTGGCCCGGACCGGGGAGACCGGGGATCCCGTCTACTCCCTGGAACCCAAAATGGACGGGGTGGCGTTGGCTGTTCGATATCTCGATGGAAAACTGACCCTCGGCCTGACGCGTGGTGACGGCCGGCAGGGAGACGACGTCACCTCCAATGTCCGTACCATTGCCGGCATTCCCCATGAACTCGGGACTGATTGGCGGGATTCCTTTGGGGAAGCCGGGATCCGCATGTTCGAGGCCAGGGGCGAGGTCTTCCTGACACTTTCCCGCTTCCGGATGTTGAATGGCGAGCGGGAGGCGGCAGGCCTGGACATCCTCGCCAATCCCCGCAACGCGACCGCGGGCACGCTCAAGACCCTGGACTCCGCTGAAGTGGGCCGCAGGGGCCTGTCCGTATTTTTCTATCAGTTGTTTCCCCTTGATCCCGGCGACCTGCAGGCGCAGGAGGGTTTGCCGGTTTTCGAGGATCATTTTGCCGAGATGAATGCATTGGAAAAGCTTGGGCTTCCAGTAAACCCGTTCCTTAAGAGAGCTTCGCAACTTGTTGAAATCGAGACAATTCTGGGGGATCTCGAAAAAGAGCGTCCTGGATTGGATTACCAGATTGACGGGGCGGTCATCAAGGTTTCGGACCATGGTGCCCAGATGCGTTTGGGGTCTACGGCCAAAGCTCCGCGCTGGGGCCTGGCGTTCAAGTTCGCCGCGGAAGAGGCCGTCACCCATCTGCGCGAAATAACCCTGCAGGTAGGCCGCACGGGCGTGATAACCCCCGTGGCGGAACTGGATCCGGTGGAATTGGCCGGCACGACCGTCAGCAGGGCAACGCTTCACAACTGGGCCGAGATGGAAAGGAAAGACATCCGGATCGGGGACCAGGTGGTGGTGGTCAAAGGCGGCGACATCATTCCCAAGGTCCTGCGGGTGCTGGTGGACCAGAGGACGGGAGAGGAAAAACCCCTTCCGGCGCCTTCAGCCTGCCCCATTTGCGGCGGCGCCACGGGCCAGCAGGAGGGTGAAGTGGCCCTGCGCTGTCTCAACCCCCTGTGTCCGGCCGTGGTCGCGGGACGGTTGCGTCATTTCGCTTCACGGAATGCCTGTGATATAGAGGGCCTGGGCGGCCGCTCCATTGACCTCTTTCTGGAACTGGAAATGATTTCCGGGCCGGCTGACCTGTTCGGTCTCCAGCCTTCCGTCCTGGCCGCGCTCCCCGGGTGGGGTGAAAAATCGGCTGACCGGTTGATGGCCGGGTTGGCCCAGGCCAAGCTTCGTCCCTGGTCTTCCAAAATATTCTCGCTCGGCATTCCCCAGGTGGGAGTTTCCACCGCCCTTACACTGGCGCGCCATTATCCGAACATCGAACTCCTGGGCAAAGCTGATGCCGAGGACCTGGCCGATCTGCCGGATATCGGACCCATTGTGGGGGAGACCGTGGTGTCTTTTCTGGCCTCGGCCGCCGGTGGCGGACTGGTGGACGATCTGAAACAGGCCGGGTTTTTCCTGGACGAGGAGTTGCTTCCGCCGGCCGAGCGCACCCTGGCCGGGGAGACCTGGTTTGCCGGCAAGGTTTTTGTCCTGACCGGAACCCTGCAGAACATGAATCGGGCTGATGCCCGGACAGCCATCGAAAGACTGGGCGGCAAGGTGACCGGCAGCGTAAGTAAACGAACCGACGCGCTCGTGGCCGGGGATAAATCCGGCAGCAAACTTGCCAAGGCGGAAAAACTGGGGGTCCAGGTCCTGGACGAGGATAAATTCCTGGAACTGCTTGCCGATGCCGGGGAAAAGGTCGCTGAAGATGGCGACTGACCGGGATCTTCTGTTGGTGCGGGAATGGCCGCGTCCCGGTCGGACGACCTGGCTTGCCATCGACCTGTTGACCGGCGACCGCATCCTTGATCTCAAGGGCCCGGACATCGTTCCGGTGGAAACCCCTGGCGCCGTCCTGGTGTCCGACGCCGTTGCCGAAGGCCGTGCCCTGGCCGGGGACGCCCTGCTGGTTCCCGAAGGTTGGCTGTGGTCCTGGCTTGATCCACTGGCGGCCGCGCCGGTGGCTGAAGAGTATGCCACCGAAAGGGTCCAGGTGGAGTCCTCCCTGCGCGCGTCGGCTCGCCGGTTTCGCGCCAGGCTCGGGTGGTACCGGAATCTGGACCCGCTTCTGCGGGAATCCTGCCGGGCCATCGTGAGCGGATATTCCCTCGATCTGGCGCCTTTCCTGGATTTGCTGGATGACGCGGTGGTTGCTCCCGCTGGTCTGGATACCGGTGTTGGAAAACCTGAACCGGCTCTTCCTGCCGCCAATCCCCTTCCTCTGGAATCAGACCCCGAGGCCATCTATTCCTGGCTGGGATCCCACGAAGGTTTGGGAAGTCTGTACGGCCAGGATTTCGCTCCCCGGTCCGAGCAGGCGCAAATGGGCCGGGAGGTTTCGCAGGCCCTTGCCGACCGGCAGCCCCTGCTGATCGAAGCGGGGACCGGTGTCGGCAAGACCCTGGCCTACCTGGTTCCCCTGGTGGCCCTGGTTGTCAGCCGGGGGACCCGCGCGGTGGTTTCGACCCATACGAGGGCTCTCCAGTCACAGATCATGGAACTGGATCTGCCCAGGATGGCGCCGCTGCTGGATGGCCGTAAATTCACCCTGCTCATGGGCCGTCGAAATTACCTCTGCCTCCGCCAACGGCAATCCTTTCTTTCGCGTACGGTGGAAGATCTCGACGGGGCATTGCAGGCAGCCGCCTTTCGGCTGTGGCTGGTTGCCACCAAAAACGGGATGCGGGACGAACTGGCCGGGCATCCGCTCCTGGCCGGTGAACTGGGCCCCCTGTTCGATGGGGCCGACCTCTGTCTGCCGGGCCAGTGTTACGAAAAGGACAGGTGTTTTGTCCAGAACGCCCGGCGCAAGGCCCGCGAGGCGGATATCCTGGTGGTCAATCATGCCCTTCTTTTGGCTGACCGGAAGGCAGGAAACACCCTGTTGGGCGAGATGGATTACCTGGTGGTGGATGAGGCCCATCGCCTGCCGGCGGTGACCCTCGAGGCACATGCGGTTGCCTGCGGGAAATGGCGTTTGCGGGAAATTGAAGATCTGGTGGGGTCGAACCAGGCAGGGGGGGCGATTCCCGAAAGGGTTGCCCTGGCTGCCGGACGGCTGACCATGTTTGGCCCGGAGGGAAAAAAGGCGGCCGTTTCCTGCGAGGATTTTGGGGGTGCGATCAGGCGGGTGGCCAAGGCTTTCGAGGTTTGGTGGCGCGCTCTCGGCGCACTGGTCGACGAGGCCGGCTCGAGGGGGGCCAGGGATAGGGGCCGTGTCAGGGTCCGCGACAAGGACGAAGCCTTCGGTCCTATCCGATCCCGGACAATGGCACTGCTGGAAGACCTGGCGGATGCTTCAGGGGCTTTTGCCCGCCTTGCGGGGCGCACTGCCGTCATTGATGATCTGTCCTCGGGTCTGGAGGACGATCTGGCCCAGTTGGCCCAGGCCGGCCAACTGTTGGGCAGTCTGCAGCAGGACGTGCACTTTCTCATGGTGGAACAGGACGAAAACTGGGTGACTTGGATCGAACCCGCCCCCAATCGGGGAATCAGGAGAATCGGCGCCACCCTGCTCGAGTCCGGAGAAGTGCTGCGAGAACACTGGCTCGACGCCGATTGCCGACCGATCATGACCAGCGCCACCCTGGCCGTGGGCGAGGATTTCACTCACCTGCTCCAGGAACTCGGGCTTACCAGGCGGCGTCCGCCCACATTGACCAGCACGACACCATCTCCTTTCGATTATCACAAACAGACGTTGGTATTGGCTCCGGCACATTTTCCGGATCCGGGCTCTTCCCAATTCGGACAGGCGGTGGGAGAGGTGTTGCGGGATCTGGCCTTGGGCGTGCCCCGCAAGACCATGGGCCTGTTTACTTCCTACAGCCTGATTCGGCAGGCAGCTGATATCATGCACCAGGCCGGCATGACCGAAGACGCCGCACCCGGCGGCGCCGACCTTCCCGTCCTTTTGACTCAGAATCCGCGCTCCGCCACTGGCACCCTCCTGAACAGGTTCCGGCTCCACGCCCGCGCGGTGCTGCTGGGCACGTCCACCTTCTGGGAAGGGGTGGATTTTCCGGGCCAGGATCTGGAGATCCTGGTGGTTACGAAGTTGCCTTTTCTGGTGCCAAGCGACCCATGGGTGGAGGCCAGGTGCGAGAAAGTGGCCGCCGCTGGCGATAATCCGTTTACCTCGTTCATGGTGCGGGACGCCGTTTTGAGACTTCGGCAGGGATTCGGGCGGTTAATCCGGCGCACGGGAGACCGGGGGGTCGTGATCATCCTGGACAACCGGTTGCACACCAAAAACTACGGAACTACGTTTCTGAACGCGTTGCCTGTCATGCCTGTCGCCTTCGGGGATACGGCCGATTTGTTGGAACGGATAGAGGATTTTTTCAAAAGTTGATCCTGGATTACCCGGTCGGGGAGTAAAAGTGAATCCCAGAGCAAAATCGAAATTCACGATCGGGGACCAGGACCTGGACCTGGCCATGTTCATGGCAATCTGCCGTGGCCGGGCGGAAGTTGTCCTGGGGGATGATGCCCGGGTTCGCATTAATCGCTGCAATGAATTTCGCGTTCGGCTGGCTGTTTCGGAACGGCGAATCTATGGGGTGAATACCGGGTTCGGCCGCCTTGCCGACACGGTCATTCCCCCGTCGGAGCAGGTCCAGTTGCAGAAGAACCTCGTTCGCAGCCACGCTGTGGGCTGTGGCGAACCCCTGAGCCGCCAGGAAGCACGGGGAATGATCCTGCTGAGGGCCATGAGTCTGTCGCATGGTTTTTCCGGCGCTCGCGTCGAGGTGGTGGAGCAATTGCTCTGGCTCCTGGAGAAGGGACTTCACCCCTGGATTCCCTCGCGGGGATCAGTGGGGGCCTCGGGTGACCTCGCGCCGCTGTCCCACCTGGCCCTGGTCCTGATGGGTGAAGGGCATCTGCTGGATGCCGGGGGTGAACGCATCGAGGCGGGCCCGGTTCTCGCTTCCCTGGACAGGGCGCCACTGGAGTTGGAAGCCAAGGAAGGACTGGCCCTGATCAACGGCACTCAGCTGATGAACAGCATCGGCCTGGTCTCGGTGGCGCGGGCCTTCAACCTGCTGGGGCGCGCGACCCTGGCGGCGACCCTTTCCCTGGAAGCCCTCGAAGGAAGCGCCCTGCCTTTCGGGAAAGCGTACCACCGTCTGCGCCGGCACCCTGAAATCGGGGATGTCGCCGCCTGTTTCCGGGCCCTGTTGTCCGGAAGCGAGATCCTGTCGGCCCACCATGATTGTGCCCGCGTGCAGGATCCATATTCCATGCGCTGCAGTCCCCAGGTGCTTGGTGCCAGTCTTGGCGTCATGCGGCACGCCGCCGATGTATTCCTGCGTGAAGCCCATTCGGTCACCGATAATCCGGTGTTGATACCCGAGGAGGAGTTGGTTGTCACCGGCGGGCATTTCCACGGCCAGCCCCTGGCGCACCAGCTTGATTTCCTCTATCAGGCCGTCAGCGAAATCGCGAACATCGCCGAGCGCCGCATCAATCTGCTGCTGAGTGGCAACGGCGGTCGGCTGCCTCGATTCCTGGCCGCCGATCCGGGTCTTGAATCGGGCCTGATGATCGTCCAGTATCTGGCCGCGTCCCTGGTGTCGGAAAACAAGTCCAAGGCATTTCCGGCGGCTGTGGATTCGGTTCCCACTTCGGACGGGCAGGAGGACCATGTGAGCATGGGCAGTGTGGGGGCCGTCAAGTTGGCCGGTGTGTTGGAACGTACCGAGACGGTGGTTGCCCTGGAATTGTTGACTGCTGTAAGGGGCCTGCAATTTATCACCAGGGATGACCTGGCTCCACGCAGCGGCCGGTCGCCCCTTGGGCTGTCTGAACCATTGGCCGCGCTCACCGCGGAAATAACAGCCCTGTCACAGCCTGATCCGGAGGACCGGTCGTTGAGTGACGATGTGGCCCGGCTGGCCGCCTGGGTCAGGGATGGTGATCTGCCCCCGGCTGTGGCGGCCGGGTTGACGACCCTGAAAGCGAATGTCTGAACCGCAGGGAAACAAGTGAGGATACAATCATGACCGAATCCGCTCGTTTTGCTTCCGCCGTCCGTGACGGATCCACCGCCGCCGACCTTGTCGTGACGGGAATCGGGCAGCTTTGCACTGTACATGATCCCGGACTCGATGATTCGGAAGGAGCGGGGCCGAGGCGCCGGGCCGGCATGGAAGAACTGGGCATTTTTGAAAACGCCGCCCTGGCCGTGGGAGCCGGCCGGATCCTGGCCTGCGGTCCCGAACAGGAGGTCCTTACCGCACTCTACGACGGGCAGACCATTCCGTCCCATGTGGAGGTGGTGGACGCCGGCGGCAGCGCGGTGATCCCGGGGTTCGTCGATCCCCATACCCACACCGTATTCGGACGTACCCGCCAGGATGAATACGAGCGGCGTATCCGTGGGGAGACCTACCTGGAAATTGCCGCATCCGGTGGTGGAATTCACGCATCGGTAGCTGATCTCAGGGAGCGCGAGGAGGATGAGTTGGTTGAACTGGCCACGGTCCGGCTCCGGGAAATGTTGGCCTGGGGGACAACCACCGTTGAGATAAAAAGCGGTTATGGACTTAACCTCGATTCGGAAATGAAGATGTTGCGGGTGGCTGCCACGGCTGCTGAGAATGTAGGCATCAGGTCCGTCCGCACCTGCCTGGCCGCCCATGAAGTCCCCACGGAATTCCGGGACCGGCGCCAGGACTACGTCAGGCTGGTAACCGAGGAAATCCTGCCCCGCGTTGCCGCGGAGGGTTTGGCCGAGCGATGCGATGTCTTCTGCGAACCATCGGTGTTTGGTCTGGAGGAGAGCCTGGTCATCCTGACCCGGGCCCGCGACCTGGGATTGTCGATCACCGCCCACGCCGATGAACTGGAACCCATGGGGGGCGCGGTCCTGGCCGCTCGCCTGGGAGCCGACTCCGCGGACCATCTGATCATGATCGACAGCCAGGGGCGTGAAGCCCTGGCCGGTTCGGCAACCGTGGCTGTCATGCTGCCGGGCACCGTTTTTACCCTCGGGCTTGACCGTTACGCGCCAGGCCGGGGAATGATCGACCAGGGTTGTGCCCTGGCCCTGGCATCGGACTTCAATCCCGGCAGCTGTCCCATTCTCTCTATGCCCCTGATCATGGCCATCGCCTGCACGCAGATGCGCCTGACTCCTGCTGAAAGTCTTGTCGGCGCCACGCTCAATGCTGCCTGGGCCCTGGGCAAGGCTGCCGAAGTGGGTTCGCTGGCCCCGGGCAAAAAGGCCGATTTCCTTGTCCTGGACGGCCCTGACTACCGTCTGGTGCCCTATCGGGCTGGCCATAACCCCGTAGCCTCGGTTTTCCTCGGGGGGCGGAAGATTAATCCTTAACCCGCCTTCGCATTGGGCGATGATTAGTCAAGGGTAGTCGGGGGTTGATCACCGGCTCCGGAGAAAATCATCACATGCCGACTGCTGACAGCGGGGGTCTGCCTCTTGTCCAAGCTGAGCCAATTAAAGCAGAAAGCCTACCAGGCTGGTAAAGACCGGGACTGGGAGAGGGCTATTGCCGTATATGAAAAAATCCTGGAAGTGGAAAAAAGCAATCCCACGGTCATCAATGAACTCGGTGATCTGTGCCTGAAATCGGGTGATACCCGCAAGGCCATCAAGAATTTTCTTTCCGCCGCCACGAAATATCGCAAGACCGGTCTGCTGAACAATTCCGTCGCCATCTGCAAAAAGATCCTCAGGCACGACGATTCGAATTTGCACGCCCACTGGTACCTGGCCGAAATCCGGTCGTCGCAGGATCTGGTCGTCGAAGGCGAAAGCCACGCACTCATCTTTTTGACGGGCGGGGAGCAGGCCTCAGGGGAAATCCAGGAAATATTCGGCAAGCGCTGCAATAAACTTCTGGAACTCTACCCTGCCAGCATGCCCATCATGGATCGGTTGATCCTGGTATTCCGTTCGATGGAAAAGCCCCTCGAGGCTGGCCGCGCTGGCTGTTTGAAGGCCTGTGTGATCTATGATTCCGGCGACAAGGACGGCGCTCAGAAAATCGTGGATGATATTATCGTCACCTCGCCGGAGCTCAGGAACTATCCCGAATTCGGCAAGTGGAACAAACGGGTGAACCCCGATGCCGTGGATACCACCCCCAATGCGGATTACAATTCCGTTGCCCTGGGCGATTCAGGCGCGGGGCAGGATGGGCAAGTCGCAGCCACCGCAAAGTCCGGAACCGGGGATTCGTCCGGAGGGGAAACATCCTTCTCGGACATTTCGATCGATGTTCCCGGGGCAAAGGCCGAGGACGCCGGCACGGATCCGGTGGAGATCGTCCAAACGTTCGGAACCTCCGAGCAGGACGTGGAACCCGAGGTGGAGGACAAGGATGACGAGGGTTGTCTGGTCATCGATGATGATAGCGACTCGGACATGGCGGCCCTCATCGCCCAGGCTTCAAAGGAAGTCGAGGCCCAGAACCTGGTAGCCGAAGAACCGGCAACCGAAGTTCCGGTGGCCGAAGAACCGGTCGACCTCCTGGCCCAGATCCTTTCCGAGGACTCGGAATCAGTTTTGGGGGACGATTCCAGCCAATTGGACACCATCGCGGCGGAGATCGGCAGCATGGTCGGGGGCGACGATGGCGACGACGATGCCGACCGTCTCTATGAGATGGGTCTGGTCTACCTGGAGATGGGCCTGTTCGACAAGGCCTGCGAAAGCTTCGAGACCGCCGCGGCGGACGATGATTTCACGATCCGCGCCCATGAAATGTGGGGTGTCACCCTGCAGAGAGCGGAACGGCCGGACGAGGCCATTACTGTCCTGACTTCAGGGCTTCAGTTCGCGGAACAGGACTCGCGGGAAAATCTCGGTCTGCGCTATCACATCGCCAGGGCCCATGAACTGGCCGATAGACCCGATACCTCGATCGGGATATATGAAGAGATCCTGGCTGTGGCGCCCAATTTCCTGGACATTACCACCCGTCTGAATCAGCTGGCCGGCGTCTGATTCGACCGCTAAAAAAAATCGGAACGTTTTTCGGGAATTCTTGATCGTCCGCGTCTGTTAAATTAAGATGCGCCCATGAATAAACCGGGAAACGGCACGATCAGAACATCCCCGGTCCGGCAGCCTGTGCTGCTGGGCCTTTTTACGGGTACGGCAGTGGGTGTTGGTTACCTCCTGGCCGGCGTTCCCAATGTGGAGCTCATGACCCTGGTCATTGCCCTGGCCGGTGCTTCTCTCGGTCCGCGCGCCGGAGCCCTGTCGGGGATCCTCGCGGCCGCGATCTACTCCCTCGGCTCTCCCTACGGACTTCCCCATCCCCTGCTGTTGTTGGCTCAGGTTTGCGGGCTGGGAATTGCCGGAGTGCTGGGAGGGTGGAGTTCCCGGCGGATGCTCGGCGCCATTGACCGCAACAGCCGGGTGCGGGCCATGATCTTGGCCGGCGGGACCGGTTTTGTCGCCACCTTCCTGTTCGACCTTCTGACCAACCTGAGCATTGTCCGGGCATTCCAACTATCTCCTGCAGTTGTTTTTTCCACGGCAATTCCTCTTTCCCTTCTCCACACCGGGTCCAATACAATCTTCTTTGCTCTCCTGTTTCCGCTTCTTGCTCGCCGGTTGTCACATCTGGGACGGGCTCCGCTTGCGGGCAGTTCTCCCGGGACGTCAATCCTGCCGGTTGTTCTGGTGGTGATGATGGTGACGGCGGGCAACGGCTCTGCCCAGGAACCCGAAACCGGTCCGGTCGCTCCGGAGGACAGCACCCGGGTTGACATTCCGCCGGTGCTGGTTG
>Ga0164313_10004396_pt1 | contig 12551 bp, 10 predicted proteins | sample GuaBasSedimGuay4_FD_113735 | JGI IMG/M metagenome (GOLD analysis project Ga0164313, IMG submission 113735) | Subseafloor sediment microbial communities from Guaymas Basin, Gulf of California, Mexico - Guay4, Core 4569-4, 0-3 cm | ecosystem: Environmental > Aquatic > Marine > Hydrothermal vents... | reverse complement strand
ACATGAGGTGTCTGTGACCGCGGATCCCGCGAAGAAGGTGGCGGCCGATCGGCAGTCAGACGACGACAAAGATCGCTTGCGCGATGAGGCGGACCAGTGGCGCGAGCAGGATGTGCAGGGCGCCACGGCTCGCCATCCGTTGCGCAGGGAGCGATTCGTTACGCACAGCGACCTCGAGGTGCCGGACCTTCTCACGCCGGCCGACCTCGGGGATACCTATCAGAGCAACCTCGGGTTCCCAGGCCAGTTTCCGTACACCCGCGGTGTTCAGCCGACGATGTACCGTGGCCGCCTGTGGACGATGCGGATGTTTGCCGGCTTTGGCACACCGCGACAGACCAACGAGCGTTTTCGGTACCTGCTCGATCAGGGGCAGACCGGCCTTTCGACGGCTTTCGATTTCCCGACCCTGATGGGATACGACAGCGACTCGCCACGCTCGCTCGGCGAGGTGGGCATGGTGGGCGTAGCGGTCGATACGCTCCACGACATGGAGGTCTTGTTCGACCAGATTCCGCTCGACAAGGTTACGACGTCGATGACGATCAACGGCCCGGCGGCCGTGCTGCTTGGTTTCTACATCGCGTTGGCTGACAAGCGTGGAATTGCCCGCGACAAGATCGGCGGCACCGTCCAGAACGACTGCCTCAAGGAGTTCATCGCGCAGCACGCGTGGGTAGTGCCTCCACGTCCGGCGATGCGAATCGTCACCGACTCGATCGAGTTCTGCGCAAAAGAGGTTCCACGCTGGAACAGCGTCAGCATCAGCGGCTACCACATTCGCGAGGCGGGTTCGACGGCGGCACAAGAGCTCGCGTTTACGATTGCCGATGGGCTCGAGTATGTGAAGTGGGCGGTCGAGCGCGGCTTGAACGTCGACGACTTCGCGCCGCGCCTGTCGTTCTTCTTCGATGTCCACAGCGATTTTTTCGAAGAGATCGGGAAGTTCCGTGCAGCGCGCCGAATGTGGGCGCGACTCATGAAGGATCGATTCGACCCCAAGAATCCGCGCTCGTTGATGCTTCGCACGCACGCGCAGACCGCCGGTGTGTCTCTCACGGCCCAGCAGCCGTACAACAACGTCGCGCGTGTGGCGCTTCAGGGGCTTGCCGCCGTGTTGGGCGGCACCCAGTCGCTCCACACCAACAGCCTGGACGAGACGTTCGCGCTCCCCACCGAGGAAGCTGTGACCGTGGCGCTCCGCACCCAGCAAATCATCGCCGAAGAGTCCGGCGTCACCAATACCATCGATCCCTTGGCTGGCAGCTACTTCGTCGAGTGGATGACCGATCGTCTCGAAGAAGAGGCCATGGACTACATCCGCAAGATCGACGAATTCGGGGGCATGGTCGAAGCCGTCGAACGCGGCTACCCACAACGCGAAATCGCTGCCTCGGCGTACCGCCTGCAGCGGCAAGTAGAGAGCGGTGAAAAGACGGTCGTTGGCGTCAATAAGTACGAACAAGACGAACAGCCCGACATCCCAACCCTCCGGGTCGACGAGTCGATTCAAAAGGAACAGGTCGAGAGCCTCGCCAAGGTGAAAGCCGAACGGGATGACGCCGCCGTGTCCAAGGCCCTCGCCACGATCGCCGAAGACTGCAGTACCGACCGCAACGTCATGCCCGGCATCATCGACGCCGCAAAGGCATACTGCACGGAGCAGGAGATCTGCGACGTGTTTCGAGACGTGTTCGGGCAGCACCAAGACCGCCCGGAGTTCTAACGGCGCCTTACGGGCCGGTCATCCGCAGCCACATTGCGACCAGCATGGCTCCGACCATCAGTGTGAGGCCGATCGTCCCGATCAGGTCCTCGACGCGCTTCCGTCGATGACGGTCGTCAAGCCAGCCGGGGCTCGTCGGATCGATGCTCGACATTTCGGAAGGCAACGGCGCCGGCGGCGGCATGGGCCGGCGGAGGAGGGGCTCCGGCAACGTGGGCGCTCGATTGATCACTTCGCTCCACTGCTCTTGGCGCGCCCGAGGACTCTGCACAACGTGACTCAGGTCTCCCTCCGCGTGCGAACGCTCATGCAACACGCGGACCACTCGGGTCGTGGTGTCTCGACGCTTCGTGCGGAAATGACTCGGCCGGCGTGACGCCTTTCCGGGTTTTTTGGGGAGCTCCAGGTCTTCGTCGGGATGCGGCACGCGTTGGTTTCCTTCCACCGCCCCCTTCGGCTTCACTTTCGAGTATACCGCTCAATTGTTCAGTGTCATCGACGAGCTCGACTTTTCGAGAGTTCGCTTACAATTCAAGGATGGAATCGGTCGAAGCGGTAGAAGAGATCGAGGGCGACTTTGGGAGTCGCTTGGTGTTCACCTGCGAGCATGCGTCGGCGGCGCTGCCCGAGCCGTGGATATGGCCTGACGAAGATCGGTGGCTCGTCGATACCCATTGGGCCAGCGACATCGGCGCCGCCGCGTTCACTCGGCGTGTGGCTGATTTGATGAACGCACCGGCTGTGCTTTCCCGGTTTTCACGGCTCTTGATCGATCCAAACCGGCCTCCCAACTCCGAGACGCTGTTCCGGGAGAACGCCGATGGAAGGATGGTGCACCTGAACCAAGGGCTGCTCGAAACGGAGCGAGAGCGCCGAATCGATCGCTTCTACGTCCCCTATCATGTGGCGGTGAGCGCCATGGTGGGGCGCAGCCGAGGTGACACGGTGTTCTCCATACACACCTTCACCGACAGCTACGAAGGTGAGGCGCGCGCCCTGGAGATCGGGGTCTTGTTCGATCACGACGATGAACCCGCGTACCAGCTCGTCCGTCATCTCCAGGAGGCGGGCTTTCACGTCGCTCCCAACGAGCCGTGGTCCGGCAAGGACGGCCTTGCCCATTCTCCGGTGCGGCACGCCCAGGAGTTTGGGCGGTGCGCGCTGGAGATCGAGGCCCGGCAGGACCTGATCGTCGACGAATCGTTTGCCGCACGGCTTGCGGAAGCGCTCGCGAGCTTCTTCTCGTAAGCTCTCGGCCATGCGCCGACTTCGCTCCGAGCAGACCGGGATCTCGTACCTTTCGACCGGGGCCGAAGACGCGCCCTTGGTGGTGTGCCTCCATGGTTTTCCGGATATTCCACGCACGTGGGCACCCCTCACGGCGCACCTTCGCGAAGCGGGTTACCGCATCGTGAGCCCATGGCTCCCAGGGTATGCCCCGTCGTCGCTCGAGGGGCCTTTCGACATTCCCTCGGTGACGCGGACGATCCTTGCCCTCGTCGACGAGCTGTCTCCCTCGGAGCCGGTTCGGATCGTCGGCCACGACTGGGGCTCCGTCATCACCCAGTGCGCGTTGGCGCAGCGGCCGGAGCGGTTTCGCGCGGCGGCGACGCTTGCGGTGCCACACGTCCTCGCCTTCGAGACCAACGTCGAACGCTATCCACGCCAGATCCAACGCAGTGCGTACATGGCGTTCTTTCAGTTGCCGATCGTGTCGGACCGCGTCGTGAAGCTTCGCAATTACCGTTTCATCGAGCGCCTGTGGCAAAGCTGGTCACCCGGTTTCGATCCCGGACCTGAGTATTTCGAAGAGCTCAAGCTGTGTTTGCAAGCGAGCATGCCCGCGCCGCTGAAGTACTATCGCGCCATGGCCTCGCTCAAGGCGGTGCGTGAGCTTCGCGCGACGTTCGCCGCCGGCCCAATCGTGGTCCCGACGATGTATCTACACGGCGAGCGTGACGGCTGCATCGGCCCCGAGATTGCCGAAGACCAAGAGGCGCACTTCAGCGCGCTCTTCGAGATGGTCAAGCTGGCCGACGCCGGGCATTTCTTGCAGTTGGAGCGGCCAGCGGAGGTGAACGCGGCGATTCTACGGTGGTTCGAGGCGCACCAATAGCGCCGTAAGTCGTCGCTCGTAGGTCTCGAGTCTCGGTCCCGGGGTCGCTACACGCCGACGAGCGGCAACTGCCGTCGCAATCCGACGTCGTCTGTCACCGGGATTGGGTAGCGGCCGCTGAAACAGGCGCTGCAGAACCCTTTGCCGCCGACCGCGCGCTTCAAGCCATCGAGGGACAAGTAGCCGAGGCTGTCGGCGGTGACGTAGTCGTTCACTTGCTCAACCGAGTTGTGCGCAGCGATCAGCTCGTCGCGAGTCGGAGTATCGATGCCGTAGAAGCAGGGCCAGGTAGTGGGTGGGGAGCTGATTCGGAGATGTACTTCCTTGGCACCGGCGTCGCGGATCATCTTCACGATCTTCCGGCTGGTGGTGCCGCGCACGATCGAATCGTCGATCACCGCGACGCGCTTGCCTTCGAGGAGGCTTTTCACCGGGTGTAGCTTGAGGCGGACGCCGAAGTGGCGGATCGATTGGGCGGGCTCGATGAACGTGCGACCGACGTAATGGCTTCGGATCAAGCCGAGCTCGAAGGGGAGCCCTGTGGCTTCGGCGTATCCGAGGGCCGCGGCGACGCCGCTGTCGGGTACCGGAACCACGAGGTCGGCTTCGACCGGCTGGTCTTCGGCGAGGGCGTGGCCCATACGCTTTCTGGCGTCGTACACGCTGATCCCGTCGAAGGAGGCGTCGGGCCGGGCGAAGTACACGTACTCGAAGATGCACATGTATCGGCGCTCCGCGTCCATGCGAAATGGTCGGAGGCTTTGCAGCCCGGATTCGTTGATGACCACCATCTCGCCGGGATTGATGTCGCGTATGAACTCCGCGCCGATCAACTGAAACGCCGGCGGCTCCGAGGCAAGGACGTATGCGCCGTCGAGCTTGCCCAAGCACAACGGACGAAATCCATACGGGTCGCGCACCGCTACCAGCTCGTCCGGAGAAAGGAAGACCAGTGAGTAGGCGCCCTCGACCTGATGCAGCGCATCGGCGACACGATCGACCATGGTCGCGGCTTTCGAACGCGCTATCAGGTGAACGAGCACTTCAGTGTCGCTATCGGACGAGAAGATCGACCCGTCCCTTTCGAGTTGATGTCGAAGCGCGAGACCGTTGGTTAGATTGCCGTTGTGGGCGACGGCGATGGAGCCGTGCCCGCAGTCGACGGCAAGCGGTTGTGCGTTCTTGATGTGGCTGCCGCCCGCGGTGGTGTACCGAACGTGGCCGATGGCACTGCTGCCGGGCAGCTTTTCGAGCTGGTCGGCGGTGAAGACGTCTTGCACCAAACCCATCCCACGATGGACGAAGAGCTGCCCGCCGTTGCTCGACACGATGCCTGCGGCTTCCTGCCCCCGATGCTGCAAGGAATGCAAGCCGAGGTACGCCAGGTTCGACGCCTCCTGGGCCCCAAACACGCCAAACACCCCACATTGATCATGAAAATGATCGTCGTCCATCACCGACACCGCGCCTACATAGCGCTGGCGCTGCCCGCCGTCCATGACCCCGCATGCCCCCCGCCCAGGCGTGCGCTAGAACGTGTCAGTCGAGATGCCGCGGGTATTGAAGCGAATCGAATCGGTCGTTCCTCGAAGGGCGTCCGGCTATGGTGGCAAGGCTCGCGGCTTGGCTGCGCTCGCTCGAGCAGGGTTCCCGGTTCCGGCTGCATACGCGATGCCCGGCTGGGTCGGCGATTCGTTCTTTTCGAGCGTGCTGGAGATCGAGGACCGTCCGAGGGCGCTTCTGAATAGTCCGTATGTGCCCGAGGCACGCCTGCAGTCGATCGCTGAGCGCGTCCGCGAAGCGACGCTTCCGCAGGACGTCGTTCGAAGCGTCAGCGACGCGCTGCTCGCCCTGACCAACGAAGGTGCGACTAGCTTTGCGGTTCGCTCGTCGGCGATGCACGAAGACCAGGAGGGAGCGTCTGCTGCGGGAATGCACTCGACCCTGCTCAACTTGATGCGCGAGGATGAAGTTCTCGACGCCATCAAGGTCTGTTGGTCGAGCCTCTTTCGTCCCCGCGTGCTCTCGTACTTGCGAGCGCTTGGCGAGGACATCCCGGTTTCGGTCGGGGTCGTGATTCAGGCCATGGTGCCGACCGAGGTCTCCGGTGTTCTGTTCACCGCCAATCCGCTTACCGGCGACGCGGGCGAGGTCGTCATCAACGCCGCATACGGGCTCGGTTCTGCGGTCGTCGATGGCCGCGTGACCCCCGACACCTATCGGGTCGACAAAGCCACCGGTCAGCTACGCGACCAAATCATCGGTGACAAAGCCCAACAAACCGTGCTCGAACGCTCAGGCGGTGTTCGTGAAGTCGCGGTCGCCCGGGCGCAGCGGGAACGCCCGGCGCTCAGCGAGCAGCAGCTCCTGCAATTGACTGACCTCGCGACCCGCATAGAAAGTCACTTCGGAGATCCCCGCGACGTCGAATGGGGCATCGCCGAGCATCAGATCTACGTCCTTCAAGCGCGTCCGGTCGTCGTTCCGAGCACAGGCAGCCGTCGGGGCTCCCGACGCGACCGTCCATGGGACCGACGAAAGATCGTCTGGAGCAACGCGAACGTCGGAGAGGCTCTGCCCGGTGTCGTCACCCCTTTGACCTGGTCCGTTCTCAGCCAGTTCAGTGACCTCGGCTTCCGCCGAGCCTTTGGCGCCATGGGCTGCACGGTTCCGCGCGACGCGGAGCTCGTGGGGGATTTCCGCGGACGCATTTACATCAATCTGACCGAGTTCAGCTCGGTCATGTCGCAGGTTCCTTGGATTCATCCGTCGACTCTGGTGCGGCTCGGTGGGGGTCAGTATGCCTCCGAGCTCGACGAGGTCGTGGCCGAGCGGAGCTCGACCGGGTTTTTTCTGCGCCTGCCACAAACCGTTTCCCGATACGTCCGTGAGAACTTCCGCCTTCAAGCGCGCGTCGATGACTTCCAGTCGTATTTCTCGGACGAGCGCATGCGGATCAACGGAATCGACCCGCGGCTTCTCGAACCGAGCGGCCTCGACCGCATGCTTGGCGACGTCGAACACCTGTTGGACGAAACCGGCTCGATCATGCTGACCGCCTACGCAAACCTGCTCACGGCAGTGCTCGTGTTGATCGGCGTATTGCGCACATTCGCCCGAGATCAGGGTTCAGGCTTCTACCGTGAGTTGCTCTCCGGGTTGCAGGACGTTGCCAGCGCCCGCCCGGGCTTCGTCCTGCGGCATGTCGCGGAGCTTGCCCGCGACGAGCCCGAAGTGGCGGAGCGCATCCGTACTGCCGAGCTCTCGGAGCTCACCGTGGCGGGACTGCCCGCGGGCCCCACGCGTGATGCCTTGCGGCGCTTCGTCGAAGACTACGGATACCGCGGGATTCGCGAAGCCGAGATCGCCGCGCCGCGATGGTCTGAAGATCCGACGGTCATGTTCGCCGCGATCCGTTCGCATCTTTCGAGTCCGACCGACCTCGACCATCGCGTTCGCGATTTGCGGCGCACGCGCGAAGAGGCCGAGGAGAGGTTTAAGAAGAGCGTTCCGTTCCCGCTTCGACCTTCCGTGACGAAGTTGCTCCACGTGGTTCGACGTTTCACTCGGATGCGCGAGGATTTGCGGGGTCACGTGGTGGAGGTGCTCGGCATGTTTCGTCGCGTCGCACTCGAGGCCTCGCGCCGGATCGAAGCGCGTGAGCCCGAAGCAGGTCCGGACGCAGCGTTCTTCCTGACGCTCGCGGAGGTTCGTCGCGTCTTCCATGACGAGAACGAGCGGGTTGCGATTCGCGTGCAGCGGCGTCGGCTGGAGTACGAACGCAACCAAGCGCTCCCCGAGCCACCCTCCACGTTCGTAGGGTTCCCCCCAGATGATGCCGGCGTTGCTTCGACATCCAAGCGTCTGCGAGGTCTCGCTGCGAGCGGCGGCGTGGCCGAGGGCAGGGTGCGGATCCTTCGAGATCCGTCCCAGGCGGCGGACTTCAAGCGCGGCGAGGTGCTCGTCGTTGCCGCTGCCGACACCGGGTGGGCTCCGCTCTTCCTAGCGGCGTCAGGGGTAGTGACCGAGCTCGGTGGTCCTCTTTCTCACGCGGCGATCATCTTGAGAGAGTACGGGGTTCCTGCGGTGGTCAATGTCACGAATGCCACGCGGTCGCTTCGTGACGGCGACCTGATTCGCCTCGACGGCGATGTCGGAACGGTGGAGAGACTGGGTGTCTGACGCCGAAGACGCGGCACCCGAAATCATCCACCATGACGCGCAACTGCTCGTCGTCCACAAACCGCCGGGGTTGCCGACCACGGCTCCGACTTCAACGGAGCCCTGCCTTGCGCGTTGGGTTCGCGAGCGGTTTCCGGACCTTCAGGCGCACGCGACGTCGAGGCTCGACTCCCAAGTCAGTGGCCTGGTGACCTTCGCGCTCACCCGCGACGCTAATCGGTGCCTTCTCGACGCGCGGCGCGCCGGGACTTACGAGCGCGTCTATCTGGGTATCACGATTCGTGGCGTGTCCCTCGACCAAGGGGAGTGGTGCTGGCCGATTTCAATTGATCCGCGCAATCCCAAGCGCCGGATCGCGGGGCCGGGTCGCGGCGAGCGTGAAGCCCTCACCCGATACGAAGTCGCCGCACGCACGCCCAGCGCCACGCTTCTTCGGCTCAGACCCGCGACGGGACGGACTCATCAACTACGCGTACATGCAGCCGAAGCCGGTGCGCCGCTGTTCGGCGACTCCTTGTACCAAGGCGAACGGCGCAAAGTCTTGCCCGAAGGAAGCGTCGTCACCGCGCGCCGTGTGATGCTTCACTGCGCCCGGGTGAGCTTTCCATTGGTTACCGGTGGTACCGGTGGCGCGCTCGCCGGAGAGCGCTGTACCGACGGCCAGCGCATGTGCCTCGACGCGCCGGCGCGACCGGACATGGATCGCGTGTGGCGGGCGCTCGGCGGGACCTCAGCAGACCTTCAGGCCTGACGTTTAGGCGAGAACTTCGTGCCAGGGGATTCGTTCTCGGGCCGATTGAAATGTGCCTCGAGCTCTCGATTCAGAATCTCGAGCACGTTTTCTTGCAGCTCGAGCGGATGACGAATCAGGCGCTCGATGTTGCGCTGGTACACGAACAGTCGTCGTTGTTCGTCGCCACCTGCAGTGGTCGCCATCTCATCCAGCAAGAGTGGAGTGCGCGGGTCGACGCCCTCGGCGACGACTTCCAGACCGGGCAGGTCGGTCACCATGATCAGATTGCCCTCGAGCCGCTGCGCCACCTCGGGAGGCAACTCTCGCAGCGCGGTCTGCACGATCTTTTCGAAACGGGCGTGTGAAGGCGACCAGGGCGGCCGCGGCAGAAGACCGTCGAGATGTCGGGTCTTGAGGAACGCGAGAGGGGCCTCGTCGGTGCGCCCCTGCCGATCACGGAGCAGGCCGAGGTAGTACAACACGTCGGGGGATGCGTCCGAGCGTGAAGCCGCGCGTTCGATCAGAGTCGCCGCAGCGTCGGTCTGGTCGAGCTCGAAATGAGCCCGCCCGATCAGAAACTCGAGTTGTTGATTTTCGAAAGGGCCTTCGGGGAGCCCCAACAGCAGCTCGGCAGCTGCCGCTTGGTCGCCTTGCTGGAGCAGTGCGTCGACCTTGAGCACGGAGGCATCGGCGATGTCGTCCGCCGTCTGGCAGCTTTCGAGCGCCTGGTCGAGGATACGAATCGCCTCCGCAAAGCTTCCGAGGGGGTGGATTAGAAGCTCGGCGGCATTCAGCATGGCCTCGAGATAGTGCTCGTCGAGGTCAATCGCCTGGTGGTAGTGCTCGAGGGCCATGTCGAGGTTCCCGTTGGCGGCGTGGATGTACCCGATGAGGTTGTGCGCATCGGGCGAATCGCCGTCGAGCTCCAGGGTCTGCTCGGCCGACGCCATGGCGCCGTTCAAGTCACCCTGCGTGACCAGCTCCCAGCCGCGGTCGAGATGCGCGCTCAGGCGGTCCATGAACCCTTCGTTTTGTTCCGACATCAATATAGCGCCGAAACTTACGTGGCCGGTTTAGGACGTCAAGCCGAACCGTGCGCTATCATGCATTTGGAATGCTTAGGGTTTTCAGCGCACTCGTAATCACAGCGATCTGTTCGTGCGTCAGCGAGCCCCTACCTGCAGGGCAGACGATCTCGGTCGGTACCACCAACCACGGATACCTCCACGACCCGGTCCGCCTGGAGGATCGGGGCAAGGGCTATCGGCGGTTGCGTCCCGGCGAGGGAAGCCGATTCGGCACGCCAACCCTGGTGGGCGCGATCAAGCGTGCGGCGCGGGAAGTAGCGGCTGCTTTTCCCGGTGGCCACCCCCTTCGCGTCGGCGATCTGTCGAACCCCTATGGAGGAGCACATTCCCGGCATCGCACCCACCGTACCGGTCGTGATGCGGATCTGTTGTTCTTCGCGCGAGACGCCGGCGGCCTGGCCACCCATGGCAAGGGCTGGCTACGTTTCGACAGCCTCGGGCTGGCGACCGTGCGCGACCGCGCGTTCCGCTTCGACGAAGCGCGGAACTGGCATCTGGTGCGTACCCTAATCATGGACGATCGGGCGCGCGTGAAGTGGCTGTTCTGCTCCAATGAGCTCAAGGCGCGCCTCCTGCGATACGCGGCTCGGCATGAGAACTCGCCACAAGCGGTGGTTCGGGCAACCTGGGTTCTTCACGAACCATCACGCGGCGACCCGCACGACGATCACTTCCACCTGCGTGTCGGGTGCGGAACGGACGAACGAAGCCTCGGCTGCCGGGAGCAGGCCCCGCACTGGCCGTGGTTGAGTGACACCGCGCGCAAAGAAGACGTCGGCGCGGGTGTGGCCGCGAGCGACTCGCACTTGGTCGGTTGGTTACTTACCGAGGAGCATGTGAATCAGAGACGCGATATCGTCAGGCGTCGCCTCGACACCACAGCGAAGCCAACCTCGATCGCGGGTCGCTAAGTCGGTCAGCTCCCGGTGTTCCTCGGTCGCGCCCCAAACCAATACGTTCGAGTTCCGTGGCAGTTCGTGTGCCAGCGTGGCGATCGTCGAGGGCTGGATCGATGCCGCGACGCAATCGATCACGACCAACGGGCTCAACGATGCTGTGGCCTTGAGGTTGTCGAGAAACGCGACGACATCTTCGATCTGCTGAACCGCGGCGGCGTCACCGACCTGCTTGGCGATCCCATCGCATCGTTCGCGATCGCGGGTGGCGACGAAGACCATGGGCAGCGCGCATCCCATCGGTTGCACCGTCGGGTACTTCGACGTGTCGGTCTCGGGCAGGTCGATTGGATCTTTGCGCGTGACACCCGAGTGTTGCCGCTCGCGACCGAGTTTCCGCGTTTCGTCCGCACGTGTGGTCGTGCGCGGAGGCTGTGAGCTGACCTTGTCCGCGAGCATGAGCATGGGCGCCAGGTTTTGCATCACCGCTTCGCTGACCTCGTTGCCCAAGTAGAACGCTATCGCGGTCCGTAAGTGCTTGTCTGCAAACTGGCGCAGCGGCTCTCCTGCCGGCGGGACCTCGTGCTCGTGCGCCATGTGGAGCGCGCGATGGAGGATCTGTACCCGTACCTCGGGCGTGGCGACCGTTTCGATCGCCTCACGCACCATGCGGGCGATAGGGCTTTCCCTCTGCATCTGATCCTCTTCCCCAGAGGCAGCATGTATCCGAGCTACCACAACACCATAATATTACCGTGATTTGGCTATCTGGCCAACCCTGCCCGAGTGGTGCTGGCTCCGGGCCCCGTGGTACATGGCGAACATGCTCGTGATGGGGGTCGACGAGAATGGTCTCGGGCCGCGTTTGGGGCCCCTGGTGGCGACCTCGGTGGCCCTGCAGGTGCCTCGATATGCACGGTCCACCCTCTGTGATCGGGGACTCGCCTTGGGGCTCACCGACAGCAAAGAAACGGGGGGGTTCGGTCGAATGGGGTTTGCCGAGTCGGTAGCCCTGGCGTTGGTGAAACGTGGCGGCGTTGGGCTGCCGGTGTCGGTGGACGGGTTTCTCCACCAGGTTTCGCCTGGTACCCGCTCGCGCCTTCGAGAGCGCTGTCCCGATGAGCCGACCGCTGGGCAATGCTGGGCCGTCAATTTCCCGCTCCCGGTCTTTGGCGGTGATGTGTCTTACGGAGAGGAGCTTCTCGATCAACTCGTCGGTCGCTCCAGTCTTCGCATCGTCGACGTGCAAAGCCGTATCGCCTGTGCCGGGGTGCTCAACGCGAAGCTCGCTGCCGGCAAGAACAAGCTCGCGGTCGACCTCGAGCTCTTCGAGGATCTGATTTGCGCCGTCCATGACCGGCATGGCTCGCCGTTGCTCGCTGTCTGCGGGATGATCGGCGGTATTCGCGACTATGCGTCGCGCTTTGCCCGCTTCGAGCCGGATCGAGTTGGGGAGCTTTCCGGGCGTCGCGGTCAACGCAGATACATGGTCGATGGGGTCGGTGAGGTTCGTTTCGAGGTCGACGCCGACGCGCGTCACCTCCCGGTCGCGCTAGCCTCGATTGTTGGCAAGTACGTACGTGAAATCTGCATGCGCCGCATCGGAGAGTTCTATCAGCAGGGGATCCCAGAGTTGAAGCTTGCCAGTGGCTATCACGACCCTGTGACGACGCGCTTCATCGACGCGACCGAATCATCCCGCCGGCAACTCGGCATCGTATCCGATTGCTTCAGGCGACAGGCCTGACGCGTGTGGTAGAAGGCTCGTATGTCCGAGCGTGACAAGGTGCCCCGTTGGGTTCTCTGGCTT
>Ga0164313_10004395_pt1 | contig 12555 bp, 9 predicted proteins | sample GuaBasSedimGuay4_FD_113735 | JGI IMG/M metagenome (GOLD analysis project Ga0164313, IMG submission 113735) | Subseafloor sediment microbial communities from Guaymas Basin, Gulf of California, Mexico - Guay4, Core 4569-4, 0-3 cm | ecosystem: Environmental > Aquatic > Marine > Hydrothermal vents >... | reverse complement strand
TTTTTGCTCACTCAATCCATTAATTACTAATGGTGGATACCCGAAATTTTCCATGTATTCTATCTCAGCACCAATAGCCCTTAAAGCTTCAACGAGAATTTTAACCGGACGTTTTTTCATGTGGTCAGACCCCGTTAATTCTACATTTAGTTTCATTACAGACAAATAAGCAGTCATAAAGCGCATTACTGTACCGGCATCGCGAGCATTATAAATCTTTCTATCCTCTTGCAACAAGCCCTGCATTATTTCGGTATCTCTTGCTAATGCCAGGTTCTCAATTTTCCCGGGAAGCTCACACAGTGAATTAATTATCAAGGCCCTGTTACTCTCACTTTTAGAGCCGGGAAGAGGAATTATTGTTCCCTGTAAATTGTTGGACTTATATAAATTTACTTTTGGCATAAAATTGAAAGAGTGAAAATAAATATTGAAAAAGTATAATCTAAAGTGCTATTTTTACGTATAAGTTTAAAAGTAAGCAAGAATTGGCACTGTTTGTGCTATAAATCAAGGTAAAAAGTTAATATGGGGTCATTTAAGAAAAATTTAACAATTGTATTAGGTGTTGCTGCAGGTGCTGCACTAACAGCATTCGCAGTAAGCAAATCAGGCCAAAAAGAAATTCAGCGGTTAAACGATATGGCAGGAGAACTAAAGGATGATTTGTTAAGTGCCACAAAGGATTTATCAAAAATAAAAAGAAGCAGCAAGCAGTTTATTTAACCAACTTGTTATAGTAGTTTAACGACTGTCTGATATCATCTTTCGATATTTCAATATCGTATGTTGCTTCGCCAATAGAATTAAGGAGGACAGCCTTAATTTTACTATTTTCATTCTTCTTATCTTGTAGTGCTAGCTTTACTATTGTATCAATAGCATCTTCATCAATTATTTGTTGCGGAAATTTAGCTAAGATGTAATTGATAATATAATTCCCATCTTCTTCAGGAAGCATGTTTTTAGCAGATGATAAATATGTTTCTGCTATCATACCAATTGCTACCGCCTCTCCGTGCTTAAGTGAGATTTCAGTATTCAAATAATAACTTTCGATGGCGTGGCCAATTGTATGGCCAAAGTTTAAAATTTTTCTAAGTCCTTTTTCAGTCGGATCCTGAGTAACTACATCCTGTTTTATTGCAACTGATCTCCTCACCCATTTCTGCCAATTGATAGTCCGGATATCTTCATTGACAAGGTCATTAAACATCTCATGGTCTTTTATTAACGAGTGTTTCACCATCTCGGCAAAACCGGATAATATCTCATCTTGAGATAAAGATTTAAAAAAGACATCATCAATAATTACCAGATCCGGGTCCGAAAACAAGCCTATCTGATTTTTATAAACACCGAAATCTATTCCTAGCTTACCACCTACACTTGCATCTACTTGCGATAAAAGAGTTGTCGGAACATTCCAGAATTTAATTCCACGTTTATATGTACGGGCGCAGAAACCACCCATATCACATATTACACCTCCACCCAAATTAATAAGTAAGGATTGGCGATCAGCATTAGCTTCAGTCAAGGAATTCCAAATATGCCGGCATGTTTCGATATTCTTATTCTCTTCCCCTGAATTAGTTTTTATAAGATGATAATTGTCAGGTAAAGAATTAGTAATTAATGGCAAACAATGAGTTTCAGTATTTTCATCTACCAAAACGAACATAGCTGAATATGACTCCCTTTCCAGTTGGTTAGTCAGTGCTGACTTAATATCGTCAGTAAATAATAAATTGCTGTTATCTAATACCATTGCTCACAAAAATGCGAGTAATTTATTAATTGCCATAACGACCAATAGATTCTTTCATTCCGCTGGTCAAAATGCTAATAAATATCATGTAAAATAACCTCCCTTCAGTCTATATTTGCATCAATAAAAACAGCAAAAAAATGAAAGATATTTCCGTAGAATCATTCAATAATACCGAACTGGCTTTTGCCTCAAAAACTAACTGGCAACTTAAAAAAGCTTATTATTTATTCAGGATTGTAAATAATAATACAATGGCAAGTATTGCAACGTTTTCTGCGATGACAGCCCTAAAAATGCATCTGCCTGTAAAGGGAATGGTTAAAGCTACAGTATTCACTCACTTCTGTGGTGGCGAGACCATCGAGGAGTGCCAGATTAACTCTCAAAAGATGGCCGACTATGGTGTTGGCTCGATTTTGGATTATTCTGTAGAAGGGAAAATTTCTGAAGAGGCCTTCGACAAATCGCTTGGAGAAACAATGAAAACCATTGAAAATGCCAAGGGCAACCCTAACGTTCCTTACTGTGTTTTTAAACCCACCGGTATCGGTAGTTCCCTGCTAATGGAAAAAATTCAGCTAGGCGAAACGTTAAGTGATGAAGAAAAAAATGACTTTGCCCGAATTAAGGAACGATATGACATGCTTAGTAAAGCTGCCTTCGAAAACGACATTCGTTTATTGATAGATGCTGAAGATTCCTGGTATCAGGATACCATCGATGACATCCTTTATGAGTTGATGGAAAAATATAACAAGAAAAGAGCTATTGTATTCAATACCTATCAAATGTACCGTTGGGAGAGTCTTGATAATATCAAAAAAGCTCATCAATTAGCCAATGAAAAAGGCTTTGTACTGGGTGCTAAATTGGTAAGGGGAGCATATATGGAAGTTGAACGTGAGCGCGCAGAAGAAAAAGGATATCCAGATCCTATCTGTGTTGATAAAGAAGCTACCGATAAGTGTTATAATGATGGTATCAAGTATTGTGTTGACAATATCAACAATATGGAACTATTCAATGGCACACATAATGAGTACTCAAACTATTATATGGCAAAGGTTATGAAAGAAGCGGGCCTCGAGCGTAATGATCCGAGAATATTTTCGGTACAATTATATGGCATGAGTGACAATATCTCTTATGTAATGGCTGATGCCGGTTATAATGTTGCTAAATATGTACCGTATGGTCCGATAAAGCATGTTATGCCTTACCTGATAAGAAGAGCCGAAGAAAATACATCCGTTGAAGGACAAAGCAGTCGTGAATTAGACATGCTTAAAGAAGAGATGCGCAGGAGGAAAAATAAATAGCATACTTAATACACTTTACTGAATAGTAGATAATTAGCTCATACTATTCACTTTATCTTGACTATTTTTGCAGCCAAATTATAATACTATGCATCTTAGCGAACAAGAAATTGTTAGGCGCCAGGCCAAGGAACAACTCGAACAACTGGGAATCAACCCTTATCCATCAGAATTATATGAGGTTACTCACTCTGCAGACAAGATAAAGGAAGGGTTTACCGATGAAAATGCTGATTCATTTAAAGAAGTAACCCTCGCCGGCAGGATTATGAGTCGCAGAATAATGGGTTCGGCTTCATTTGCTGAAATTCAAGATGCATCAGGAAGAATACAGATTTACCTGAGGCGAGATGATATATGCCCCGAAGAAGACAAGACCATGTATAACACGGTTTTTAAGAAACTTCTGGATATAGGCGATATTATTGGTGTTAAAGGATATATTTTTAGAACTAAGGTTGGCGAGATTTCGCTGCATGTTGAGGAATTTATAGTGCTTGCCAAGTCTTTAAAACCTTTGCCTATTGTAAAGGAATCTACGGATGAGTCTGGTGAGAAAAAGATTCATGATGCTTTTCAGGACCCTGAATTAAGATACAGACAGCGATATGTGGATTTAATTGTTAATCCACAGGTAAGAGAAACCTTTATAAAAAGATCTCAACTGGTCAACTCAATGCGTACTTATCTTGATAATAAAGGCTACCTGGAAGTAGAAACACCGATTTTACAGCCTCTTTATGGTGGTGCCGCTGCCAGGCCGTTCAAAACTCATCATAATACGCTGGATATGACCTTATACTTGCGTATTGCCAATGAATTATACCTCAAGCGACTAATTGTTGGCGGCTATGAAGGTGTTTATGAATTCTCTAAAGATTTCAGAAATGAGGGAATGTCTCGATTCCATAACCCTGAGTTTACCCAGATTGAGCTTTATGTGGCCTACAAAGATTACAACTGGATGATGGAGTTAGTGGAAACCATGATTGAGAAGGTTGCACTGGATTTACACGGCACTACTACATTACCTGTTGGTGAACATGAAATTGATTTCAAAAAGCCTTGGAAGCGTCTTACTATGTTCGAGGCAATTGAAGAATTCACCAGCATTGATATTTCATCGATGGATGAAGCTGAACTTAGAACTACAGCCAAGAGTTTAAATGTGCCAATTGATGACACAATGGGCAAGGGGAAGCTTATTGATGAGATCTTTGGAGAAAAATGTGAGGGAAATCTTATTCAACCGGTATTTATTACCGACTATCCTGTTGAGATGTCTCCTTTGGCTAAAAAACATCGTAGCAAGGAGGGACTGGTAGAAAGATTTGAGGCCATCGCTAATGGTAAAGAAATTTGTAATGCGTTCTCTGAACTAAATGACCCAATTGATCAACGACAGAGGTTCGAAGCTCAGCTCGAATTGGGTAAACGTGGCGATGACGAAGCCATGACTCTTGATGAAGATTTCTTACGAGCTATTGAATATGGGATGCCGCCAACTGCAGGTTTAGGAATAGGTATTGACCGCCTTGCCATGATGATGACCAACTCACCATCTATTCAAGATGTATTGTTCTTCCCACAAATGAAACCGGAAGCAAAACAACAAGTTGATGGCCCTGCGGATTTTATGGCACGAGGGGTTAGAGAAGATCTTCTGCCAATCCTTGATAAAATAGGGTTTAACGCCGTAACACAATTAGATGAAGCAAATGCAAATAAGCTATTTAATGATGTTTGCGGCATGCGCAAGAAGCTGAAACTCGATGTGCAGAATCCTAGCTTGGATGAAGTAAAAGGCTGGCAAAAACCTGCTTAGGTCAATTATTTACTGAAATGTGAAGCTATCACTGGCATTTCTCCTTTTGCTAAGTTTAAGATCTTGTAAAAGTGATGATTTTGCCCGAATAGTAAAATTATACGACTGATAACGTCCGTAAGGAACCCAATCAAGTCGCATTTCCCAGCAGTGAAGATCACGGGTTATCCCCAATCTAGTCTCATTGAATTTTTTGCGCTCAAAATCATAGCCAGAATTAAAGGTCATCTTCCATTTTTGGGTAAGGCTTAAATCACCATTAAAGCGTAATGACTGGGTAACTTTACCTTCCCTGAATCCTATTCGAGTATAATTAACATTATAGCTAAAACGAATACTCCAGGGGATTTTGAAATCAATGTAAAGGTCAGGGTTATTACTATAATCTTGCAACTCCTGCTCCTCTTTTGTTGAATTAGTTGGTGTGGTTTCTAATGCCCCGGCTCCAGTACCCCTACTGCCCTGCTCTGAGCCCTTCGTTTTAGCTCGAAACCCGGTTGATAATGAAATATTAAAGGTAGAGAATTGACCAAGACCCTGACCATTATTAAAGGCAAACTGATTTAGCTTCCGCTGATATACGGTCTCTGTTCCTGAGGTGCTTGTCGTAATACTGTCTAAAACATAGAGATATGGATCTATTGTGCCCCGAAAGTTTACATTGAAACCTGTAGTGGTTGCTGATTTACCTATATCTTTATTGCTAAAGATATTTGTATTTGCATTCAGAGATATTGGCGCTAGATTGAAGGAGTCTGCAGCAAAATTATAACTGGTACTCAATCCGAAGTTACGCAGAAGGGCTATTTTTTCAGCTTTACCAGTTGTGTCTTTTTTGCTCAGATACTTCATTTCTAATGTATTGGTCAAACTAATACCAACACTACTACTTTCACCTCTACTTGGTGACCCATAAACAAACCCAGCGTATCGTGATAGAGTCCTGGTATTCCCAAGACTATCACTTTGTACTTCCTGATAATAATCAAATTTTTCTGCACCAAAATCCGGTCGGTAACTATATGAAATTGAAGGTATCATCTGATGCCGGATGGCTTGTATTCCATGTTCTTTTCTGAAAAAGACAGTTCCATAAACAATCGAACTCATTCCAACTCCAGCCTGATATGATCTCACCGCATTAAAACCCTTTATTGTATCCGTAACCACGGTTTTTGTAGCCTCATCATAAGAATAATCGAGTTTCTTAAAATACCACTGCTCCTTATAATCAAACCTTGGGTTTAGTTTAAAATGTTTGAGTACACTTAATGAGGTTGAAATTGGAATGCTATGGTTAAATCCATTTGATCCTTGTTTTATCAGTAATGGTAAGGTCTCTGAAGTAAGTTCTACAATACTATCGGGTCGTATTTTATTGGTAATCTTATTTGTTGCATTCATCGTGTATCGGAAAACTATTTTCTCATACCACTTATTACCAGTGCTCGCTTTGCCCTTAAATGGGTATATATTCTGTACGTTTAAATTAAAGTCTGGAAGTAGTATGTCGGCTTGCTTGGTGCTTAGGTTTTGATTGAACCGACCACTAATGCCAATACTTATAGGTGTACCGGTAAATGATTTTGAATAATTTACACTAGAGCTAAGATTAGTCTTTATTTGGTCTTGCTGCTCAAGTTGGTTATTTAAATTATAAGATGATGAGGCCAGATCAACACTAGCACTAAATCTCCCCGTTCCTTTCGAAACCGGCGTGTGTGACCAGGAAAAGCGAAAATCATTAGATTCTCTGGTTTCAAGAGTTGATTCATCTTCTGTTTTAAGCTTGGTAAAGTTAAATGCCAATTGCCCCCTGTAACTATATCGTTTATTATAGGTAGAAGCAGCGCGAAAGGCCCATCCTCCCTTGGTGTAAATATCACCTGTTAACTCAAGGTTTATGTAATCATTGATAGCAAAGTAATATCCCCCCTGCCTGAGGTAAAACCCTCGGCGACTTTCCTCACCAAACGTTGGAAAAATAATTCCTGAGTTTCTTTCCTGCTGATCCGGGAAAATACCGAAAACAAAACCAATAGGTAATGGTACATCGTGTAGCGTCATATTAAAGGGGCCGCTTATCATCTCTTTACCAGGAATAATCTTTACTTTTCGGGCCTTAATATTATAATGTGGATGTGCCAGATTGCAAGTTGTATAAAGGGTTGTCTGGTTAAATAGTTCACCCTTTGCATTTTTAAATACCTGATCGGCGTGTATATAGCCTTCTCCCTGTTTGGTTACCAGTCCTTTTATCGCTGCTTTTTCGGTCTTAAAATTATATTTTATCTGATCGGTTTCATAGGTCTCCTGCCCATTTACAAAAATCGGTGTACCAATCTTTTTACCAGTTGAGTCGGTCCTGCCCTCAGCCCGCATCATGCTTTTATCCCAGTTAACTGTAATTTCTTCTGCACTAATCGAAATTGGATTATAGTCTATCTTGGCATTACCATACATTTTCACATCTCTGGTTAACATATTTAGTGTTAGAGAATCAGTGGAAGTATAGTGGACTGAAGTTTTAATATCACCAACAGGTGGCTTTTTTTCAATATTTTTAAGAGAATCACTTTGAATGGCTATTGCAGAACTGTCACTAAGAATTGAATCTACATCAACTCCAAGTGTATCTGAAGGAGCAATTACTCTCAAGCTATCTGAATTAAATACACTGCTATCTGCTCTTAATGAATCAGTTACAACTACTTTATCAGGTGGGAGCACTTGAGCTTTGGCCTGAAAATTGATAGCACTTGCATAAAAAAGCATTAAAACTATAATATTGATAAGATAAAATTGTTTCAATTTATAGCAGTTGATCCCCAGATTAGCAAAAAATTTTACAAATTTGTACAAAGGTATTTCAATACAGCTGAATGTACGCCTCATGACAAGAATTATTAGCATCATTGGCCTTACAGCAATAATCTTGCTAAGTTCTTTTAATGCCCTCGAAGTTAGGTCTTTTAAAGTTGACAAGGTAGTAATTGACGCTGGTCATGGCGGCCATGATCCCGGTACAACAGGCGATATCTCCAAAGAAAAAAATGTTGCCCTTAAAATTGCCTTAAAAGTTGGCCAATACATCGAGACTAAGCTTCCGGATGTTGAAGTAATCTATACTCGCGACGACGATACTTTTGTTGAATTGCATGGAAGAGCTTACATAGCAAACAAAAATGGCGCTGATCTTTTCATCTCTATCCATTGCAATGCCTTTCCTCCAAATCCTAATGTGTCTGGCACCGAAACCTATATTATGGGTCTAAGCAAGGAAGGCCGAAGCCTGGAGGTTGCAAAAAAAGAAAATTCGGTAATTTATCTGGAAGAAAATTATGAGGAAAATTATCAAGGTTTTGATCCAGATTCTCCCGAGTCGCTGATATTACTGTCTCTGCAAGATTATGGAACTCAGGTGCAGAGTAGTCTTTTAGCCGCAAAAATAGAAGATCAATTTAAACACAGAGCCGGCAGAAGAAGTCGTGGCGTTAAACAGGCGCCATTTTGGGTGCTCTGGGACACCTCAATGCCAAGTGTTTTAGTAGAAACCGGCTATTTGTCTAATAAGAAAGAAGAAAAAGATTTAAACGACCCTCTATTGCAAGACTACCTTGCTTCCGCTATTTTTAGGGCTTTTAGAGATTACAAAGAAGAAGTAGATTCGAGAAACTAAAATCCAGTGCAATTGAAATTATCTAAAGAAGTTAAGATTGGTATGTTCGCCCTGGGCACTATTGCCATGTTTTATCTGGGTTTCAATTACCTCAAAGGCATAGAGTTCTTTTCAAGAACCAATCGTTATTATGTTATTTATAAAGATGTAGGGGGGCTAACAAAATCTAACCCTGTCAAAATTAGTGGTTTTAATGTAGGTAGAGTAGCATCAATTAAACTACTGCAAAACGATGGCAACATTGTTATGGTATCACTCGATTTAGATCGAGATATTATTTTAGGTGATTCAGCAGTTGCTAAACTGGATGCTAATTTTCTTGGTGAAGTGTCGATAGTTATTAATGTTGGTGATATAACAAAACCCCTAGAACCGTATGACACGCTATACTCACAGATAGATCCAGGACTGACGGACTATCTACTGGAAAGTGCTGCACCTATAACTGATAATCTGCCGGTGCTTATTGCCAATATGAACGAGCTCTTAATGGATCTCCAAGGTAGTGGCGAAGTGTTAAAAAAGGCACTGGTAAGCTTTACAGCTACTTCTAATACACTTAATTATACTCTACGGGAGAACAGAGAAGACATTAATCAAACTGTTAAGGAGTTTAAAGCACTCGCAATTAGTTTGAATGCCAGCGTGGCTGAAGTTAAGCCATTATTAAGCAAGTTTAACACCTTGGCCGATTCCCTAAATGCTCTCGAACTTGCTGCAACTTTAGATAAAATAAACTTACTGCTTGATCAATCTACGGAAACTCTTAGTGCTTTGTCTAATAAAGAGGGATCACTAGGCAAATTAATGTATGAAGACTCCCTCTATCAAAATCTGAATAACACCATCCTTGATTTGGATTCTCTGCTTATTCATATGAATGAGAATCCAAAGCATTTTTTCGGCCCACTTGGCAAGAGTAAAAAGCAAATTGAAAAAGACAAACAAAAGAATTAAAGCCAGCTAGCGATATGAATATTGAGTTCAATAAGAACGAAGATTATAATCGCTTACAGGTATCTGAATTACGTTCGAAAAGCCTAAAAGTTAAATTAGGAGGAGGCAAAGCCAAAATTGAAGTTCAGCATAAAAAAGGGAAGCTCACAGCCCGGGAAAGAATAAAATATCTTATCGACAACGAGTCTGAGTTCTTGGAAGTAGCTCTTTTTGCCGGTGATGGCATGTATGAGGAGGTTGGAGGTTGCCCATCAGGAGGTACAGTTGTTGGCATTGGCTATGTAAACAAACACCAATGTGTAATTGTTGCCAATGATGCTACCGTAAAGGCCGGAGCATGGTTCCCAATTACCGCTAAGAAAAACATGCGCGCCCAGGAAATCGCCATGGAAAACAGGTTGCCTATTATTTACCTTGTAGATTCTGCCGGTGTTTTCTTGCCTAAACAAGATGAAATATTTCCTGATAAAGAGCATTTTGGCAGGCAGTTCAGAAACAATGCAAAGATGTCTTCAATGGGCATAATTCAAGTGGCAGCAATTATGGGCTCTTGTGTAGCCGGTGGTGCTTACTTACCCATCATGTCAGATGAAGCTATGATAGTTGATAAAACCGGATCCATATTTTTGGCAGGATCATATCTGGTAAAATCGGCTATTGGTGAAGTTATTGATAATGAAACCTTGGGTGGTGCTACAACACAATGTGAGATATCTGGAGTAACAGATAATAAATTTGATTCAGACGAAGCCTGTCTGGATTATATAAAAGACATCTTCTCCAAGGTAGGAGAAGATCCAAAAGCAGGATTTAATCGCGAAGCAGGTAAGGATCCAAAACTTAGCCCCGAAGATATTTTTGGTATCATCCCCCTCGACCCCGTTAAGCCTTATGATATGCTCGAGGTAATTAAAAGGCTGATCGATGACAGTGAATTTCAGGAATACAAAGCACTTTATGGTAAGACATTGATCTGTGGTACAGCCCGGGTAGATGGTTGGGCCGTAGGTATTATTGCCAACCAAAGGCAAGCTGTAAAGTCAAAGCAAGGCGAGATGCAAATGGGCGGCGTAATTTATTCAGACTCTGCCGATAAAGCAGCTCGATTTATTATGAACTGCAATCAAAGAAAAATCCCACTTGTATTTTTACAAGATGTTAGTGGTTTTATGGTAGGCAGTAAAGCCGAACATGGTGGCATCATTAAAGATGGTGCCGAGATGGTAAATGCTATGGCCAACTCTGTAGTACCCAAATTCACGTTCATAATTGGCAATTCTTATGGCGCCGGTAACTATGCGATGTGTGGCAAGGCCTATGATCCAAGACTAATATATTCATGGCCATCGGCTAAAATGGCTGTAATGAGTGGTTCTGCAGCAGCCAATACCCTTTTGCAGATTAAAGTAGCGAGCAGCAAATCGAAAGGAGAAGAATTAACAGAAGAACAAAAAAATCAGCATCTCAAAGAAATTACGGATAAGTATAATGAACAATTAAGCCCGTATTATGCCGCAGCGCGTTTATGGGTTGATGGTATCATAGATCCATTAGAAACAAGAAAAGTAATATCTATGGGGATTGAAGCAGCCAATCATGCTCCTATCACTGAAAAATATAATGTGGGTGTAATCCAAACTTAATTTTTGATATGCTTACTAAGAAAATTATTTTACAAGGATTGCTGTATGATGAGAAGTCATCATTTATGCGTGGAGCAGCAGACGCTCCTCCGGCTATTCGATCTATCTTAAACAATGGTGCCGGTAATTTTTTTACTGAAAGCGGCATTGATCTAAATGGTCACCCTTATCAGGACAAAGGTGACTTTATCCCCAGTAAATACTTTGATATAGAAGACATTACATCCAGGAACATGGGAAGTGGCATTCCAATTTTAACTCTTGGTGGTGATCATTCAATAACATATCCTGTAGTTAAAGCGATTGCAAAATCTTATCCTGGCATTGATATATTGCATTTTGATGCCCACGCTGATCTTTATGATGAGTTTGAAGGAGATAAATACTCTCACGCCTGCCCTTTTGCCAGAATAATGGAAGAGAAGTTGGCTAAGAATCTGACATCGGTTGGCATACGAACACTTAACACGCATCAAAAAGAGCAGGTCATAAAGTATAATGTTGATGTCCGTGAAGCAAGAAACCTTAAAACGGGTGATCTGGGAAATTTCAATAACCCATTATATATCTCTCTGGATATGGATGTGTTTGATCCGGCATTTGCTCCTGGAGTATCACATCATGAACCGGGGGGGCTTACGTCAAGAGATGTTATAAATATAATCCAGCAGATTAATACCCCTATTATTGGTGCAGATATAGTTGAATACAATCCGAACAGGGACAATAATGACATTACAGGTGCTTTGGCAGCCAAACTAATGAAAGAAATTTGGGGCAAAATGATCGCTAACAGTTAATGAAGAAGAAGGAGCTCAAAGCACTGGTATCACTTTTGGAGGACAATTCCTTGCGTTCAGAGATTGAACTTAAAATTCTTGAACTGGGCACAGACACCATACCATTCTTAGAAGAAGAGTGGGAAAACAGCTTCGATCCAAGCCTGCAAAGTTATCTTGAGGATATTATTCATAAGCTGCAGTTTTTGCTTGTCAAGGAGCGTTTGCTAAACTGGAAAGAGACAGAGTCGGATAACCTTCTGAAAGGAATGTGGACGATTGCAACCTACCAATACCCTGACCTTTTATTAGAAAAGTTGACTCAGGACCTTGAACAGCTATATTATGAAGTATGGTTGGAGCATAAACCCGAGGCTCATTATTACGACCAAATCAAGTTTATAAACAGCGTCTTATTTAGCAAATTAAAATTCAGGGCCAATACACGTAATTTTCACGCCCCGGCAAACTCTATGATCAATATGGTAATGGAGTCTAAAAAAGGTAACCCCATTTCCCTGAGTGTGATTTATCTATTGATAGCACAAAAATTGGAGATGCCTGTCTATGGCGTCAATT
>Ga0164313_10004394_pt1 | contig 12556 bp, 11 predicted proteins | sample GuaBasSedimGuay4_FD_113735 | JGI IMG/M metagenome (GOLD analysis project Ga0164313, IMG submission 113735) | Subseafloor sediment microbial communities from Guaymas Basin, Gulf of California, Mexico - Guay4, Core 4569-4, 0-3 cm | ecosystem: Environmental > Aquatic > Marine > Hydrothermal vents... | reverse complement strand
CTACAACTATTTTTTTTTGTGTTTCCATTATTTAAAGAACCCTTATATGATTACTTTTGTAGTACAAATGTAATTAAATGTTATCATGTTTACAGGAATAATTGAAGCAATGGGAGAAATTTATTCTCTCACAAAAGAAGGGAGTAATGTTCATATTGAAGTTAAAAGCCCTATTACTTCTGAATTAAAAATAGATCAAAGTGTTGCTCATAATGGCGTATGTCTAACCGTAGTTAGCATTAAAGGGGATAATTATGTGGTTACTGCCATTAAAGAAACCTTAGATAAATCTAATTTAGGTGAACTTATTAATGGAAGTCTTGTTAATTTAGAACGCTCTATGAAGCTTGGCGAAAGATTAGACGGTCATATTGTTCAGGGACATGTGGATCAAACGGCAATTTGTACTTCTGTAGAAGAAGCGGACGGAAGTTGGTACTTTACTTTTAAATACGATTCTGAGTATCAAAACATCACTATTGAAAAAGGGTCTATTACAGTAAATGGAGTAAGTTTAACGGTAGTCAACTCGAAAGAAAATGAGTTTAGCGTCGCTATCATTCCTTATACCATAGAAAACACCAATTTTAAATCATTTAAAATTGGATCTAAAGTAAATTTAGAGTTTGATGTTGTGGGAAAATACTTAAAAAGGCTTATGCGGGAGTATTCTTAGCCTGATATTTCTTATAAGCAATGTAAATGCCATAAAACAATCCTATCATTATTAACACCAAAACATTATCGTCAATAGGGGCTGGTAAGTCTGGAGGTCTTCTTTGGCTTGGGTGGGGTGGGCCTGCATTTTGAGCAAGCATAGAAATACTATTAAAGACTAATAGTATTAAGGTTAGTATTTTAACGATTTGGGGTCGCATATAGGTGCCTAAAGTAATACAATTTTATTAACAATTGTTAAAAAGTTTTATTTTTTCATAAAACCACACATTTTAACAAAAAAGGATCTATGTTATTAAAGCCTAATATCTATTCTAATTAATTTCTTTTTCAAGTACCTTCTTTTGGTATTCTCTTGGTGACATAGAAGTTTCTTTTTTGAATGCATTATAAAAAGCAGAAGAAGTATTAAATCCTACATCAAAAGCTAGATCTTCAATTTTATCAGTGTTAGATAAATCTGTAAGTTTTTGAATTAAATCATTAATTCTAAAACTGTTAATTGCCTCTGGGAAGCTTTTATTATAAATTTTTTTTGTTGCCTTTGAAACTAAATAGTTGGGTGTTTCAATAATCTCAGAAAATTGTGCCAAAGTGATAGCGGGTTGTGTGTATATTTTATCTGTTTCAATTGCATTCTTAATTTTATCAAGCAAATCTTGGGGTAAATTGACGGGCGTGTTTTTTTTAATAACAGAAGGAGTTTTAAGGGCAACAAAAAATAAGATATATATAATTAAAGATGCTAATGCAGTACCAATAGTATATGACTCTAAGCTTCCAACGAAGAATTGAAAAGTAAATACTATTAGGATGCATACCATACTATAGAATAATATATTATGCCATTTGCTTAACCTAACATCATTGCTTACAAAAATATGTTTCCTGCCAATATATATAAGATAAATAGCCATTTGCAGTTTAGTGCCTAAAAAAAACTCATCATGAAAACTATCAAAAAAAGTGATAGTAATAAAACCAGCAAACCCAAAAACAAAATGTAATATATCTTTTAATTTCAATGTATAAGAACCTTCCTTTGAAAACTTAAAATAAAAATATAATAGTGGGCCTATCGATGCAAATCCTAAAACACCAACACCAATTCCAAAATTCGATATCTCAGAAAACACATAATAGATGACAGATTTAGAGATTCTAAATGCAATAGCTAAAAATAATAAACCAAGACTCAAATCTTTTAACCTATGTTCATTCTTTATTAATAAAAAATAGGTAACCATAAACAAACAGGTTACAAGTGCTATACTCGAAAATATTATTAAGGCTATGGAAATGGTCATCTACAAGGTAGTTTTTACAAAGATATTCAATATTACGGATTAAGATTTGTTAAAAAGCTCTTAAATCTATCTCCATATTTCAATAATGAGGAGTTTAAACTAACTATCTATATCTAGTTTTGCCTCGAATCTAAATAAATAATTTAGTTAATGAAAACTCCAGGGACAGTTAAGTTTGAGGTAGATGGTTCCTCAACAATTGTTTTGAATGAATAGTCTGTTCCTGGTTTTTATAACCAACAACCATCTTAATAATATATCAGATACTATTTTAAATCATGAAAAAAACCATCAAAATTTTAAGACTAATTTTAAAGAGCATCGGAGTTTTACTCTTGTTTCTAGTTGTTTTTTTAGCAGCTTCTATTCCTTATGGGAAAAGCACAGAAGATAGAATACCTCCAGTTGGTAAAAAGATTGACAAACTGGTTTTAAAAGGAGTCAATATCATTCCTATGAAAACCAACGAAGTAATCTATAATCAGAATGTATATTTAGAGAACGACAAGATTGTTAATATAACTCCAGATTCGGTTACAATTTCAAATGGATATCATTTAGTTGAAGCAAAAGGAAAATACCTTATGCCAGGACTTATAGATATGCATGCTCATGTATTTGATCGAACAGACCTGCCTCAATATTTGTCCTATGGCGTAACTACCGTTAGAAATATGATGGGTTTTCCTATGCACTTAAGATGGAAGGAGCAGTTAAAGAACGGCGAATTCCAAGGCAGTGATTTAATTACTGCAACACCTACCATCAATAGTGGTGATGATGTTGGACCTTTTCACAAAACAATTGAAAATGCTGAAGAGGCAAGAATAGCTGCTGAAGAGTACCTCAGCCAAGGTTATGATTTCATTAAAGTGTATGATGGAGTAGATTCTTTACAGCTTAAAGCCATTGGTGGTGTTGCTAATTTAAGAGGTGTTCAAATTGCGGGACACCCACCAAGAATGTCTCTAAATGGATTATTGAAATCTTCAATTTCTTCTATAGAACATACCGAGGAATTATTACAGTTTCTAGATGAAGAGAGAAGTGAAGAGAGTATTCGAAAATTGGCAAAACAAATTAAAGCCACAAACAAGGCAGTTACGTTAAACTTGGTAGCGTATAATAGAATTGAAAGAATTTCTTTAGAAGGGCAACCCTATTATGAATCGCTACAAAAAGAGTATCTAAATCCGGTCATTAAATTTATAGGCAAGAAACAACTAAAAAAATATACTGAAGCAGGATCAAAATATAAATTATATGCTGAAGCCAAGTATAAAGCAATGCAAAACCTATCTCGTATTTTTAATGAAGAAGGAGTAACCATTTTATTTGGCACAGACTCTGGGCCAAATTTTATTGCTGCAGGACCCTCAGTTAGGGAAGAATTAGAACTATTAAATGAAGCTGGACTAGATTCGTATTCAATTTTGAAATCGGCAACATACAATGCTTCAAAAGTATTGAATAGGAAAGATCTTGGAAGAATTGTAATAGGCGCTAAAGCAGATTTATTATTGTTAGATAAAAACCCCTTAGAAAATTTCAATAACCTATTTAAAATAGAACAACTATTTTCTAATGGGAACTATTATACAAATGAAGATTTGAGGAAGGTTAGGGAAATAGGAGAAGACAAACAAAGCGCCTATGCTACCATAGGACTGTTTTTAGAACATTTAATAAACAAATAAAATGATGAATGTTTTAAATATTTTGACTGTTATAATATTGATGCTTAGCTATAATGCTTATGCCCAAAAAGAATCACAACCAAATAAAAAACAATGGATAGAAGACATTGATTTTTTAATTGACAAAGCCCAAGATATTGTTCCTGGCTTTGATTCTAGAATTGATAAAACAGTCTTTTCAAATCTGACTGAGCAATTAAAACAGAATTTGGAAACCAACTCTTTCGAGGAGATTGTTTTTGACATACAATACCTGTTAAATACTATAGAAGATGAAGGTTGTAATATCATTCCATTTCAAAAGGAATTAGACATAAAAGTATTGCCTATTAAAAATTATTGGTTTAATGATGGATTTTTTATTTGTGATGTGTCCACGGATTACAAAAACTTAATAGGCGAACAAATCATAAAAATAAATGGGATTGAAATTGATGAAGTGTATTCAAAATTAAAGGGCTATCTAAATGCAGACAACGAACATTATAAAAAATACATCTTCCCTGTCTATAGTATGATGCCATCGTTATTAGTGGCTGCTGGAATTGGAAATTCAGCTACTGAAATTCAACTTCAATTTTCTTCGGGAAAAGAAGCTTCTTTAAAAGGGAAAAGCATCACCGAATATGTAAAATTGAATAGGCAATTAGCCAATGATGAATATTTTTCATTCACAAAAACAGATCATCAGAATGAAAATTATTGGTTTGAATATGTGCCAGAGACTAAAACACTGTTTATTCAACTTCAGAAAATCGCAAATAACGATAATGGAGTTTCCTTTTCAGCTTTTATAGAAGCAGTTGAAACAGAAATCAAAAAGGGAAATTCAGATAAAATCATAGTGGATGTGCGATATGGGGGGGGGCGGAAACGGATTCAAACTGAAAGTATTTACAGATCTATTACGAGATTCAGAAATCATTAATAAGAAAGGAAATTTGTTTGTATTAACAAGTAATGCCACCAGAGGCACTTTACTGGAACTCACATCTATTCTATCTTTAAATACAAAAGCCATTATTGTTGGAGAACCTACAGGAGAAGGTCCTAATACAGTAGGAGATACGAAGTACATTAAACTGCCGAACTCTGGGATTAGCATTTCACTAACACAGGTGTATTGGCCTACAAGTTGGGGTTCAGATAATAGAAAAACAATCAATCCCGATGTGTCTATTGTATACGGTTTTCAGCAGCATTCTGAAAAAAAAGATCCTTGGATAGATGCTGCGTTAAATTATAAAAACGAATTTGATTCCAATAAGCCTATTGATAAAGAGCTTTTAAATAAGCTTATAGGATCATATAAAATTGAAGGAAGAAAGGCTTCCATTAAAAGTGAAAATGGGAAACTATTTATGTCGATGAAGAGGAAAATGAAGAGTTTTTTTGAGTTTAAAACAGAGTTATACTTTTATTCTGAAGGCAAATTATCTACAGACATAAAAGAGGCCTTTTTAAATTATAAAACAACTGAAAACGAAGATGTTGAGATAAGCGATCTTACATGGAAAGGAAAGACGTTATCAATTAAAAACTAAGTATAAAAAAATGAATACTAAAAAATCAATTTTCGCTTTTATAGGCTGCTTACTAAATTTTCTAACGGTATTTTCACAGGAGCCTATTGATACTCGTAAAAAATTTGTCTATTCAATTACTAGAGCAACTAACGCCATTAAAATTGATGGTGTTGAAAGTGAAGGGGAGTGGAATAATACTCAATTAATAGATACGCTTTATAATCATAATCCAACAGATGTTGGTATTTCTAAGAATTCATCAGAAATACGATTAGCATACGATAATGAAAACTTATACATTTTCGCCAAACATTTTGATGAGGGTAAGCGTATTATTCAATCATTACAAAGAGATTTCGATAACTCACAGTGGGGAAGTGATTCCTTTACAATTGCAATTGATCCCATCAATAAAAAACAAAGTGGAATTATAATTGGGATTAATGCTGGAGGAGCAGAGTTAGACGGAAACTTATTAGTAGAACCTTCACGAACTACATATTCTGACGCTTGGGATGAACGATGGTTTTCCTCAACCAAGCAATACGATAATTATTGGTTGTTAGAAATTGCAATTCCTTTTAGCAGCTTGCGCTATAACAAGGATAACTTAGAATGGGGCATTAACTTTATTAGGGGTGATAAAGTTGAAAATTATTATTATACCTGGACGACACCATTCCCAATTAATTTTAATGGTATTGATGTGAATTATATGGGAACTTTAAAATGGCCTGAAGTTCCTGATGTGAAAAATAAAATCGCATTTATTAAACCGTATGTAACAGCTTCTTCATTAAAGGATAATCATGCGGAAAATACAGATGTAGAAACTAAAATTGATGCAGGGGTTGATGTGAAAATTGGTATTACTAAATCATTTAATGCGGATATAACATATAATCCTGATTTTTCAAATGCTGAAGTCGATCAAGAGGTTACTAATATTACACGATTTGACATTTCACTACCCGAACAGCGTGAGTTCTTTGTTGAAAATGCCGATATATTTTCAAATTTTGGCTCTTATTCGATATTTCCTTTTTTCTCTAGACAAATTGGTCTTGAAACCCCTATCGTTTATGGAGCAAGAGTAACGGGTAATATCACTGACGATCTGCGTATTGGCGCAATGAATGTGCTAACTGAAAAAGAAACTGATATTGATGCACAAAATAATACCGTTGCTGCTTTCAATTATAAAGTTTTAGAAAGGTCACAAATAAGAGGTTTGTTTGTTAACAGACAAGAAACGGGAAATGATACAATAAATGATTATGCTAGAAACTATGGTACAGAGTTTACTTATATATCTAAGCAAGGAAATTTTAATACTAGCTTAAAGTATCATGCTTCAATAACAGATGAAAATACTAAGGGCTCCTATTTTGGAATAGACGGAAGTTATGCCACTAGAAGGCTTAGAGTTGGCTTGACGGCAGACGTTTTAGAGAAAGACTATCAAGCGGACTTAGGATTCACGCCAAGAATATTTAATTATGATGCTAGTACTGATTCTGTAGTTAGAAAAAGTTACATCTTTATTAACCCTTTTATTACCTATAAGTTTTATTCAAAGAAAGAGAGCGGTAAACTTATTTATCAAGGATTTAGATTCAACAATAACATCTATTTAAATTTTGATGGAAGCCTTAACGAACGAGACAATAGCATAGCTTATGATTTAGTGTTTAAAAACACCTCTGGCTTTACAGCTTCAGGAACTAATAGAGAAGTTAATTTAGGTTTTGAAACAAATTTTTTAGGCCCTGAATTTGACAACCTACCAGCACAAAATTACAGTTTTACAAGTGGTTTCGTTAGTTATAACTCTGATAACAGAAAACAGTTTACATACAATGCTTCAGCATCTCATGGCGGCTTTTTTAATGGAAAAATAACCCGTTTGGGAGCTTCAGCTAATATGCGATTTGGGTATTGGGGTAACTTTAGTTTATCCTATAATTATAATGATATTAATTTACCAGAAAATTATGGAGATGTAGACTTGCATTTATTGAAATTTAATGGCCTCTTTAGTTTTACAAATAAGTTGTTTTTCAACAACACTATTCAATACAATACGCAAAGTGAAAATTTTAGTGTGTTTTCAAAATTACAATGGCGATACTCCCCACAATCCGATATATTTCTAATATACAATCAGAACAACGAAACCAATGAATTTGACTTAAGCAATAGATCCATAATTTTAAAAGTAACCTATCAGTTTGGGATATAAATTAAATATTAAAACACATCGACTTAACGACACTAAATTGTTAAAATCCTCCTGATTTAGAGAATATAAACATCAAAATTTATTAACCGCAATAAGTTTGCCTTAAACCATAAAAAATAATAGTTATGAATAAAAAATATTTTAGTGCCAGCATTCTGGCTTTATTTACAATCACAGCCTTTTCACAATTTCACACCTTGAACATTCCCCAAAAAAGCCCAAAGGTTTTGGAGTCTCAAAAAATTGGAGTAACTGATATAACGATAGATTATAGTAGTCCTGCAGTAAAAGACAGAGATGTTTGGAATAATCAACAGATAATTCCTCAAAACGGTAACCCTATACCATGGAGAGCTGGAGCCAATATGAATACTACAATTACTTTTAGTACTAATGTTAATATAGAAGGAGAAATGTTGAAAGCGGGTACTTATGGATTTCATATCATTCCAAATGAAGAAACTTATACGTTATTATTTGCTCATAATCACAATCAATGGGGTAGTTATTATTTAGATATTGAAAAGGATATTAGTTTAAGATTAGAGGTTACAGCTGTTGATTGTAATTTTTCTGAACAATTGAATTTCGAGTTTTTAAATAGATCTGAGAACTCAGTAGTTATTGGTTTAGAATGGGGGGATAAACGAATTCCATTTACAGTCTCGGTAGATTTAAACAAAACAGTTGTGGAAAGTTTTAGAAATGAATTAAGAGGGGTTAACACTTACCATTGGCAAGCTTGGGATGATGCAGCTAAATGGTGTTTAGTTCATGACACAAATTTAGAAGAAGCCTTAGAATGGTCAAACAGGTCTATAAATGGAGGCTATTACGGATTTGCTGCTAATAAAAATGTAACCAATACGGGAACTAACATAAAACTCTTAAAAAAAGCAAATAAAACAGATAAGGTTGCAGAGGCCATTGCAGAATCCAAGAAGATGTTAGTAAATGAACATGATGCGAATGAGTTAAGCATATTCTTTTTGCGAACTGAATTTTATGAAGATGCATTAGATTATTCTAAAAACAAATTAAAAGTGTTCCCAGATTCTTGGTCCCTTCTTTTAAACAAAGGAATTGCAAATTATTTTTTAAACAATGCCAAGGCTGCTATTAAAGATGTAAAAGAAGTAATTAAACTTGCTCCAGAACAATTTAATAACAGGTTAAATGAGATAATAAATGAATTTGAAACAGGAACCTATAAATTAAGATAGTAAAAAAAATGAAAATAAGAATTTATAGTATTTGCCTAGCATTTGTTGGTTTTATGTTAACTTCATGTTCCGAAAAGAAGCCGATTAAAGTAGTTTTTGACTCTCAATTAGAAAAAGTTAAGGAGCCTAAGTTATTTATGCCAGGCAATGTTAGCAAAAGAGGATTAAGGCATTTTGGGTCCTCATTTAGTCAGGACGGAAGCCAATTAGTTTATACCATTAGTGATGGATTAACACCTTCAAAGGTAGTTTTTCAATCTTTCGAGAAAGGTAAATTTACGGATCCAACACCTATCGTGAATGACACCTTACATTCCTTTGCAGACGCTAGTATATCACTAGATGGTAATACCATCACTTTAACAAGTACCTTACCCCAAACAAAGGGTAAAGACGATAATGAAGAAAATGGAATTTGGCAATATCATCGCAATCATCACAGTTGGGAAAATCCAAAGTTACTGAACTTAGAAATGGGTTATGAGGGGGGATTTGGTTATCCAACATTAACAGAAAATAAAACCCTTTATTTTGCATATATCCCAGATGATGGAACTAGAAATATGGACCTATTTAGTGCTCAATTCCATAATGGAGTATATGAAAAACCAATAAAGCTACCTCCCCACATAAACACAGATAAGTTTGAAGGAGATCCTTTTATTGATAGTAAGGAGCGCTTTTTAATTTTTGCAGGATTTGAGAGATCGGAAAACTATGGAAGAAGTGATTTGTATATTTCCTTCAAATTGGAAAATGGTTGGTCTAAAGCTATAAACTTGGGAAAAGACATAAACTCACACGGTTTTGACGGGAGTCCATACGTTACTACAGATGATAAATATTTAATATTTACAAGTAGTAGACATCCAGATAATCCAAATGAAGAAGAATATTTTAATGTCTTTTATGTGTCCTTTGACATAGAAAGATACAAGGCTCTCATTTCTGACCAACAATAACATGAAAAAAATAATACTACTTCTAGTTATTCTTATAGTGTTTTCCTGCAAAAACAGTAACGAAAGTACAGGGACAGTTCTCTTAAGTGAAAATAAAGCTTGGTTAGATGACTTTGAAATATTAAAAAAAGAAATGACTTTAGGGTATGCAAACCTTAAATATGCTACTGAAAAAGAAGACATAGACTTAGTAAAACTAAATGAAATAACCATTTTAAAATTAAAAAAAGCAAAAACCATAGAAGAAGCTCAAAATGCAACTAAAGAGTTCTTAAAGACATTTGATGACGGCCATTTGCGAGCTAAAATAATAAAAGCTCCAAAAAAGGATAATAATGAGAATGTTGAAACAGAGAGCCTTAAAAATACAGATTCAGGGGTAATCGCTCTCAAAAAAATGGGGTTTCAAAACAGAAAATATAAAAACAGAATAAAGTATGATTCAGTACCTGGGTATAGTGCTTTAAATAATGAACAAAATCCTTTTCCAGCAGCAATCATTAAAGGAAAAAATGAGACAATAGGAATTATAAGAATTGGGTTTTTAGGGCATTGGAGATATTGGGATACAGCATTATCTGTATGGGAATCTTATAAAAAAACTTTTGTGGGAGAATGTGATGGAAATTGTCAATGGTCTTTTGAATTAGAAGTAGAAAAAGAATTAACGAACAAAATAATTGATAGAATAAATGAACTAAAGTCTAAAAATATATCAAAACTTTTGGTTGATGTTTCTAGTAATGGAGGAGGTTCTGAATGGGTGCATGCTGTCGCAGAACTTTTTACAAAAAAGCAATTAAAAGGAGCTAAATCTTCTTTTATTAAACACAAACACTGGGAAAACATATTGAAAAATCACTTAAACAATGTGGAGACAGATTTAGAAAACACGAAGTTAAAGCAAGAGTTAATTATAAAACTTAAAAAATTTAAAAAGTTAATACTTGACTTAATATCACAATGTGAAAACAATTGCAATGTGGGAAAAATTTGGAATGAACAGGACTTGAATTGTTTAGATTTAATAGATCATCCTTTCTCTTCTAGCCTTCCTTTTGACATACTTAAAGACCCTCAAATTGAAGAATTAAACTCGAAGTATTCTCTAAGCACATACCGTTTTAAAATCTATAAAAAAGGTGTTTATGATGGTCCTCTTTTTATTATACAAGATAAATATTCTGCTTCTGCTACCGAAGAATTCACCTCTCTTTTGCAATCTAACAATGCGGGAATTATAATTGGAGAGAATAGTCAGGGCTTAGGTTGTGGTTATAGTAATGGAGGGATAAAAATAGAGTTGAAAAACATTGCTCTATCTGTTCGTATGCCAGATTGTGTTAGATATAGAAAAGATGGTAAAAACGAGATCTATGGAATCAACCCAGACATAAAAGTTAATTGGGATGAAAATGGGAGCATGTATAGTAAAGGATTAAAAATAATAAAGAATATTGAAGCTTATTCTCAAGTCAATAATTCATATGATGTAATTGAAAAAATGAAATCTCATTATTCAAATAAATGGTACACAAACTTAACGTTTATACAAAAAACTAGCTTTTACAGAAATGATACTTTACAAAAACAAGAAACATGGTATGAAGCAATGAAACTAGGTCTAGGACTAGTCATAAAGTTTGAGACAAAAGACAGTGGCAATGGTTATATGTTTAAAAAAGATTCAATGTATGTCTTCAAAAATGGTGCTTTAATAAATAGTTTAAAACAAATTCACGATATTTTAGAGTTAGGGTTTAATGTGTACAAGCAAGAAGCTAAAGAAACAATTGACAAGTTAAAATCTAATGGACTTGACTTTTCATATTACGATGAGACTGATACACATTACAAGATAGGTAACCCAAATACCAAACAGGTATGGATTGAAAAACAACGGTTTTTATTTACCAAAATCGAATCTATAGAAAATGGAGGAATAAAAACCCGTGTTGAGTTTAATAAATATACAAGGCTTGGAAAAGGATGGATTGCTACAGAGGTATTGTTTTATAGAAACGATAAAATTACTTTAAAAGAAGAATATTTTGATATTAAAAACCCTAAAAAATTACCAAGTAAATTATTTATAGTTGATGAATTTAAATCTGCGAAATGGTAGAGATATCTGATAAAAAATATAATAATTCATATTTCTAATACGAAAAAAATTAAAAATTTCAACTCTTGTGTTTCTTAACATGTAAAACTAATAATCTTTAATATTATGATGAAAATAATTCTAATAGTACTAGCTTTTGTTTCTTTGACAGAAACGATAATTATTGAAAAGAATCCTAAAAGGAATACAATTCAAGACTCAAATCGTATAGATGAGTTAAATAAATACTGGGGAAATCTTTCAAAAACTGTTGCAGAAGGTGATTTTGAGGGGTATGGTAAAGAGTATCATAAAGACGCTGTTATCATTTTTGCTTTTGATAAAAATAAAACTTCTGTGCCAGTAGAAAAAGCATTAGCTGGTTGGAAACAAGGATTCATTGATACAAAAAATGGTAAAAGTATCAGTAATGTAGAGTTTCGTTTTTCTCAAAGAATTGGAGATGATACTACGGCTCATGAAACAGGGATTTTTGTTTATACAACATCAAATAGTGATGGAAGTAATAAAGTTGAATACCCTACACATTTCGAAATGCTTCTTGTAAAAAGAAATAACAAGTGGTTGGGAGTTATGGAATACCAAAAATCTAAAGCTACTATGAAAGAATGGGATGCATTGAATAAATAATATAAAATTATGAAAGATATGACGGAAGTCCGTTTGTGACTCACGATGGTAAATATCTAATTTTTACAAGTAGCCGAAGATGAACAGAGGAAGCGATACTCTTTAATCATTTTATCCTAAAATTTAATCTAGAACATTATAAAAATTGAGTATTGCTTTAGATAAT
>Ga0164313_10004392_pt1 | contig 12560 bp, 12 predicted proteins | sample GuaBasSedimGuay4_FD_113735 | JGI IMG/M metagenome (GOLD analysis project Ga0164313, IMG submission 113735) | Subseafloor sediment microbial communities from Guaymas Basin, Gulf of California, Mexico - Guay4, Core 4569-4, 0-3 cm | ecosystem: Environmental > Aquatic > Marine > Hydrothermal vents... | reverse complement strand
GGCAGGTGCGGACTCATCGTGGGGGTATGTATCGAGCCGGTAACGGCACAGGTGATGATAATTTTTCGGGCCATGTGATCCTCTCTGGCTGCTGTTATTATCAAAAGATATGCCGCCCAAGTCCACCGAACAATCAAACAGCAAGTTGCCCGGACAGGTGACCTGGAATCCTGCGGACCCTTCCCGGCAATTTTATCAGACCCCCCAGCGCCGGCCCCTGCTGGACCGCGCGGAAGGCGTTTATCTTTGGGATAGCACCGGGAAACGCTACCTGGATAGTTGCAGCGGCGCCATGGTATCCAACATCGGCCACAGTAATCCGCGCGTTCTGGAGGCCATGCGCCGACAGATGGATCGGGCTACGTTTGGATACCGTTTGCACTTCGAGAACGAACCGGCAGAGCGTCTCGCCGCACAGATCGTTGAGCTCTGCCCACCGGAACATGAACGGGTGTACTTTGTGTCCGGCGGCTCTGAGGCGGTGGAAAGCTGCCTGAAGCTGGCCCGGCAGTATGCCTTTGCCAGCGGTCAGGATTCACGCTGGAAGGTTATTTTTCGCAGCCCCTCCTACCATGGCTCGACCCTGGGCGCCCTGGCCGTGACGGGCTACCAGCCACTGACTGCGCCTTTTCTGCCATTGATCAGCCGGATGCCTAGCGTGCCGGCGCCACGCAGCTATCTTGACCGGGACTCACTGACCGAAGATGAGCGCGGAATCCGCTACGCCAACATGTTGCGGGACAAAATCATCGAGTCGGGTCCTGAAACCGTGCTGGCTTTTATCATGGAGCCAGTTGGCGGCGCTTCCACCGGTGCGCTGGTCGCGCCGGACAGCTACTATCCACGCATTCGGGAAATATGTGACGAGTTCGGGGTGCTGCTGATCTATGACGAAGTCATGAGTGGAGCAGGCAGAACCGGACGCTTCCTGGCCGCTGAACACTGGCAAATCAAGCCGGATATCATTGCGCTGGCCAAGGGGCTGGCAGCAGGATATGCGCCACTGGGTGCGATGCTGGCAGACAGCCGCATCATCGATCCGGTGATGAGCTCAGGTGGCTTTCAGCACGGTTATACCTATGCCGGCAACCCCTTGTCCTGTGCCGCAGGGCTGGCGGTTATCCAGGAGATTCTGGAGCATGACCTGATGGCCCGGGCGCAATCCATGGGTGAGCTGTTGAAGCGGGAACTGCAAGGACTGATGGAGATCTACCCGTTTATTGGCGATGTTCGGGGCAAGGGCCTGCTGCTCGCATTTGAGTTGGTCGAGAACCGCGACACCATGCAGCCCCTGCCAGCTTCGCTCAATGCCTATGCACGCCTGGTGGAGTTGGCTTACGAACGTGGCCTGATCATATATTCCCGGCGCACCCGCGATGGCATTGAGGGTGATCATTTCATGGTCTGCCCACCGATGATCTGCACCAGCGAACACATCACTGAAATCATCGGCAAGCTTGCAGACAGCCTCGATGCTTTGCAAATTGAGTTTGGCCTGTCAGGCCGGGGTGGTGAGTGACTCTGGCTCTGCTGTGTCTTCCAGTCGCACGATCTTGAAATTTAACAAGCCATAGATGATTGCGATCACCGGGTTGAGCAGGTTGACGAAGGCGTAAGGCGCATAAACCAGGGTCGGCACACCCAGGGTTGCGGCCATGAAGGCGCCACAGGTATTCCAGGGCACCAGGGCTGAGGTCATGGTTCCCGCATCCTCCAGGGTGCGTGAAAGGGCCTGCGGCGCGAGTCCCCGCCGTTCAAACTCTGCGCGGTACATTCGCCCCGGAAGAACGATTGCGATGTACTGGTCGGCCGCAATGATGTTCATGCCAATGCACGTAAGCACAGTCGTTGTGATCAGTGACGCCGTGCCTTTTACCCCTTTGAGCAGTGCATCGACAATGCGTTGCAACAGCCCGGTGTGCTCCATTACGCCGCCAAAACACATTGCCGCCATGATCAGCCAGATCGTGTTGAGCATGCTGGACATGCCGCCACGGGACAATAGCGTATCGAGGGATTCATCCCCGGTCTGGATCTGAAAACCATCCGCCAGGGCCATGAACAACCCCTTGATGCTGGCCGCCCAACTACCCAGTTCGCCATCGGGGCTGCCGAAAGTCTGCAACAGTCCGGGCTGCCAGATCACCGCGACGACACAACCTGCCAGGGCTCCGATCGTGATGGTTGGCAGGGCTGAAACTTTGCGCATGGCCAGCACCAGCAGCAGGACCAGTGGTAACACCGTCGGCCAGGCAATCGTGTAATTGTCTTGCAGGATGTTACGCGCGGCCTCGATACTTTCGACCGGGGCCTGAACGGTTTCACTGTTCCATCCGATAAAAAAGAACAGCACCAGGGCGATCAGGAAAGAAGGCCCGGTGGTCCACATCATGTTCCGGATATGGACAAACAGATCCGCACCCACCATGGCCGGCGCCAGGTTGGTCGTATCGGAAAGAGGTGACATCTTGTCACCGAAATAGGCTCCGGAGATAACCGCGCCGGCCGTTACTGCTGCCGACAGTCCCATGATCTGGGCGATGCCCATCAGCGCCAGGCCAATGGTGCCGGCCGTGGTCCAGGAACTGCCGATGGAAATTGCCACCAGTGCGCAAATCACCAGCGCGGCCGGGTAAAACCAGGATGGGTCGAGAATTCCCAGGCCAAAATATATAACCGTTGGCGCTGTGCCAGCCAACATCCAGCTGCCGATCAGTGACCCTACCGCGAGCAGTATCAGGCAGGCCTTCAGCGCCAGGCTGATGCCTTCCACCATCGCCAGTTCCATCTCCTTCCAGCGAAATCCAAGATACAGACCAACCAGGGCCGCGATTCCCGCTGCCAGCATCAAACCGATCTGATTGGGGCCATACGAGGAGTTATCGCCAAACAAACTGACAGAAGTGGCCAGCATGCCGATCAGAAACAGCAGCGGCAGCAAGGCAAGCCATAATGGAATTGGAGTTTCGGGGGTGTCTTTGGTCATTGGTTTGTTTTTGTGTGTTGCGATTATGTGGGTTTAGTATACTCAACATCTCTCCACAGGATTCAGGGCTTATGAAGCTCGAGTTTTTCGGCGCTGCAGCAGAAGTCACCGGTTCCTGTCACATTCTGCACATCGATGGAAAAAAAGTGCTGCTGGACTGCGGCTTGATCCAGGGCAGCCGCCGAGACGAAGAACGCAACCGCAACCCTTTCCCCTTTGACGCATCAACAATCGATGCTGTGGTCCTGAGTCACGCACACCTGGACCATTGCGGGCGCCTGCCGCTGTTGGTAAAGCGTGGCTTTCGCGGCCCGGTGTTCGCACAGGAGGCCAGTTGTGAGTTGGTGGCTATTTTACTAGCCGACGCAGCTCACCTGGCGGAACGCGATGCGGCTTATCGGAGCCGCAAGACCGGCAAGAAAGTGAAGCCGCTGTATACCCTTGCCGAAGGCGAGCAAGTGATGCGACAGATGCGCGGCAGGAAATATCGCGAAGTATTCAAGGTTATTAAGGGAGTAAAGGTCTGTTTCCGGGACGCGGGGCATATCCTGGGTTCCTGTGTGGTGGAGATTTGGGCGAAAGATAAAGGTGTCGAACGGAAAATCGTGTTTTCCGGCGACCTTGGGCAGTACGACACCCCAATCCTGAAAGACCCGGAACCCATCGACCGGGCGGATCTGGTGCTGATGGAAAGCACTTACGGCGGGCGCCGCCACCGGGACCGTGATCAGACCATTGCAGAGCTGGGAGAAATCCTGACTTCGGCCCGCAGCAGGAAAGGCAATATCCTTATTCCAGCCTTTTCCATTGGGCGTAGCCAGGAAATCCTTTATCAACTTGGTAAACATTACGAGGAATGGGAGTTACAGCGCTTCCGGATTTTTCTCGACAGCCCGATGGCGATCGAGACATCGAGAGTCTACTGGGAATACACCCACCTGTACGATGAAGAGGCAACCCGGCTACGGTTGGAGAGCGGTGGTATGCCGCTGCTGCCAAACCTGACGCTCAGCCGCACAGCCGATGAATCGATGGCGATCAATCGTATCCGGTCCGGCGCTATCGTGATCGCTGGAAGCGGTATGTGCAACGGCGGCCGTATTATCCATCACCTCAAGCACAACCTCGACCGGGAGGAAACCCAGGTGCTGATCACCGGCTACCAGGCGAACGGGTCGCTGGGGCGCAGGCTGGTGAACCGGGAAAAAACCGTGCGTATTCATGGCAAGACCATACCGGTGCGCGCAGCGATCCATACGGTTGGCGGGCTTTCCGCGCACGGCGACCAGGACGACTTGGCGCGCTGGTATGAGAACATGGAAAACCGCCCCCCCGTCTACCTGGTGCATGGTGAAGTCGATTCACAGGAAGCTTTCCAGAAATACCTGCACCAGCGCACCGGCGCCGAAGTCCACCTCCCCAAACCCGGCGACACCTTAAATATAACGTAGGAGCACCCGGGGGCATAAACGGGCCATGCCCGCGATACTTTCTTATTGTAAATCTATTAAAAACATCGCGGGCATGGCCCGCTCCCACAGCTTGGCTCGCTCCCACAAATACCACAAAACATGAGATAATCTGCAGTCGGAATTTGCTTGCCAAATTGGAGTCTGGTGCCCGTCATGTCGCGGGGTGATAAGTTCAAGAAAAAAGCCCGTCCCATTCGAGATTCTGGTGTGTTTCATTGGTGCTGGATTACGCCCTGTATTCTCTCCATTTTCACATTCAGCACGGTACTCGCAGAAGGGACATCGACACCACGTCCTGTGATGCAGGCGTCTGAACTTTCAACAACACCCAAACTGGATGGAATGGTACTGGATGACCCAGCATGGCAGGGGGTTGTTGCGGCCAGTGGTTTCTGGCAGGTCCAGCCATATGAAGGGCAGGCTGCAACCCAAAAGACCGAGGTTTATATCGGTTTTATAGATGATGCTTTGTACATCGGCATGGTGGCCTACGATGACAACCCGGATAACATCATCGTCACCGATGGTCGACGTGATTCGAGTTTGGATGAAACTGACAGTTTTCGTGTGATTATCGATGGTCTTCTGGACCGGCAAAATGGATTTATCTTCGGCACCAACCCGGTGGGTATGGAATATGACGCGCAGGTTGTCAAAGAGGCTGCCGCGGGTGCTTTTGGTTCAGACGGGTTTAATCTGAACTGGGATGCAAGCTGGAGTGTTAAGGCGCAAATTTCCGCTATTGGCTGGAGCGCTGAAATGCGGATACCGTTTAAAACCCTGCGTTATGGCAAGGGTAAAAACCAGGTATGGGGCATCAATTTCCAGAGAAATATCCGGCACAACAATGAAATCGTGTTCTGGGCGCCCCTGTCACGGCAGTACAACCTGAACCGTGTGTCTGAGGCAGGGACCATAGAAGATATTTATCCACCATCGACACGTAACCTGAAAATAACCCCCTACGGCCTGGTCAAGACCGGGCGGGGTGGTGAGCTGGACGGCACCGAGACAGATGCGGAGTTTGGGGTTGATGTCAAATACTCGATCACGCCAAGCCTGACGCTTGACCTCACTTACAATACGGATTTTGCCCAGGTTGAGGCCGATTACCAGCAGGTTAACCTCGATCGTTTTAACCTGTTTTTCCCGGAAAAAAGACCGTTTTTTCTTGAAAATGCGGGACAGTTTACGGTTGGTAACAGCGGTGAGGCGCAGCTGTTTTTTAGCCGTCGTATAGGTATTGGTGCGGACGGCGCCGTGATTCCCATCAACGGCGGCGCGCGTGTTTCCGGGAAAATTGGTGAACACACCAATGTCGGTTTTTTGTATATGTCCTCGGAAGCGGTGGATGATGTGGCGCCCGAAAATCAATTCACCGTAGTGCGTGTCAATCAGGAGTTGGGCAAAAGATCTTCATTGGGTGCAATTTTTGTTGAACGCAAGGGCGATGGTTCCTACCTTCTTGATAAACCCCATGACAAAAACAGGACCTATGGCATCGATGGTCGTCTTGCCATTGGTGAAAATACCCTGATCAATGCGTGGGCATCAAAAACGGATACCCCCGGACTTGACGGCGATGACCACGCATATTCCATAAAAGGGAATTACGACTCTGCGGAGTGGAGTCACAGTATTGAGTACACCGAGCTTGCCGGGAATTTCAATCCCGAGGTTGGGTTTTTATCGCGCAGGGACTACCGGAAGTTTGGTATTTCCAGCCTGATGCGTATCAGGCCGGAGGATTTATGGGGCCTGCTGGAGGTTCGTCCACACTACAGTTACAGGCGTTACTGGGATTTTGACGGCTTCCAGGAGACCGGCTTTTTGCATCTGGATGTGCACTGGGAGTGGAAGAGCGGATATGAATTCCATACCGGTTACAATATTTTCAAGGATGGAATCAAGTATCCGTTTGAAATCATTGACGATGTCTGGGTGCGGCCCGGCACCTATAATGATAGCGAGGTGTCGTTGTTCTTCACCACTAACCGGGCTGCGCCCTTGTCGTTTGGCGTCCATACTACCTTCGGTGGCAAATTCGGCGGGGATCGTGCCATTATTTCACCGACCATCGACTACCGTATTGGCGATAAATTCAGTTCCAGTTTATCGATCAACTACAACAACTATGATCTGCCGGTGCCCGGCGGGGATTTTTCTGTAACGCTTTCGCGTTTGCGTCTTTCCTATTCGTTTACACCGAAAATTCTCTTGCAGCTCCTGATGCAATACAACGATGACCACGAAACGCTTAGCACCAACCTGCGTTTCTCATGGCTTCGGACCGCCAATACGGGTCTTTACCTGGTCTATAACGAGTTTGATGAACGCGGGATTGACACGCTGCCGACGGGGCGTGAAATTATTCTCAAGTACAGTTATATGTTCGACGTTTTCAAGTAACGCATTCACGCCGGTTGTAGGAGCACCCGAGGGCATAAACGGGCCATGTCCGCGATCCCTTAAAACCGGTAATCCAGGTATAGCCGCGCATCCCAAAAATTCTCGGTCGCAGTCTCAAAGTCATACCCGTGCAGGTCCCGGTAAGCCTCGAAGTCGTAATCCGTCCGGTAGTTGTTATACGCCAACCGGAACTGGATGCTCAGGCCCTGCATTTCGGTAAATATCCCGAATCCTGACTTCTGTTTAAATGAATAGCGAAGATCAAAGGTGGCTTCAGTTCGGTCCTGACGCGCGTCGGTCATGATCAGGTCGTCAGGCATGTTGTAATCACCGTAGCGCCAGCGCATGACCAGGCCGGGTACCGACCCGTTCAGGCCAAAGTCATATTGCAAACCCGCACCAATGGATTTGGTGCCGGCGAGTTCGGAGTCCTGGACCTGGAAAGAATTGAACATCTGGGGCGTTCCCCAGCGGACAAAGATGGTACCACCGTCGTAGGATTTCTCGTTGTAGTCAACTTTGTTGTAGGCCACAAACCAACTAAGCGCCTCTCCGCTGACCCCGAGCCTCACCCCCCACTGGTAGGTATCGATGCTCCCGGCGATATGGCCCCCGACATCCTGTTGATTGGTGTACTGCGCAGCGAGCGTCCAGATGAACCGGCTGCCGGCAGGTTTGAAGCCGTAATGGCCATAAAGGTAAACCGTATTCACGAAATCATTGATGTAGTAATTCCAGGCCTCGAGGGTGACGCGTTCATCACGGTAGACCATGCTGGCCATCCCCATTTCTTTCTTTGGGCCGATATAGCCCGTTTCATTGAAATCATCCGGGTCGTAGTCACCACGTACGGTTTGTTTCCCGTTAGCGGATTCCTGCAGTCTCGCGCCCCTGGCCATGTCGATGAACCTCCAGTCGTTGCGCTCTTTCATTCTGGCGATATAGCCAAAATTGAACTGCAATTTATTGAGTACGCTGTTTTCATAAACGGCGCCGGCATGCGTGATCGGAGAAAAGCGGATGTTGGACAGGGATACAAAACGGTAATTCGGCATTTCCTGGCGTCCGGCTTTGACCAGGTGAGCGCCTTTCTGATAGCTGGCGTATGCCTCACCGAGCGCGATATAGGGGTCCTGCCCGCCGTTGCCCTCGTAGAGTCCGCCCAGGCCCTTGTGGTCCGCGGGGTTGCTGCCAAATGGCACGGCGGCATAGATGGTGGCGCCGAAACTGATGTTGCGCCAGGGCCGGGTCTTATAGCCGACAAAGCCGCCGGCAGCTGAATATTGCTGCAGCTTTTCATCCGAAATATCCGGCGTTGAGCTGTCCTGCAGGAGGTGCAGGTTGCTGTTGCGGTATTGGCCGCTGTATCGGAACAGAGCCCTTACCCTGCCGTTAAGCAGGGCATCCAGGAAGCTGCCGTCGGGTTGAGATCCAGGTGCTGAATCACTTTCTTCATCAGCCGCCAGGCCGGTCGCGCCAATGCAAAGGCATATCGTCAGCAGGTAAGACAGTTTCCTGCCAAAGCTCATTTTGTTTTTTCGTTTTCCAAACCCCTGGTAATGATTTCGGTATAAAGATTGATATAGCTCGTGATGAGTTCGTTGTACTCAGGGTGGCGCTTGACCAGTGGCTGGGTTTTCCGGCCGTCGGTGTACACCCTTTTCAGGAATTGGATGTCGTTATCGCTGAGTTTTTCACCAGCGTTGACTTTGTCCAGCATTCGCTGCGCCCTTGGCAGGCGGTATTCCTTGAATCGGATCATCAGGGCTGCGATTGTTCCTGCGTCTTTTTCGGATTGGTCCATAACGTGTTAAAACTCCTTTCAGGCCATGAAGGAAAAAAGGTAATTTTCCCAACTCATCACCCGCAGTATAACTTGCCTGATGATGGCCACTGGCTTCCAGTTGTTGGAGTACACGGCGATGTATGCCTTGGCGCCGACGGGCAACCGGTAGGCTGAAAGATCATCTTCGATATTGATTCCGACGAGCACACGCCCCGGAGGAGTTACGCCATTAACGGATAATAATTTGCCATCTGGCATCAATTGGCCCTGGGCCATGATGTCGCTGATGCCTTCAACCGTTGCGGCGAAGACCTTGCCGGGCAGGGCGATAAAGATCACTTCTGCTTTAAATCCCGGCTGAATATTCTGCAGGGGATTTTGCTGGAATCCACCCAGCAGGAATCGGTCCTCATCGTGCACGAAGGTCATCAGTGGGCTGAAAGGCATGGGGACGGCAAGGGCGCCGGGGCGCAAACGGACCTGCGCCACGTAACCATCTCCTTCTGCACGCACGTCAGTCTCGGATAAATTGAAGCGAGCATTGGCAAGCTGCGCGGTCAGGCTGTCTACGGTTGCCTGTGCCCGCTCAACGTCTTTCGCCGAGGCGAATTTCTTTTCAAATAATTCTGTCGCATCCATCAGGTTGCTGACGGCCAATGACAGATCCGCCTCCAACTGATCCACAGCGTATTGAAACGGCTCCGGATCGATGCGGAACAGCACATCTCCTGCCGTGACGCGGTCACCGATCTCGACGTTAACTTCGATGACTCGACCCTTGACCGTAGGCAGTACTGGTGTCGTCAAGGTATAGATACGGGCCTCCTTGGTAAATGGGTGATACATGCCCATCATCAGCAACAGGAAGCCGATACTGACCACGCCGCCCAGTACCGCGGTGGTTCCGGTCCACTTGTTCAGCGGGACTTTGAATACCTTGAAGACAAGCCACATGAGCATGGAATAGACGATGATGAGTACTTCAACCATTTTGATTCTCCTCGACTACGTCTCCTGAAGTCGAAGCCAGAAATTTGCCTAGCGCTTCTGAAATACCTCGAACCTGTTTTTCAAGTTGATCTATTCTCTTGCCTTGTTCCTCAGAACCGGCGCCCGTTACCTCCATTTGCAGGAACTTCTCCCCGGGCTTGTACAGATAAGCCCAGATCCATAACAAGGGCCAGATGGTATGCAAAAGGAACAGGCTCACCCAGCCTGCGATATGGATTGCGTCCTGGTGGGGGTGATCGCGTTTCTTCGCAATCTCGTAGGGGATGTCGTGGATATAAATGACCAGGTAGATGATGAAAGTCACCATGATGATCAGTAGTGCCAGGGCTGCGTATTCAAGCATTTCAATCTCCTAAAGTCATTTCGAGCCGAAGCCAGATAATGTTTGTATTTTTCTCAGGCGTGGTATAAAAAAATTTCTCAAAAATATACTGACATCTTATACGGGCTTGCTCCGAAAAATTCCAGACAACTCCTCCGCCCACCCTTGTCTTGTCAATGCCAAAGTTGTAAGCCGCGTTCCAGGTCGTCAGCACTCCGGCCAGAAAAAATGGCCTGATGGTTTTCGTAACAGGTTTTGAGACTATCAAAATCCAGCGAATTGAATTGGAACCCATCTGCCGATCGTCGAACCTGGCATTGAAATCATGTTGATAACCCACCTGGAAAATAGCTCTGAATTCGCTCGAGCTGTCTTTTTGCTGCTTCAGGCTCTCCGTAATATTCCAGAACCCACCAAGATAGACACGACTTTCATTGTGGTCTTCCCTGTTGGTGAAACGATAGCCGCCATTGAGCAACAGGGCTGGCGTTGTTTTTCTGTAAGCCATGAGCTCCAGGAATTGGTTGCTGAATGAACTCATGTTTTCGTCCAGCCGAAGCTGGTATTCCGCTGAGTAATCCAGTCCCTTTTCGTTCTCAATCAGAACCAGCCCGCCCGCCCACAAGGCGCTGTCCTTTTCTGTTTCCGCGGAAAGGTTACTCCCTTGAATCATCAATAGCGTCACCAGGAATGGAATCATTTTCTTGAGTTGCATGATTGGGCTCACTGATCCGCTCCACGGCTACTTGCACCGGTGCGATTTTCAACATTTCCTGGAAAGACTGGTAGAAGAAGCCAGCAATCAATAAAAGCATCACGATTGAAAGTGTCCAGGTAACTTTCAAATGCCAGGGTTTGCCCTTTTTCTTTCTTGCCATGGTTTCAAGCCTCCCTGGTTTTGTTTTTGGGGAACCAGCCCCGAACCCGGCGCCGCAAGCGCACCAGTTCATTCAGGTACAGGCCGACTGGACAAAACAGTCGACACCAGAAGCGCGGCACGAAAAACGAACCCAGCAAGGACGCCGGCAGGATATACCACTGGATGCCCAGGCCCTCGAGTGAAAACATCATCGCGAATGGCTCGTACGAGCCCAGCGCCGGGTGCGCAGCCAGGAAAATCAGCATCAGCGCAACCCAACTCAGGAAAAAGATCAGGGTTCTCGCCCGTTTCTGAAAACGGCTATCGATCTTCATTTTCACACCGCTGATTTTTTGTGCCAGGTCCTGCACGACCATGAACGGACAGATCTGCTGGCAGTAGATGTTACGTCCCAGAAAAACAATACTACCGAGCACGCCAATCATCATGATCCACCACATCGGATGTTGTTGTGGACTGGGGATGTAGCCCATGAAAATACCGGAGATATTGGCCAGGCTGAGAGAGACGTTGGCGTAGAAGCCGACGAAGACCAGGGTGCCGACCATGACGATCAACTTTGCGGTTTTTGCGAAATTGCCTTTACGGTAACCGGCGATGAATGCAAGTACGAACAACAAAACCAGCACCGCTTCTTCGGCACCAAAAGCCCAGCCTGGCTTTTGCCATGTCGGTTTCAGTTGCAGATGGTTGACGGCGCCAAGATGGACCGCTTCGCGGACCGCAGTGGTGAACCCCCTGGATGAAACTGTAGCACCACTAACCGCATCAATATCATCATCCACGATAAAATTATTGCTGACATCCTTGCCGCCAAACTGCTTGAAGAAATGACCGCGCCGCAGCTTTTCCATGAAGGCGGGCGATTCCTTGTGCGAGAGCATCAGGACTTCAGCCAGACGGCCTCCATCCTCTGACCTCCTTGCTCGCACCCCCACGATCAGGGGGCCGCCATAGCCTTCACCTTCGGCCATGATGATAACGTCTTGCTTGCCCTCGACCCGGTAAACTACCGGTAAGGTCGTATTGACTTCGGACCGGATCAGTACCTCGCCCGGCAAAGCCTCCTTCAGCATGCCTTCGTAGTCAGGCCTGGCTGCGATCTGGCCAATGATGAATGCCGCGACCAGCGCCACCCAGGCCAACCCTTCAACGATGCCGCGCCAGGGGAAATCCTTCGAGGGTTCTGCAGGTAATTCGCCTGAAGGCGGATTGATGTTAATTATGTCAGTCACCCGGCTGTTTCCTTTGTGCGGTCCCTTAGTTTTCGAACTCAGGTGCAACGAGGAAACGCCAGGTAAGCAGCATCAAAATGAGTCCACCACCGCTGAATATCATCAATCCCATGGCGCCGGATTGGGCAACACCTTCCAGGAACGAGCCACCCGCCCAGCCGATACCGAACAGGATCGCAATAATTCCGGTGATCAGGCATGCCCAGGTATACCACTTGAGCTTGACTACCAGGGACAGGTAGGACAGTCCGAAGACCCCAACGGTGAACAGGACACCCATAAAAAACCACTGCATAAGTTCCATGCTCTACCTCCTTAGCTCTTGTTCGATGTGCCGATGTTGTTCTTCAGTTCGGTATTGGTTCGCATGCCTTCGCCAGTCTCCCAGAATTTCTCAACTTTCATTGGATCGGCGGTCTGACCGTAGCCGAACATGGGATGGAGTTCTGCCATCCAGGC
>Ga0164313_10004391_pt1 | contig 12563 bp, 9 predicted proteins | sample GuaBasSedimGuay4_FD_113735 | JGI IMG/M metagenome (GOLD analysis project Ga0164313, IMG submission 113735) | Subseafloor sediment microbial communities from Guaymas Basin, Gulf of California, Mexico - Guay4, Core 4569-4, 0-3 cm | ecosystem: Environmental > Aquatic > Marine > Hydrothermal vents >... | reverse complement strand
ATGATAAGTGATAAAAGAAGTGATAATCCCAAAAGAAGTACAATACCTAATTGAAATCCAAAAGAACAAGAAGCTAAAAAAGAGAATAGTAAATGTTTACGATGCTCTGGTTTATAAAAAAGGGAAAACTAAAAATTTCTTTGATGTACCCTCTAAATATTTACAGAAAATAAACGCAAGATATTATTTAGTGATGCAATTGTTTGTTGAATATGGAATCATAGAATATTCGAAAAGTACTTATGTTAAAGGATCTTCAATTGAATATAAAAAGTGTTATAACGCTGACGCTGGCAGATGTATGAAATATAAATTCCTTATCGACACTAAACAAGGTGAGAGAGTGAATATTAACATTAAAGTTGAAAATTTATATAAAAATAAGAAATGGTATAACATCACAAAAAAATCTCTTTTAGAATTAGGGCTAGAACCAAGAATAATAAGAGATAATTTTTCAAGAAGATTGCATACTAATGTAACTGGAAGTATGAGATTAAAAACAGATGAAAATATAATAAACAGCTACAAAGATTACTGTAAAGGATTTTACACAATTGATTCCATTACATCGCAACCAAGATTATTATGGATGGTATTAGAAGATAATTTTCAAGAAGATAAAAACCTCTCTTATATTTTTGAAAATGAAATTGATTTCTATGAATACCTAATAGATAATATAAAAGAAATAAAAGATAGAGATACGGCAAAAAAAATATTCGCTCAATGGGTAAATGGTAAAGGTCATTTAGATTATGGTTATATAAAGATCAGAAAAATATTTCCTGTTGCTACCAACTTCATTAGAAACTTTAAATCTAAAGGATATAAAGATGTGTGTAAATTATTACAGTATAAAGAATCAAAAATATGGGTAGATGATCTATTAGAAAATATACCTGTTGAGTTTGCTTTAACCGTACATGATTCATTAGTGGTAAAGCCAAAAGATGTTGATACTGTAATGAAATATTGTGAAGAAAAATATCCTGAATTAAGATTTAAAAAAGAAATGATATAAAAATATTGAGAATTAAGGTACTCACATATACACTTCAAAAGGTAATAAAAGACGATTATAAAAATGATGAAAAGTGGGGTATAACCTTTGTTTTTTATCACTATTTAAAGAAACAACATTCGTTTAGTAGATTAAAACGTTTTAAAAAAAAATCACTTTTTTTCACTTTTTTTATGCTGATTATCAGCTTTATATGGTTTATTTTAAAAATATTTAAATTTTCATCGCAACTTTTTTAAAACCCTTTATATAACATATAGAAACTTAATCTAATGATTGAGTAATATTAAAATATAAACAAAATGAATACAAAAAAAGAAAAACAAGAAAATGGATTTAAATTTAATGAACTTACATTAAATGACTTAATTAATTGTCCAACAACTAATGTAGGTGGAACTAATATGAAAATATTAGTGGATATAGTTATGGATAAAGAAGAAGAAATAAATGTATTTCTCCAAGAGGTAGAAACATTATTAACTGAAAAGGAAATTGAACTTTTAATAAATACTTTTTCTAATAATAGAATTGAAAATCTTGAAGAATTAGTATCAATGAACTATGAATCAATTAATAACTATTTAAACTAAAACATTATGAAATTAACAAAAGAACAATTAGAAAATAACCTTAAATCTATTGAAATGTTTAGGGATTTGTTACCCGATTGGATAGGTGCTTGGAATAGTGATGGGTATAATCTTGATTATAGTGAAGAATCACTTAAAGATATAGATGATATACTATTAAGTAAATATGAATTATATAAATCAGGTGAATTTGATTTCTGTAATACAATATTACTTATTTACGGTCTATATATCATTAAAGTAATTGAAAATAATTATGAATGTGGTGTTATGAGTGTTGATGTTGTTGATGGTGATTTAAAATATAAATGGAGAAATATAGAAATGTTTCCATATTCTTGGTGTATTAATAGAGTGAAAAATGGAGAAACAGATAGTGTGTTTTTAAAGTATCAAGTATCTACACAAATATTAAGTAAAATTGAAATTGAATGTTCTTAATAAGGATTTATTTTAAGAGAATATAAAATCCCTTTTATTTATCAAATAAAAGGGATTTCTTTTTTAATTAAAACGGGGCAAACATACTTTTGGGGTCTTATATGATATAATAAATATTCCCTAAAAGTGAATTAAAAAGTTAATATCCTAAGCATAATAAATTTCTACATTTAACTAAAAGTGTGCGAAGTGCAACAAACTATTGGACTACCCCCTCTCCCTTTCCTTTATTCTCTTATTCCTGATTCTAACACCCTATTTAGTCAGAATGAGCAAGAATTACGGCAAATAGTTTAAGCGTTCTTAAAATCAAGTTATAGAGCTATGGAGAGATATAAAAGAAAACTTCAATTGAGTAGAAGTTAAAAACCAAAACACAGTAAACGAAAATAGAAATTAACGTCTGAACTGATTTTTTTATTTATCTTTGGGAATCTCCCCCTTTTAATATGATTTACACTCATGTGGCTAAATTTTTTTTATTACAAATACAAAGCCCTTTGGACACTACTTTAATAGCTTTAAACAAAGGGGATAAAAAACAATTAAAACAAACATTATCACGTAATATTGGCAGATAAACGTCAATAAAGTTGATGATAAAACAAGTTAGCCGTCAGTTTCACAGAACGCAGAAATTAAGCATCAAATGAAAAAGATATTTTTAATTTTAATTTTTTATAACATAATAATTTCTTGTGCGGTTACTCACCATAAAAAAGATTTGATAAATTTTAAAACAAATAAAATTCCTGAAAATAAGTTAAAAGTTGATGGTTACTTTTATCGGGAATATGAATATAATATGGATTGGGAAAATCCTCCATATTATTATAACAAATATATTACAGAAACAGGAATTACAAAATTTAAAACACTAAATGCAATATTTATTTATGATGATGGATTTACTTTTATTTTGTCTGGAATTGACGGTTTATCAAACTATTATTGTGCTGAAGGGCTAAAATTTGAAAATAGTTATGAAAATGCTCATAAAAATATCCAGTTAATGATAAACGCACAAAAATCATTTGACAAAAAAATCAAAAGAAGATGCGATTTTGAACCTGATTACATAAATAATAAAGGATTAACAGAAATTCAAGAGAATACAATAAAGATTCAATATTATCGAACTGAAATGCAGATTCCTAATAAAGATTCATTCAATTCATATTATTTGTATGAAATGAACGGAATCATAAAAAATGATACAACATTTGTCATAAATGAAATAAAAAATTACAGAACTAATTCGATTACGAAAGTAAATTACATTTATAAATTTAGAAAAAATATTCAAAAACCAGAAATATCAAATTATTTTAAAAAACATATGTAGAAAAACCGAACGGCTAACACGGTATATAAGCAATAGCGGATTTAGGGTATTTTTTGAAAGTTTGTGCTTTACCGAAATTTTTGTGTTTTTACAAAGTGTAGTCCTAAAATCCCGCTACTGCTCATATACAAAACCGTTGTGTGCAAGTCCAAAACCGACCCGAAAATTGCTAATGAACCCAAATGAAAAGGAAAATACAAGAATATTTACAAAGACTTAAACAAGAAATACAAGCAAAGACAAAAGCCTTTAACTTCGAACAAGAGCAATTTGAAAATTTCACTACTTTTGACTATGTAAACCACTTCTTAATCTATTCTTATATTATTGATGAGAAAAAAAAAGAAGATTTCTTTTTAAGCATACCAGAAGAAGATGAAAGAGAAAACTTTTATACTTCAATCTTTCATTCTGTTGTTTTGATTAAATTATATCAAAATTACTTTACTCTAAAGAAAACAAAAACCCAATTAGTAAAAAATGATTTAATCTATACTAAATACAGAAATATCTATAGAATCTGCGAAATAAAAAGCAATGTCAATGATACAATTCTTATGAATTTTAAATTTCCAAAGAAAAATGAAAAAGGAATTCATAACTTTAAACTAAATCCATCTAAATCATATTCAAAGATAAATCCAAGTATTAGAAATAATAAAAATACTGCTAAACACATTGAATCATATAAAGATTTTATTTATTCAAGTTTTGGGGAAGACTTTTTTATAACGGATTTTAAAAATAGAACTCTAGTTATAGCAAATCAAGAGTTTTATAGAGAGAGTAAACATTTACCAATTAGATATACAACTGCAAACGGTAGAATTAGTAATGATTTACCTTTTTTTAGTTACCTAGTTGAATGTTGTACTAATTTTGCAACTGCAAAAAGGCATCTTTTTGATAAAGACCAAACTTTTGATGAAGTCATTATTATTGGAGATTCTAGATATAGAGATGTATTTTCTGAATTACTTCAAGAAGCAAAATGGAAAGGAAAAGTCAAAAATATAATTCTTATTGGTAAAGAACTACCAACTACAGAAAACACATTTACAAAATGGTTTTGGTCAAAGGATGAAATAAAGTTAGCGAATAATGAAGAACCTAAACATCCAAGTAAAATAATAATAGAAAATGTAGAATTGTATGAAATATTAATTGAATTAAAAAATGAAATTAGCAAAATAAAAGAAGAAAGTAAAGTTGACTTTTCGTTTATGCTAAAATACACGAATTTCTATTACAGATTAATTCTAGAAAAATCAAATCTGTCAAAAGGAATTTTTCAAGAATACACTGACAGATTGAATTTATACTTCAAAAGTGAAAAATTCAAAGAAGAAATTAATAACTTATTCTATGAGCAAAATACTTATAAAGATGAAATTATAATTAAATACACAACTAAAATATTTGAAAAGTTTAATTCAATATCAAACCTCATTCAAAATGAGAACAAAAAATGGAAATATATAAAAGACAAGGCTAAAGCCTTAAAAAATGACAAACTGTATTTAATAGTTGAAAAAAAGAGTTACGATTTTATAGAAACTCAAATTTCAAACAACAATATATATAACATAGTTTTAATTAGTGATAAAAGAATTGATAAAGAAAAAGAGTATCTAGATAAATGGGAAAATGATAAAAGAAACTCAACAAAAAAAACATACATATTACCATACCTAAACAGTATTGATTTATTTGATTCTATCAATAGATTAAAAGGAACTTGTGAAGTACTGTGTTATGAGAATATTGATGAAATTGTATTTGATAAATTAATTGTAAAATATCATCAAGATGAAAAGATAAGAATAGAACATAATGATAGAAACAAATTCTTTGAAACTAAATTTTCATCTGAAAACATTCTAAAACGCAGAGAATTTGATGATATTTTTAATTTTGACTTCACCACCAAAGGAACAAAAGAAAATTCTTTTGAAAACATTGATTTACCTAAAGAAAAAGTTGTTTACAATATCACATTTACTGATAACACCACAGAAAAATTTGATTCCACAAAAGGAGTGTTTTTAGTAGAAAACAACAGTCAAATAAAAACTAACATTGCTGAAATTACAGAAGGAACAACTATTAGATTTTATCAAAACACAAGTTCAACAGAATTTAAAAAAATAATGAAACTGTTTGATACTGAAAGACTTTTAGAAACTTTCGATTTATATGCCGACAGTTGGAAAAGTACATTGCATAACCTTTCAGAGAAATATAACGGAATAGAACCTCTATTTGATAAGTTATTTGTGGAAGAAAAAATACATTTTAACACTTTCAAACTATATTTTAAAGAGAACTCTAAAACAAGATTTCCAAGAGAGAATACATTAAAATTAATAAAAAACTTTTGTGTCAATTGTGGTTTTAAAGATGAATTATTAGTACAAGAATTTAATAAATTTATACTCTATTCAAAAAAAGACCATTCAATTAGACAACAAGCAGGAAGAGTTTTAAGTGATGATTTACTTGACTATATTGCTTCCAACAAAACTGACATTAGTAATTCATTAAAAAAAATACCTAAAGGCATTTTGGATAAAATAGTTGATAGTATACAAGAAAAGGTAATACTGAATAAAAAAATAGTTGAAGATGAATAATTATAAAGACGAACAAAGGTTAATTTTTAGAGATACAATACAGGATAATTTAATTGGCCCAGGTTCGGATGTTTTTTTATCTGACAACGAACAAGAGATAATTTCAAGTTATCCATTGAGTAGATATTATTCAGGCATTTTATTTCCTGAACGGGAAAGTACAAATGATGATTCTGTAGGAGATAACGACAACACAAATGCAAATTCCGAATTATTAGATGGAAAGGAAGAAGAAGTTTTTAAAGATGAAATTGAAAATGAAAACAATGATGATGAAAATGATTATACCAAACCAAAACCAGTAGACATAACGAAAGAATACTCTGAAGCAAATCAATATTTTCCTACTAATTTTGGTTTATCATTTTGTGTTCCTAAAGAAACAAAAAGTGTAAATATTACTTTTTCATTCGCAAAATATATTCAATTAAACCCAACACAGGCAAAAATTGAAATAGAAAAAGATGAATACGATAAGTTCATTAACAATCCTGTAAACCCGATAAAAAACTATTTAGAATATGAAAATGGCTTTATGTTTTTCAATAATAAAACATTTTCGGAAAGTGGTTTAACAGTATATTCTCTAAAAGACCGATTTAAACAGCAAGAACAACAAAAGGAACTTTTGTATTCATCAGCATATAACAAGGTGGATAAATTACTTGGTAGATTATGGCAAAGGGTAAAACAAGAACCTTTAAAAATAACTTTAGAATTATCTGAAAGTAATGTAAACGAATCTAAAGAATTCTCATTAGTTGAAGATAAAGAATCAAACAAAATTATTACTTGTTATTATAAAAAAATATACGAAACAAGTTACGGTAAGTTTGTGAAAATATTAATGGCAAATAGGGAATCTCAAACAAAAAAGAAATTTTCATTTAGCAATGAAAGACTAAATCAAAAAGCATTATTTCAATGCGAAATTTCAGTAGACGGAACCACCTTTTTACCTTACAAACAACTTTTAGAATCAAATCCTTTTGATGAAGAGTTGAACACTATCAATTTTCAATATAGAAAAGAACACTCATATGGTATCGGACACGGTTGTGCTGTTCATTGGGACAAAGACACCAATCCAAAAGAACTTAAAACAACTTTTTTACCAGAAGTAGATATAAAAAATTATAGCAATAAATTTAAAGATGATTTCCCTGAAAATTTAAAAGAAATAACACAATTAAAAAAACTTTCAATTTGGACTGATTTAAGTAAAAATGAGATTGTAGAAAAATTAAAATTATTTGTAGATGAATATCAAAAATGGATATTAATACAAAAGAAAACTAAAGCAAATGCTAATTATCAAAAATCACTTGATACAATTATAGAAAATCAAGAAAAAACTTATAAACGACTAATTAGAAATATTGAGTATTTAAATTCTAGTGATGTTGCTTACAAATCTTTTCTAATTGCAAATACAGCAATGTATCTGCAAATGCTTATTTCTAATAAGAAATTATTTGGGGAAAAGGAAGTTGAGTTAAGTGATATTAATAACGATTTTGATTATAACAACATTAATTTTTTCAAAAATCACTCTTTCAATCCTGAATATAGACCTTTTCAATTAGCATTCTTTTTATTGAATATAGAATCAACTATTGAAACAGAATCAGAAGAAAGAAATGACATTGTTGATTTACTTTGGTTTCCTACAGGTGGTGGAAAAACAGAAGCATATTTAGCATTAACTGCATACACAATTGTAAGTAGAAGACTATTATATAAAGAAAAATCAGATGGTGTATCTGTTATAATGAGATATACATTAAGACTTTTAACGGCTCAACAGTTTGAAAGAGCAACAAAATTAATTTTATCTCTTGATTTTTTAAGAAAACAATTTAAAGTTAGTGATGATTTTTATTTTGGAGACAATCAAGTTTCAATAGGAATGTGGGTTGGTGCTTCTACTACACCAAACTACTATAAAGGTGCTAAAATTATATTCGACAATATCACTAAAGAGATTACAAAACTAAATAATGATAAAAAGAAAAAAACTCAATTTTCTAATCTTAACAAGATAAATACATTTCCAATTACAAGTTGTCCTTGGTGTGGATGTAATTTAATATCTAAAAACACTTATGGTTTTTATGAACAAGGATATAAAGCAACCAATAAATCATTTGAAACAAAATGTATAAATAATGATTGTGCTTTTAGTGAAAAATTACCGATTTTTTATGTTGATGATAAAATCTATAAAAACCCACCAACATTATTATTTGCAACTGTAGATAAGTTTGCAATGATTTCTCATAGAGAAGAAGGACACAGACTATTTAATTCCTTAGACGAAAGCAAAATGCCACCAGATTTAATAATTCAAGATGAGTTGCACTTGTTAAGTGGCCCTTTAGGTTCAATTACGGGTTTATACGAATCACTTGTAGAATTATTATCAACCAAAGGAAAAAGAAAACCAAAAATAATTACTGCAACAGCAACTACTAGAAATACAAAACATCAAATTGCTATGTTGTATGGAAATAGAGAATTAAATATTTTTCCACCAATGGGAGTTACTTATGATGATAATTTCTTTTCATACGTTTCTACTGATAGTACAAGAAAACATATTGGTTTTATGCCAACAGGTAAAACAGGATTAAATACACAAATTCAATTATTAGGAAATCTATTTTTAGCACGAATTAAACTTTACAAATATTTTAAAGAAAAAGAAAAACTAACAAATGAAGAAATTGCAGATAAAGAAACTAACTTTTGGACTATTGTTTCATTCTACAACAGTCTAAAAGATGTTGGTAAAATCTACAATAAAGTTCCTGCCGAAATTATGACAATTATCAAATTACTTCATAATAGATTTGACTTAGGTTATTCTTATGGCTTTAATTATAGTGGTTTGCTCTATCGTACAAAAGAACTAACTAGTAGAGTTGAAAGCACCAAAATTAAAACTTTACTAAACGAATTAGAACAGCCTTTTAATTTGGTTATTGATAATGAAAGAAAATTTGTAAAAAACACAGTTGATTTAGTTTTAGCATCAAATATGTTTTCTGTTGGTATTGACATCAATCGTCTAAATGTAATGCTAATGAATGGTCAACCTAAAAACATTGCAGAATATATACAAGCATCAAGTCGTGTTGGTCGTAAACATAAAGGAATTGTCATCAATTTACTTGATGCAAACCGTTCAAGAGATAAATCATATTTTGAAAATTACGTTTCTTTTCATAATGCGTATTATAAATATGTTGAGCCATTGAGCGTTACACCTTTTACAGAAATTTCTTTGGATAAAGTTCTATCAAGTTTGTTAGTTTGTTTTGTAAGACACAAACAAGGTCTAAATAAAGATGAACAAGCAAAAGATTTTAAGGGAAATATTGATGAACTTCTTGATTTTATAAAACTAAGAATCACTAATAAAAAGCATTTAGATTATGCTTTGAATCGGTTAAATAGTTTGTCAAAAAAATGGACTGATAAAGCAAAAGAGAATAATAGTTTGACATATAAAAATGGTTTAATAAAACCAATTGCAGAAATTGATGAATGGAGTTTAATGATGTCAATGAGAGAAATAGACACAAATAGTATAATCAAAATTATCAATGACTAATGGGAGAATTTGAACAAATACAAACAAGAAAGGCAATAAGTGCTTATGGTGGCGTTGGTTCTATTTTTGAAACTAGAGATGGAGCAATAATGATACAGCCTTTTGATAAATGGCCTTTTTTCCAAAAAGTTGAAAGTGATTTTCAAGAACATAACTTTATTGAAGACAAAAGGTTTAAAAACCGTATAAGTAAATATTTCCAAAAGTTGGAATATTTGGTAAAAGTTCCAGTAAATGACTTAATGTTTGGGTATAAACTTAGAGACGGTTTCTCTTTACTTTCTGCAAAATATTTTCCTGAATGGTTCTATTGTAACAGTTGTAAGAAATTTGATAAAGTATTTAATTGGAAATATAATTGGGATAATAATGTAGAAACTTATGATAAAGACAAATTCTTTCCACCAAAATGTCATAAATGCTATAAGAATAAAAGCAAAAAGGGAAAATGGTTCGATTTAGAGCAAGTAAGGTTTATTTTAACAGCACCAAATGGTGATATGGTTGATATTCCTTGGGATAAATGGGCAATGTTGAAAAAAGCACAAAAAGAGAACAGAGAATCAGAAGAAGAAAGCGAGATAACATTAAGTAATATTACTATTCCATCAGATTTAGAATTAGAGTATAAAACATCTGACAAATTAGATGATATGAAAGGTATTTGGATAATTGCAAAAGATAGTAAAGGTGAACAATTAAATTTCTCAACTTTATCAGGTTTATTTAGTTTAAGAATGAAAATTGAAGAACTAATACCAAATACACCAAAAAAAGATATTCTTTTTAAGCCTGTAATTAGAACAAGTAATAGTGTTTACTATCCAAACATATTGTCAAGTATTTATTTACCATCAATAGACGAATTAAATGAGAATACAATAAATCTAATAAAAGAATATATTGATGATGGGTTTAACGTAGAACAAATTCTGAAAATTCTTAATAAATCACATTTCAAACAATTTGAGCAATCTACAATCCAAAGATTAATAGACAATGATTTTAGTGAAAGAAATGTAGAAATTTCAAAAACTGAAAATGAATATCGCTATGACGAATTTAAGTTTGTAACAAGTAGAGAAAAAGAAAAAATAGATGATTTATTAATTTTTGAAAAGATAGACACTTCATTTTTTCAAAGTGAATTAATAAAATCCATTTACAAAATGGATAAAATAAAGATAACATCAGTACAAACTTCATTTACAAGACAAGAACCAATATCTTCAGATTTATTTTTAAAAGATGATAGTGAAATAACAGGTACTAAAGATTCAATTCAGAAGAAATTTACTTCAACGTATGGTGTAAATACTAAATATTTACCTGCTGTTGAAAGTTTTGGAGAAGGAATTTTCTTTGAGTTTGACAATGTGAAATTGGAAAAATGGCTTGAAGAGAATCCGCAAGTAACAAGTAGAATAAGCACTATTATTGAAAATCATCTTGAATCTGAATCATCTTTAAACAAGGAATTAGAAGTAACACCCAAATTTATATTAATACATACTTTTTCACATCTAATAATAAAGGAATTAGAATATTTAGCAGGTTATCCAGCAACCTCAATTCAAGAAAGATTATATTTTGATGATGAACTAAAAATGCAAGGAGTTTTAATTTATACAGTTGCAGGTTCAGAAGGAAGTTATGGTGGTTTAACTTCAATTTGTGACAATGACAAAATAGGAAATTTAATACAATCTGCAATTATTCGAGCAAATGATTGTGCAACTGACCCAATATGTTATCACACATCAGGTCAAGGTGTCGGAAATCTGAATATGTCTGCTTGTTTTAATTGTACTTTATTACCTGAAACCTCTTGTGAAATGTTTAATTCATTTCTTGATAGGCGAATTTTAATAGACAAAGAATATGGATATTTTAGGAGTATTAATAATGTGAAATAAGAATAACCTGCACACAATCGAGTAGACGGCTCCAACTAAAATAGTTGGAGTTTAAAATTTGGATTTAAAATTCTTAACCCTCTTATTCTTCCATATGATGAAATTAAACAGATTTCTGATTACGCTAAAAACAGACACATCTTTAACGTAGGTAAAGGATGGTGGTCGAATTGAAATATTCACAGTGCATAACAAAGAACTGAGCTAAAAACAAAAACCTCAATTGAGTATAAGTTAAATAGAAACAATCAATTTTTTTAATCTTTGAGTAGTGCCAATTGAGCATTCACCAAGTAGTGATGATCTTTTCAAGGTACTCCCATTTAAAAGTTCATTATAAGCAACTTGATATTTTTTAATAAAATCCTCATTAGATTGTTTCGTCCCTCTTGCCCTACCATTATAAATTCCTCCTTTTAATTTTGCTATCTCAATTCCTACTCGTTGACGCTCTAACAATGTTTCACGTTCCATTTCTGCGACATTTCCCAGTACTGATACAATTAGTTTAAAAGTTGGATTGGGCTTATTAGTAATCATTGAATAGATCCCAATATTTTCAACAAATAAATTAATAGTATTCTTATTTAGATATTCAACAACTTGTAAAATATCGATTATATTTCTGCCAATTCTATCTATTGACGTAATATGAAGAGATTCTACCTTATTAAGTCGAATTAAACTCAAAATCTTCTTTGATCCTTTTCTTTCAAAGAAAGAGATTGATCCACTACATACTTCATCAATAATTAAATCAAATTTATTCTTATTTAGATTTTGACGATCAAGGTTTTGGCTACTCGTCGAAATTCTGTTGTATTTTATTTTCATATCTATATAACCTGCTGATTATAGCCAAGTTAAGCCAATTATTATTAAATTAGGGTATAGTCCAAATAATAATTAATACTAATTTCTAGAGCATTGAAATTGTTGAAAAGCGTAATTATTATTACACCACCCTAATTTGGCAATTTGAGGGAAGAGAACTT
>Ga0164313_10004390_pt1 | contig 12563 bp, 16 predicted proteins | sample GuaBasSedimGuay4_FD_113735 | JGI IMG/M metagenome (GOLD analysis project Ga0164313, IMG submission 113735) | Subseafloor sediment microbial communities from Guaymas Basin, Gulf of California, Mexico - Guay4, Core 4569-4, 0-3 cm | ecosystem: Environmental > Aquatic > Marine > Hydrothermal vents... | reverse complement strand
CTAGTTTAGAGAGTGGGGAGTAAGGATAATGGCAAATAATTGTTGCAATTTAGTTGGTAATTTCGATGATGTAGGTTTTACTTTTCCTACTGGTTGTTTTATATCAGTAAATGCTAACGAAAATACCGAATATGGCAATTTTGAGTGTGTTGAGGGTACAGATGTTAGTGGCTACACTGTTGGCTCATTGAATTTATCAGCTTATATAGACCCTCCAGATGTATACATTGGTTGTCCAGGAAGGGCAGGGGTTCAAATATTATGGCTACGTAAATATGATTGTAATTTAAATCAATTGCATTTTATATACGCAGGTGAAGGTAGATCATTTAGATCTATTGAAGCTGATGAGTATGTTGATTTGAATACTGAGTTTAATAAACGTACTAGAATGATAAATGCATCATCACAATCTGGACCAAGCGCTTTATATACAGATACAGAACAGATAGAGGGTTTAGGTATGACGTTTGGTGATGGACCAATAACCTTCAACACTTCTACAGCTGATGGGTGTACTTTAGATAATATGGGTATTGGTACTAGTCCATACTATTTACAAAATTTTAATATGGAATTAGTTCCTGGTAATATACCAGTAGTTAATTACACGTTTGCATATATACCTTAAGGAGGATTAATGGCACAATATGTTGGAAAAAATTATAGATTAAGAGCTAGTACGCCTATGCCTACCTCTATACAAGGAGAATTTGTTTTGCATACATTTATGGCAGATCTACAAGATTCTATAATAGAAACATGTACTGATGATCTACCTAGTTCTAGTGATTTTGTGGGACAAGGAGGGAATCTTACTTCAGCCAATTTCTCCAGATTACCTATAGGTAACGACGCACTGTTTCAAGGAAAAACATCTGACACAGTTACATACGATGAAGAAGACGTGTGGGGGTTTAATTAAAAGTGACAGAATTTATTGAATGTGAATCACTTAGTGTTAGTTATAATGAGATGGGTATAGCTACTATTAGCTATACGGCTATAGCAGATAGTGATACTATACCATCATTAATAAGTAATTCTATCACTATAAGTAATAGAACATTTAATGGTTTTATAACTAATTTATACCAGCAACCAATTCCTAAAACAGAGGGTTGGTATTCAATCAATGTTACTATGATAGCTGTAACATAAGAGGAGATATATTATGGCATGTGGTGGTTGTGGTAAAAGAAGAACTTCTCCTAATGTAAATACAACTTCTCCTGAGAAGTATAATTTAACTGGGGGAATGGACATTAAAAGTTTAAATAATAAACAAATAATTGCCAGATTAGAAGTATTTAAGAGAAAGTTTTGTAAAGGTTGTAGCATAAGATATGAATGTGATTATGCTTCTTACTTGGCTTGTAAGGGATTACATAAGAAATAATAATGTAATCTATTAATATGTAGAGGAGGATTTTTTATGATAACGGTTATTATAGGTAATGGTACTACAGCATCAATAGATGGGGGAGCGTATTGTATTTTATCTGCCCAATGGGGGTTTAATCCAGGAAGAACAGACGCTTTTTGTTTAGGAGAATGGGAACCTAGCCCAGAGCATGTTTTATATAAACCAACACAAACTTTAAGCCTGACTTTATATGCACCAGGACCATCAAATAAAGCAATACCACCTACTACTAATTGTAGTGACGCTGATAGGATTTCTGCTTCTGTATTTCCAGCAGCATGTGAGGGGGGAATAGATGATGTTACTGGACAGTGGTTCATCCAATCATTCAGTTACTCAAAAGAAACTAGAGATCAGCCAGGACAAGAAAGTTGGTCTTTAATAAAATATTATGATTTAGAACAATACTTTGATGGAGTTTCAACGAATAGAATAGCGGTACCTACTTTTATTTCTAGAGGTATTACTATGGGAGAAGCATCAGACGAATTCCAGGCAGGCATAACTTTTTCAGAAACGTTTGCAAAATCTCAAACAGGTAACGTATCTGCTGGAGGAATTGGTAAGGCTTCTGAAATTACACATGGAGTGGTCACCAATATCGGAGGTGGCACGTCTGACGCAGGTTTTGTTGGCACAGGAAGTGCTTCAATACCGTATACACCAAACTATATTTAAAGGAATATTATGAATAAGTTTTTATTATCTGAACAATTTAGATTAGAGATTAAATGGAAAAAAGTATTATATAAACAAGACGGAAGATGTGAGTTATTAAATGCGCATTTTACAGGACCAGTTATACAGATAGCTCAAAAAATCAATGATAATGATCACATGTTGTTGGATTTTTACTCACAATATTTTCATTTAGTCAATAGTGTGTATGTAGCCACATTGTCTTGGGAAAAAGTAACATACAGTGATGATGGAAGCTTGGTGTTTTTGGATAATGTATTTTTAAGTCATAGAGATGAACTTAATAATGTACCGAATTTGAAAAACGATGATTATTTTGTGATAGATACTAGTAATCATATAACTGAAAAGCATGGAAAAAATTTAGTTTATAAAACATATTTAATAAATTCTGATCATAAGAGGTATAATTTTAATAAATGAGCTGCAAAAATTTACATTGCATAACAGTATCAGGTACTACTAATGAGGAAATTTGGGTAGAGATTAGGTCCATAGTTGGAGGAACTAATGTCACAAGTAGTGGTTCAGTAAATTTAATGAATTCTGAAATAGCTGATTATGAAGAATGGGTTCTAAATAATCATGTAGTAGATTTTGATAAATGGTTAATATGGCGTATAAATGTAGGTACCACTCAATACGGTAACCTACCAAGAAATAAAAAGCATGATGATAAAGTAGGACATTGTTATATGCCGTGTCCTTATTCAATACAATGCACAGATTTAAAGACTAAGAGTTTATTGGGTTTAAGTGAAGCAGACCCATTACCTGTAAAGGTAGACCACGAAAACACTGGAATAACTCATTACATGAGTACATCTGGTAGAGGGAGTCATTGGGGGTTTGAATGTACGTATATTGGATGCCCCTATTATATAGAGAATGGAGAAAAGTATTTTTATACTTAAAAGGTATAGGTTTAAATTAAAGGAGGTAATAATAAATGGCTATTAATATAGACACTCAGGATCTTGACAATTATCCTGGGGAAACAAAAAGAGTTACAGTTGATTTAGATAGTGTTGTCCCTATAGGAGAAGAGGGTGATGAGAAATTTGTATTAAGTACTTCAACAAGTGCTTATAGTGACAACATAAATAGAACCAGTATTCAGGACTTATATATCACAGATATGAAAGGTGGGTGGTTAAAAAGTTCTGGTTTTGCAGGCGCTGCTGGAAAATTTTATTTAGATGCAACACATAAAAGTTTTAAAGTGAAATTAGATGCAACTGTTAGTGGAACAGATGGTAGTGGGTATTATACAATAAATCTTACTCCTAACGGAGATGAGACACCGGTTCCAGGCGAAGTTGTTGCTGATGAAATTAAAACAGAGATAAGAGCGATAGCTGATAACATAGAGACAGCTGACGTAGGGTTTACTACGGCGTATGCAAATGCATCTGTAATATATAGAAGTGGAAAATTTTGGATTCAGTCAGGAAGTATAGGAAGTTATTATTCTGGCAATTCACGAACTTCTGTGGATATAATACCAGCAGATACTAATGACTGTACAGTAGAATTAGGGTTTGACTTACCTACTACAAGCTATGATTTATCAAATGTAGCTGTAAAAGAAACATTATTAAATTTAGATTATACTGCGGATGCTGCTGTTGTAAATATAAATACAGGTACTGGAGCTGTTGAAGGTATGGCTTTTATGATTACTGACGGAGACACTAAAACTGATTATTTTACTGCATTATCTGGGACTAGTGATGCTGCTATTACTGTAGCAACGTTAGGTACTAATGGGTTTACAGGAATCACTAATTCTTATACTGCGTCTGAAGCAAAGTTACAGTTGTTAAAAGAGCAAGACCCTGAAGGCGAACCAAATAGTTGGTATATAACTATAGATCAGTTAGTACGTTATGGAATTAAAGTTATGATTAATCAGATAGATTATAGTAGTTAGGATAAATGAAGGTTTTATATGAAAGGTAAAGGTTTTTTTGATATCTTATGTTCAAATCTAAATTATAGATTATTTGCTGGAATACCAGTAGAGGAACATAAAGATTTATACGATACAATGGATACTGCAATAATGCATTATATACCAACAGTTAATGAAGTAGTGGCGTTGGGTGTAATCAGCGGTGGAATTTTATCAGGGTATAAAGGTGCTGTTTTAATGGGGGCTGATAATTTTAATCTATTATTACCTCAGTTTAGTAACTTCAACACTAAATTTAAAATACCATTAATGTTTATTGTAAATGGTGATTATAACCCATTAAAATTAAAACAGTTTAAATTTGAAGATGATTTTAATATACTATATGATATTGATAATTATATTAATAAATATAGTAAGTCATCAATTTTAATATATGAAGGTTCTATATGAAAACTACTATAAATAAAGTAATACAATATTATGATTATGTTTTAAATGATGACGATGTTGTGTTATATTTAGGTAATAACGTTTGTAATGAGGCAGGACATGGTAATTTAGAAGGAAGGGTTTATTTTAAGGATGAATCAGTAGATTATTTCTCAATAGCTATTGGTCTGGCAACTACTACAACTAAAAGAATAGTAGTAATGTTTGAGGATTATTATTTACTAAGATATTTTAATACCCTTTTACAAGCCAGCGTTAGTAAACTTAATAACTTATTCTTAGTGTTATTGACCACTAATAGCTATATAAACAGTATTAATCAACCTACTATATTTAACTATTTGAAATCAAGCAAGGGAATTTTATTTGAGGCTGGGTTTTTAATTCATACTTACACTAAGTTTTTTAAGAACAAAACTATGTTGGAAGGGCTTAAAAATACTTATAATAGAATATCAGGACCAGCAATTGGAGTAATTGATGTAGAAAATAACACATTAAGTGGTAATACTAATGATGATGATTTCAACGTGAAAAAATTCGTTAAATTTATCAGACATGTAGAAGAAAGTAAAGATACTCCTTATTCTGCTACCGTTCTAATACTTAAAGGGGACAAAGAACCTAAATAACTAAAGATGGCACATATATTTGTTAGAAATAGCTTAAATAATACTAAAACAGTAAAGTTCAATGTTACTTTACCAAAATATGTTGTTAAATCCCATGATGATGGTGATCCTAGATGGTTGTTAGAAGTAGCTACTACTTACCCATCAGCTAGTGGTACTTACATACGTCCTGAATTTATAGATACTACAGTAAGTGGTGATAATGTAGATGAATTAATTGAAGTAGCTGTTTCTAACATAGCTTCACAGATAGATTGGGAACCTTTTGTAGATGATACTGATACTCCATATGTAACTACAACCGTTCCATCTAGTGTAGGTGAAGTACCGATTCATTCTAATGTATATATAGATATAAAAGATGACGTACCTTCAGCAGGAATAGATTTAAGTGAAATACAAATAATTGTAAATAATGGTACTCAAGATTTTGATGTAACTGGAGATTGTGATATAATAGGAGATCCTTTTAGTTTTAATATAGCGTGGAAACCTCCAATGCGTCAATATAGTACATATCATTAAATGGGAGATATTGAATGGCTAATGAAAATTTAAAATTTAGAAAACCACACATGACAATAGTTGACGGATATTTTTATATGTTTGATGATGACACTGATATGCTTTTGGCTAAAGCCGATGATGGAACAACAGCTTTTTCTTATCCGTTTGATACTTTAATGTCAGAAACTGTACTAAGTGCTGAGCACGATGGAGTTAATTTTTGGTCATTAGAGCCTGGAGCAGCAAACTCTATGGTTATAAGAAGAACACGTTTAGAGAATTATATTTGTACTTTAAAACAAACTGTGAGTTTAAGCTCACCTTCTCATCATTTTAATTCTGAAGCATTTACTGTTGAACATTATCATTGTACAATTAGTGGAGCTTATTCTCCTGGAGCTACCTCTATTACAATTAATGGAGAGATGCCAGGACAATTAAGTGGTGGTATGGACATTACTTTGCAAAACGACACTTACTTAGAGACTATTACTGTGCAGAATGTAGTTGCAAATGTAATAACTTTAACAGACCCTATAATTAATAGTTATGTTGACTCCGACGAATTGTTATTTTATAATTATATATGGTTGTTTAATAATGCAGATGGAACTGACGATTCTAAAGGAGCTTTATATAAAATAAATGCATATTCTGGATCAGTAGTTCAAAAGGTAGAGAGTGGAGCATATAGGGGTATCAATGCCTGCACTTTTGGAGAAGTAGATCATTTTTCTTCTTTTGGCATTGTGGATTCTTTGATGTTTGTAAAAGCTAGTAATTTATTATTTATAGATATTAGTAGTTTTCCTTTAAGTTATTATGGTTCAATGGCTATGGATACAATACAATCAGATGATGTAACTATTATAGAAGTATATGATATTTCTATGAAAGAACGAAATTTATATAGACTACAATTGAAAGCTACTTATTATGGTTCTACTAGTAGTTGGTCAACATATAATTATCAACCTGCTACATTTAACCCTATGGTGGCTTCTATTTCATTAGAAGCAAGTCCTAATGTAATTGCCGCAAATCAAATCAGTTCTTCCGATTTAATTGCTAGAGTTAAAGACCAATTTGGTCAAGCCATAGTGGCAAGATTAGTTTATTTTACTGAAGATGACCCTGATGGTGAAATTACTTCAGGAGGTGGCGGTACTAATACAGATTCTAAAGGAGAAGCTGCTGCTGTTTATAGGTCCGGTATTTCTGCTAGACTGGTTAAGATAACGGCTACAGTAGATCAAACTTAATGGCATATGATAATATTAAAATACCTTATCCGAGTTTTACTATGTCTGATGGAAACTTTTTTTTCTTCAATCATACTAATAACATGGTTTACAAAAAAAATTCAAAAGGCGATATAATATTTACATATGCTCTGGAAGGATCTTTAGGTGGTAAACAGGTTCTATCTACTCAATATGATGGAACCCATTTTTGGACATTACAAGAAGGAGACTCTTCATTAGATAGAGTAATAAAAAAATGGAGGCTAGAATCCTATGTTTATAAAACAATAGATACTATATATTTAGATAGTGCTAGCACAGATTATAATTATGAAATAGCATCTTTTGTAAATGAGTCATATCAAACTACTTTGTCGTCAGGAGTGTCTGTTGGTGACAGTCAAGTAAGTATTTCATCAAAAACTCAATTCGTTATACCTGGTACAGTTTTTACTTTAGGACCAAATTCAGATGGTCTGTATGAAGAGGTAACTGTTACTGGTACGTTGGGTGGAAACACTTATGGATTAGATTTTTTTACTAGTTATGCCCACGAAGAGGATGAAGTAGTAGTATTTACTAATTATCTATGGTTGTTTAATAATTACAATCATAAAACATCACAAGGTACTTTGAGTAAATTTAGCATAAAAGATGATGCTATTATTAGTAATACTGAGGACAATGATTTCTCTGATGTAGATGCAAGTACTTTTTATTATAGTGATAATGTTAGTTATGTTTTATTTGTATTAGGAACACTATTGAAATTCATAGATATTAGTACATTAACTATAACTAAGTCCATGCTTATGGATAATATTAGAGTCAATAATACTACGGTAAATGTTATTAAAGAGATAGAAATATTAGATGATACACTATATAGATTACAAAATAATGCAACTTATTATGGCAATGACTATAGTTTTTCTACTTATAACTATCAATGCTCACCATTAAGGTCATTTGTTGATTCGGTAACTATGGGAACTTATCCTAAAATAGTTCCAAGCGATGGAGTAAGTTTAGTAAATGCCACCGCTGTGGTTCAGGATCAATATTCTGATCCATCCATATATAAAACTGTTTGGTTTTCTGATGATGACGATGAGTATGGGTATATGACTATAACTGAACCGCTTACTGACCAAAATGGAGTAGCTAGATCTTATTATAGGGCAGGAGTGTCTCCAAAAACTGTAATAATTACTGCATTTATTACTCAATACGATTAAAGGGGTAAAATAAGATGTTTGAAAATATTGAAGCAGTAGATTCTAATTTTTGTATAGGTCCTCAAACAGGTACTTACTGTACAGTTAATTACTCTGCAGACCCAGTGGTAATGCAGGTTAAAAACAATGTCGGTACACTTATTCGTAATTACTCATTTAATCCTTCAGATACATTACAGTCTGAGCCTTATAATTATTCTAGTACAGTCAATGAATTTCAAAAAATAAAATATGTAGGTCCTTACAATCAAAGTTCTTATTATGAAGGAGCAATATTCTATACATTAGAACGTATTGGTGTAGGGTATCGTACTTATTATACATATGAAAGAGATCCAGAACCTAATGGTCCGTTTAAAACTTCAGGTGGTGAATTAATTACTGATTCTGAAGTAGAATATGATGGTAACATTATTAGAAGATGGGAACTGGATGCAGTAAATTTTAGATTAGATTTAAAAGAAAGTTTTTTTATAGACAGTGACAGCAGTGATTGGTTTGATGGTAAAGCATTCGATGTACAAACTTTAAAAACAGAATTAAGTTGGCACGTCCCTATTGGTACTGGTGTTATTGATGTTACTACTACTAGTGGTATATCTAAATATGACAGGATTTTGATTGGACCTTCAAACGACACTAGTAATGTTGGAGCAGTTGACTATGCGTATGTGCACTCAGTAAGCGGCACCCAACTAAATTTACGTACTTATGGGGGCGTAATCCCTACCGAATACGAATACGTTTTAGGAGACCCAGTTACTATCTATAAAGATATTTTATTACTTAGTAATCCTAAACCATTAATAAATGTATCTAATATTAGATATGATTATGAAAGGGATCAAGGTTCCTTGTTTTTGTTAGACCACTCAGACTATGGTAATGTAAAAGAGGTAGATTACCATGGTATGTATAATGATGTAATAGCAGCAGGGTGGAACAACTTATTTGAAACATTTAGTTTTGTTCATGGACAAAATCTTCTTCATTTAAATTTATTAGATTATTCTGTTAGTAAATCACAAGTTCTTACTTTAATGGAGCCAAATAAATATGATTATATCCCTATATATGATTTGTGTATAGATAGTACTGATGTATATAGACTACAAATGGAATTATTTCAACGTGACGATTCTGGTAATACTACTTTATATGAGTGGAGCTCTTACAACTATACTGTAGACGCTTTAACCCCTTATACCCAATCAGTAACAGTTAGACCTTTAAATAGTGTACTAGGATATCAAGGCATATCTTTTATTTATGCTACCGTAAGAGATCAATTTGGGGTAGGATTGTTAGGTAAAAATATAGAATTCTCATCTTCGAATGATCCTGGTTCTTCTTTTATACCTTCAGATGGTCAAGTTACTACAGATAGTGATGGATATTGTATTGTTAGATACACTGCTGGATCTTCATATAAAGGAGATGCAGAAATTAAAGTAAGTTCAGACGGCGGTAATACTACTAACGGAAGCGTATATGTAGTAGGATTTTCTTCTATACCTACTTTACCTAATTATATACATGATTTTGAACTTATGAATGTAGAAGAAGAAATGCTTACCGAACTTAGTATTATGTCTACTAAAGACGAGTACAGTATTGATACTAAGATACAATGTTTTGTGAGAAGATCTTCCCCTGGAGGAGAGTGGATATGGAATGGTAACACTGATCCTATTGATGATCCTAGTATTGATGATAGAAATACTGAACAGAACTCTGTGGAAAAAGCTTTTCTTTATCAAGTTTATTTACCATTTTTCCATCAAGTTGAAACTGATGGTTTACCTCATGTAAGTCTATCTCAATATGATTTAAAGCCTGACCGCACAGCAAAGATAATGAGTGTTAGTGAGTCTACAGACGAAAGAAATATAAGTCAAAATTATTTAAGTAGACATTTGTTGACTGGTCATATAGTAAATTCAACCATTAATCAATATGTATTTATTCAAGAGGCACGTCCAGTATTTTGGTCGGTAAAAAACCCAACGGAAATAGATTATTGGATCAGATTAAGACCTTTTTCAGCAAGTTTGGACCCCTCCACATTAAAGATATATGTACGAGAATCCTCTTATGACGGTATCAATGATTTAGGGGACATAGCCCCTAATGGAACCATTACTACTTTTGATGCAGGAGGAGGCTTAAATGGTGTAGAATTTCAATACAATTTCCCAGACAAATTTCATCATAATGCTATAGTTTATATAGATTTAATTATAGAAGATCAAGCACTAATACCTAATATATTAAATGTTAGTTATTGGTTTACTATAATAGCAGACTATAGAGCTCCGTATGTAGAAAATAGATCTCCAGGCATAGAAGAAATAGATGTATCTATTAATACTGATATAACTTTTGACGTATTAGATGAAGGAGAAGGCGTAGACATAACTACATTAGAAGTATTTGTTAACAACCAATCTATCTCATTTAATTATGTTGAATTTTTACCAGGACAATATCATATAGAATGTTTATTAAGTAATGATTTTCATTTCGGGGAAGAAGTTTATGTTGATATAATAGTATCAGATTTATCAGAAAATAAAAATACCACTAGAATAGGATGGGGATTTTATTGTACAGGCAGTGATGGACCTTGGTTTAATGAGGAAGACGTTCTTCCAGGAAAATGTTTATTAGGAATGGAAAGAGATACTAATAATATAGAATTACAAGTGTATGGAATCAATGATACTGGTATTGAATACGATAGTTTAAAAGTTGAAGTTGGGGGCAAATATCGTAATATTTTAATAACCCCCATTATATACAGACTTAAATAATGTAACCTGTTTAATAAGTAGGAGGATTTACAATGGCAGAGCCAATTTTATCGTTTATTTATAATTTTTCTGAAACTGATTCAGCATACGCCGGTTCAGGTGGTCCTAGTGGTGATTGGAAAGAAATTAATGTCACCTCTTCAGGAACTCCTGACATAAAAGTGTATACAGGAGGAGGCATTCATCAATCTGTAGAAACTCCTACAGCTGTGTACGGAAGACGGGAAGCTACTATTAGACCTGTTGTAGGTACTTACCCAGTTCCTCAGATTTATATTGAATCAACGATTGACAACATAATGTATCATGTGCCTTTAGCTAGTGGACAACCAAACACAAACAGATATGTATTTGGAGTATATGTTGATGGATTGATTACTAGTGATTTATACTTAGAGATGTGGGACGACAATACATTTTCTACTACTGATTTACCTACATTATCTGGCACTGTAAATTACCCAAACTCTATATTTAATGCAGTTAGAACCACTGATTCAGCCCCTGGCTCTAGTTGGAACGGAGATTCTTCTAATGCTGTGTATTTAGCAGGATATGAAAATAGACTTAGATTAAAGGGAGTAGACACAATACAAAATGAAGCAGTTTATTATAGTATGTATGCAGCTATTCCTTGGGATTTAGTATTTACACATGACCAACCTATTGAAGGTTACAGATATTTATATATATAAAGGAACAATGATATGGATAAGCGAATAAAGCCAATAAAAAATTTAGATGCTGTAGACGGTACAGTATATGGCAAAACTAATAAAGTTAATATGGTTAATCCATACAAATCATATTTTATAGTTCAATATAATGATGGAACTATACAAAAAGGTAACAATCTATTTGATACAGGGTGGGGTAAAGTTAAGGATGGGGTTTTATCTTTAAAATACAAACTTTCTACCGGACATTTAATTTCTATTCCTAAAATGAGTGGCTACTTACCTACTATTGAGGTAAGTGAATCAATAGAAGGATTTAAGCTGTTTCACGCTATTCATGTAAACTGTATGGCTCACGATAAGATACTTAAGTATAAGATAATACTAAAAGAAGATAATATAAGTAGATATAAGATAGGAGATATTATAGTTTCGGAATCCAATAAAGGTATTGAGTCTTCCCAATGGAAGATGTCAGCATAAGAGGGGTGTTCAATGGCAGTTACTATAGAAAAAAAGTTTTGGAATGGTAGTGAGTATAAAGACATAGCGAAAGTTGTGTTTACTAGTCCTAATTTTAGTAGCCCAGCTACTGCTGGTACTAGATCTCATATACAGCCTGGCGGAGAGTATATAGGCACTTGGTATGAGGCGGTAGATTATCTTTATCGCCAAAAACCAAATCAAGATTATGTGGATTATCCTACAGAAATGGAAAGTATATTTGGTAAATTAACTTGTAGTGGAACATTTGATATAGAGAACGATAGTTCAGCTCTTTTTTGGCACAATTACGGAGAGGATTATCCAGTTACTGCTGCTGGGGTAAATGCTAATATTATATATTACGACAAAAACAACTACGGTGTTATATCCAGTTGTGTTTCAGGAACGACTACAAGATCAGGCGTAGAAGTTTATACTGCTAATGTTACATTTGTTTATACTGTTGGTAGTGG
>Ga0164313_10004389_pt1 | contig 12564 bp, 4 predicted proteins | sample GuaBasSedimGuay4_FD_113735 | JGI IMG/M metagenome (GOLD analysis project Ga0164313, IMG submission 113735) | Subseafloor sediment microbial communities from Guaymas Basin, Gulf of California, Mexico - Guay4, Core 4569-4, 0-3 cm | ecosystem: Environmental > Aquatic > Marine > Hydrothermal vents >... | reverse complement strand
TGGTTTCGTATTCATCCAGCATCCAGAGCATGTGCTGGGCATTGGTCATCATGTCGGGGGCGGGTATGTCGCGGACCGGGCCCACGTTGCTAGAGGCCTGCCGCACCCACCCCCGACACAGCAATTCCTGTTCGCGGGGACTCAGGTTGTGAGGGTCGCAGATGACCCCGCCTTTTCCGCCGCCCAAAGGCAGGTCGGCGACGGCGCACTTCCAGGTCATCCACATGGACAGGGCGCGCACCGTGTTGACAGTCTCCTGGGGATGGAACCGGACGCCGCCCTTGCAGGGACCCCGGGCATCGTTGTGCTGGATCCTGTATCCCGGGAATACCTGGACGGAACCGTCGTCCATCCGGACCGGAATATTGAAGTGATACTCCCGCTGGGTGGAGCGAAGCATCTGGCGGGCTCCGGCATCCAGCCCGATCAGGTCCGCGATCCTGTCGAACTCGGCCTGAGCTGTTGAAAATGGATTGAAGGCGGTTTCTTGGGACATTTCAGTTCTCCTGGAAACGGATCATGATAAAGAGGGAGGCCCCTCGGGATTTCATGCAGGAATGGCAAGATGTGAACCAGGAAGATCGTAATTGTGGATATTTATTTTGTTTTACTGCAAAGAGTTATAAAGATGGTGAATTGGTTTTCTCGGAGGACCGAAGCAGATCCGCATCACTGTGGCCCGGCACCGATGCGTTACCGCGTCACTGACCGGCCGTCGATGCGGGGAGAGACCAGGCCCAGTTTCCTGATCTTCCGCTGAAGGGTCGTGCGGTGGATGCCGAGTTCCCGGGCTGCGTTTTCGCGATGCCACCCATTCCGTTCCAGAACCTGCAGGATGAAGGCTCCCTCGACCTGGGGAAGTCCGATCCTGTTGTCCGGGCCGGCTCCGCCATCCATCAGCTGCAGCCCCCGCGGCAGATGTTCGACGTCGATCACATGGTCTTTGCACATCACCCAGGCGTGTTCGATGATGTTTTCCAACTCCCTGACATTGCCGGGATAATTGTGCTTCATGAGGATTTCCAGCGCGGACGAGGTCACTCCGGTCACGTGTTTCTTTCCTGACCGGGAGAATTTTTCCACGAACCGATGGACCAGCAGCGGGATGTCACCCTTCCGGTTCCGGAGCGGCGGTATTTCCACGTTGAGGACATTGATGCGGTAGTACAGATCCCGGCGGAAAGTCCCCTGGGCGACCATTTCCTCCAGGTTGCGGTGTGTCGCGGTGATGAACCTGATGTCGCAGGCAATGGGCCTCTGGTCGCCCAACCGCTCAAATATCTTGTCCTGGAGAACCCGCAACAGTTTCACCTGCATATCCAGGGGGATGTCCCCGATTTCATCCAGGAACAGGGTGCCGCCCTGGGCGGCCGCGAATCGACCGGGTTTGTCGCGCACCGCGCCGGTAAAGGCCCCCGCCTTGTATCCGAACAATTCCGATTCCAGCAGAGATTCAGGTAAGGCGGCGCAGTTGACCGTCACGAATGGGCCGTTAGCCCGGGCGCTCAGCTTGTGGATGGTTTTCGCCAGGAGGTTTTTCCCCGTCCCGGTTTCACCGGCCACCAGGACACTGGTGTCGCTGCGGGAAATCGTCGGCAGGATCTCGAACAACTGCCTCATGTTGGGATCGCCGGTCACGATGTCATGGAAGGGCCGGTGGCTGCCGAATTCCTTTTCCCCCACTTTTTCCCTGTTCAAATTCTGGAGGGTAACCACCCCGCCAACCACGTTGGCGTCTTTGTCCCGGAATACCGAAGTGGACATTGAAACCGGGACCAGTCGCCCCAGCGAATCCCTGATCTTCGTCCGCAGGTTGGCGATGGGTTCGCCGGATTCCATGGTTTGCCTCAAGGCGCAGCCGTCCCTGCAGGCTGCCCCCCGGAAAACATCACAACACGGTTTTCCGATGGCCCGGCGGCGCGGAATTTCCAGGGTGTCCAGGGCCGCGTCGTTGACGGCGGTGATCCTCAGGTCTTCATCAACAGCAAAGATCCCCAGCGGGATACTGTTGAACAGGTCCTCCAGGAATTCAGGCTCTGCCGAAGGTAAACCCGGTTCAGCGCTGATGATTTTTGTCAGATCAAACATGGCAACCTCCATGGGGACTTCACCCTATCTATCGGCAAAGATATGGGTTGGATTGCGGTTGGGTTATGAGGTATTTTTGCATATATTTTGCCTATATCTTATAGGCATTTTGCCGGTTTTAGGAGAAATACAGGAGAATTCGACCATGGGTGAACCAAAAAGCCGAAGTTTCCAGTCCATGATGCGGTTGATGGAAGACGGTTTGAAAAAGATCGGTGACCGGGATGGCGGTGCGGATCCCGGGAAACGCCTCGGTCTCGTCTCCCATTTCCTGCAGGAACGGGTCAAGGAATTGTCCTGCCTCTACGGAATTTCGGAACTGATCAGCACCCACGGCAATGATCTGGATGAAATCATGATGGGAATCGTGGAGATCATCCCCCGGTCCTGGCAGTTTCCCGAAATTACCGCGGGACGTATCGTGATCGAAGAGCAGGAATTCAAAAGCGACAATTACCGCGAAACAGAGTGGATCCAGAAAGCGCCCATTCGTGGTGAGCAAATGGAAATCGGATTTGTCGAAGTCTGTTACCTGGAGGAGCAGGCCGAATTCGACGAGGGCCCGTTCCTGAACGAGGAGCGCCTGCTCATCGACGCCATCAGCGACCAGATAGGAAAAGCAGTCGCCCGGATCCAGACCGAGAAACAGCTGCAGGTCGAACGCAGTTCGCTGAAAAGCCTGAACATCGCGCTGAAGGAAGTGCTCAATAACGTCCAGGAGGAAAAACGCGCGATCGCCGCCAGTGTGCAGGCCAACGTCGACCAGGTCATTTCACCGATCCTGTACGCCCTTGACCAGGCCTCGCCGGCGGAAATTCCCGGTTACACTTCACTGTTGAGGCAGCATCTCAATGAGATCGTTTTCCCTTTCACCAGGAACCTGTCGACGCAGTTCAAGGACCTGACCCCGACGGAGATCCAGGTCAGCAACATGATCCGCAGCGGTCTATCCACCAAAGAAATCGCCCGCCTGCGGAACCTTTCGCCTCATACGGTGAGCCGGCACAGGGAAAACATCAGGCGCAAACTGGGGCTGGCCCACGAGGACATCAATCTGGTCAGTTTTTTGAAGGCCTACGGCGATGAGTTGGTCACTCCACCCGGGTCCTGAAACTCACGCTGAAGCTGGGATGGTTCACCCCGTCCGAGGCGGCAAACGCACCCTTGGGGGCGATGCGCACGTGGGTCACCGCGGGGTCGAAACCAAGGGCGTCGGGTACGGGGACGTAACTCCAGGTCGCGCCGCCGTCGTTGGAGAACTCGAGGTCGTCGGCAGGATCCGCAAGTCCGCCGAAGGTATAGTTCATGCCTCCGGGGATAATACCGTCCGCAAATTCCACCGGACCCGATCCAACCCCACCCATGTCACCCACGAATACCGCGGTGTTCTCCGGGATGGGATCGGTCATTGTCAGGGCGTCCACGTCGGCCGCGCCCGGGCCGGTGTTGACCGCCGAGATGACGTTCAGAACCACCGCGCCGGGAATGGCCTTGGGGTTGGCGAGCAGGTTTACGGGATCCGATTCGGTCACCGTCGTCTTGCTTACCAGGATGATCGGGACCAGCGAAGTCACCGTGGTCACCCCGCCGAACTCCGAGGTGGATCCGCCAACCGTGGCGGTGGTGGTCAGGATGGTGCCCGTGGCTACACTGGCCGGCAACGGGATCACGAACTGGAAACGATTGGTATTGTCCTGGCCGACCGGCACCCCATTCACCGGCAAAGGACCGTATGCACTGCTCGACCCATCCACATCCTGGGCCGAACCTTCGGTCAGGGTCGTGACGAAGGTTTCCCCTTCGCCCAGGCCCGAAGGATCCGCGGCCGCGACGAATACCTCGATCACGGAACCCGGCCGCGCCCAACCGCTCAGGGTGAGATTGCCACCGACGTTAAGCGCAGTTTCCAGCACCGGAAAGTTCAGCAGCCCGTTGCCGCCGCCATCACCGTCGCCGCTGTCGTTAAGGGTGACATAGGGCGCGGTGCCGGAGCGGTCATTGTCGCCGGCGCCCAGCAGGTCGATCCCCACCTGGCCCGTAGCTGCCCAGCCCGCCAGATTGGTGATCGTACCGTTATCAAAAATGGAATTCCGCGTGATCGTCACCGCGTTTGCCGCCGCTGCCACCATCACGCCGGCACCGTAATTTTGCGTCAGGATATTTCCCTGAATCAGGTTCCCGCCACCGACCATCCGCACGCCCGCGGTTTCGCCGCCACCGGTCGCGGCAATGCCGTTGCGGCGGATCGTATTGTCCACCAGGGTGATCGATACCGATCCGGCCCACACATCCACACCCGGACCGCCGTTTTCGTGGATCAGGTTTCCGGTAACCGTGAAATTGGAACATCCGTCCAGACTGATTCCGTTCAGCGACCCGTCACCCTGGGCGTTGGTGGAGATTTCGTTGCCTTCGATCAACCAGCCGTCCGTACCGGTCCGCGCCTCGATGCCGCTCCGGTAACCGAAGCCGATCAGGTTGCCGCGCAATGTTCCGCCCGTCGCCCCATCCAAAGTGATGATGGGAACCGAACGCCAGGCGCCCGGATCCGTGAAACCAGCGGGGCCCGTACCCAGCACGTTTTGTTCGATGATGGTCCCGGCGCTCGTTTCCACCAGGATGTTCCCCATCACCGCTCTCCAACCCAGGCTGGAGAAACTGTGCAGGGACAGGTTGCGCACCGTCACCAGGTCGGCCTGGATCCGCAAACCGAATCGCATCCCGTTGGAACCGGAGATTTCCAACTCCGGCCTGGCGACGGTCGCCAGCGCCGCGGCGCCCACACCCACCGAACCTCCGCTGCCCAGGGAGCCGGGATTCGTGTCGACAATGGAAGTCCCGTTTGCCGCGTCATACGAAGTGCCGTCCACCGTCGTCCCCGGATCCACCAGAACCGGCAAATGCGACGTCAGGTAGATATGCCACCACTGCCCGCCGCCGCCCGAGGCGTTGGTCGCGACGGCCGGCACGAACCGCATGACATTGTCGCCCACCATCGCGTTGGCGTTGACCAGGAATTGTCGCAGGCTGCCCTGCTCGACCGCGTTGTTTCCGGCCAGTGTGTTTGTCACCACGTTGAAGCTGAATCCGAAATCCAGATTGCTGACGTGGGCGGCGCTGACATCGGCGCGGCCCACGTGCTGGTAATTGTTGTTCCCCGGCACGGTGCTTCCGGTGTTGAAGCCGTCCGAAACCCCCGGCGCCTCGCCACCAAAGCGCGGCCCCACATCCTGGCCGATCGTGGAAGGATCATCCCCCACCGTCTGCTGCGCCCACACGTTTGCCGGACCGAAACCGCCGTTGAAACCCGTCGAAGGGCTTATTCCACGGGAATTCACCGCCACCAGGTAGTGGTTGCCGGTGGAGTTGGTCTGGACCTTGAAGTTGAAGGTGCCCGAGGCGTTGGTTGTGTGCTGCTGCAGGAAATTGTCCCCCGCATCGATCAACCCGTTGTTGTTCCGGTCCCTGTAAAGGCGCACAAGCATGCCGCCGGCTTTGAGGTCGCCCGCGATGGAGCCATCGCCCAGGATGTCCTCGAATATCGTACCGCGCACGTTGCGGCGCCGGGCCTCGGCCGTATCGGCTGACAGGACCGATCCCGTCACCACCGCCAGCAGCAGCAGTGCCCGCAGCAGGTTCGGCTTTCGCGTAATCATATCTTTCATCCTATTCATGCGAACCACCCATGAATGCCTTGAGAATGGTACCCGCGGTTTCCTGGTCGAACTTCAACCGGAACCGCAGGAAGGGACCCTTGGCCGTGAAATCCGCCGCCGAGAAATCCGCGTCGTAGAAACCGGTGATGTTGTAACCCAGGCTCATCCAGACGTTGGTCATCACGTTGAAGCCGAAGGAACCGCCGGTGCTGTAATCAATCTGTTTCGCGTGCCACGAGTGCAGGCCGCTTAACCTGAAACCCACGTCCATCCGCGTGCTCAGGTTCTGCCTGACCTCGCCGCCGACGAGATCCGTGTAACCGCTGTACCGTCGGCCGGCGATGTCGTCCCGGTTGTACTTGGCCCCGTACTGCAGTGCGATCTGTGTGTTGCGCCCCGAGTAGTAGGTCAGGTTCAGATGGTTGACGATGCGCCAGCCCGACAGGTCCGTTTCCAGCGAGTAGCGTTCATCGGTGATCCAATCCAAGCGTTCAAGAATCACCCAACCTTCGCGGTCCGGACGCAATGCCAGACCCAGCCGGAAGTCGTAGTTCTTCCGCCTCGAACCGGCCGCGCCTTCACTGCCCATGATCCGCGCCTTGGCCGCCAGGCCCAGGCCCGACCGGGGTTCGAACAGCACGCTGGGCACCACGGCCCACTTGTCGTCCAGGGCCGAATTGCGGATTTCGAAGCGGGTATTCCACTGCCAGCGTTCGGCGTGGTATCCCAACGCCGTCGATACGGCCGTGAACCCGTTCAGCGTGCCCGACGCCGGCGGCACGTTTTCGTTGTAGCGCGGAATGTCGAATCCTTCGGTGGCCTCGCTGTGGTCCAATCCGAAGTCCATGCTCCAGTGATCGCTGACCTTCCACATCTGGCGCAGACCCAGGTTGGCGAAAGCGCGCGAACCGTTTTCGGTGTACCGTCGTTCCCAGCTGCTGGTGACGCGGCCGCCAACCCAGGGCTTGGTCTCGAAACCGAATCGCGCCCCTCGTGTGTCACCTGAAGCCCCACTGGTTATCTCATACCGGGACAGCAGGTTGAGATTGTGGATAATTTCGTAATCCACGCCCAGGGTTGTCCGGGTGGGATAGTCCACGTTTTTGTTCTGATCGCCCACGGACTGCTCATGATCAGCCAGGAATTTCAGCCGCCGGTTACGGGTGCTGATCTCGCCACCGCCGATGATCTGGGTCGAACCGTGGTCTTCCAGGATGGTGAACCTGTCGTTCACCCAGCGCGCGCCCGCGTGCATGCTGAAGATCTTTTCGCGCCACTGCAGCTTGCCTTCGATGTTCTCCCGCCGCGCCCCGTTGCTCAGGTTGTCCTGTCGCCAGGTCTGGCTCCTGAAGGTCAGCCGGGAATTCATTTTCCAGTCCAGGTCCAACCCTACCTTGCGCGTGCCCGCCTCACTGCGGTTCTGTTGGCCCAGCCCGAATCCAACCTCGTTCTGCCGTACGTAGGCACGTCCGCCCAGACGTCCGGCCGTGTTCTTGATCTCCGCCAGGTAGGCTTCGTGGCGGCCGGTCATGTCCGTGTCGGTCACGACGAATTCACCCTTCAACTCTGTCTGGGGACCGAACCGGTAGCGGCCGTCCCAACCCAGCAGCTCGCCGTCGCCCACGTTTTCCTCCTGGTGGATGAACGTCGCGCCCAGCTCCAGCTTTCCGTCCAACGTGGTCACCGACCCACGGCCGCCAAAGTTGTTGTAGTCGCCGTCCCGGCTGCGGGTCTCGTAGTTGACCACGATGAAGATCGGATTCAGGTTCTCGTCCTTGCTCGGCATGGGCTGCTTGAAGTAGAGCGAACCGTCCTCGTAGTCGATGTTGTAGTCCAGGTACCGGGTCAGTTTTTGCGAGGAGATGATGATCTCACTGCGGAAACGATCCCGCACCTCGATGGTTATCTCTTCGGAGTTGATCACCAGATCGGGACGGGACAGGTAATACATGCCGCTGGTGCCATCGCCGCGGATCTCATCCCGCATGTAACCGTGGCCGGTCTGGTTGGCGAACAGGTTCAGGCCCAGGTGTTCCGACTTCAGCTCCGACTTGATGCCGTTGAAGTTTCGGGTATAGCGGGCCAGTTCGTTGATCGACAGGCCCGTGTTGTAGTCACCGAACAGGGCGTAGAACTGGCGGCGTTCGATCTTGACGTAGAGCTTGCGCGAACTGGAGGCGTCGAAGTCCTGCCGCGAACCGTCACCGTACAATGTGAAATACTGGTCGGGATCGATTTCCTGGTACAGGGCCCCCGTGTCCCCGTCCCAGTCCTTGCCCGTGTCGAAAGCCAGGGTCGCCAGCCATTCGCCCTTGATGGAACCCTTCGCGTAGAACGATATCCGGCCGTCGCTGTACCACTTGTCGTCCGGCGCGTCGGCCCCCAGGGGGTTCATATGACCGTTCAGGGTGTTGTAACCCACCGTTCCCTCGGCCAGGCCGACCAGGATCCAGTCGCGCGCGCCCGGCTCCAGCCAGGTTCGGATTTCCTGCTGATGCTCCTGGAAATGGAAGTGCAGGACGGTTTCACCCGTCTTGGTGGTCGATTGCAATTCGATTAATGCCACTCCATCGGCCCCAACCACGTAAGTGGGACGTTGGCGGCGCATGCCCGTCAGCGGGTCTTTCTGGAAATCCTCGAATTCCTGTTGGGCCATGTGGGGCGGATCCACCGAGAACTCGCCGATGATTCCCTCACGCGCCGGTTGCCCCTCACGATCGGTCAGGCGCACCGCAATCACAGGCAGGGTCTTGCCGTCCGCGACCATGGTCGACTGACCGGGCAGTATGGTGGCCAGCACCGGCGGACTGGCGTAGTGCACTGACCGGGCTTTGCGCCACAATTCCTTACCCGCGGCATCGAGCCCGACGGCGACAAAGAGGTTCTCCCCCTCTTTCAGGTCCACACCTGTCCATATGCTTACGGCCACCATTCCGTCATCGCTCAGTTTGACGCCCTCGAAGTTCACCGCCTCGACGGGTCGGCCATCCTGAATCAGATCGATATGCTTGGCTTTGCTGTGTTGGACGGCGATTTTTATGCTCGGGATCGACGGTCGGTAATCCAGCGGCGGCCACACCCAGCCGTCCACGGGATCGGCCGCGTCCAGCCAGGCCGTGTCGATGTCAGGCATGACTGGCGGCGGCGGGGGTTTCGGTTTGGAATCCTCGACCCGGCGATTGGCCTCGCTGGCGGTGATGCCCACCGTGGGCGCGGTCACGCTCATGATGTTGGTCACGGTGTCGGTACTGGCCTGGTTGAACTTCTCGGCCGTAACCACGCGCAATTCCACCCGCCGGTTAAGCTCGCGGCCCTCCCGGGAATTGTTCAATCCCAGAGGATCGTCCGGGCCCGCGCCCACCAGTGTGATCTGTCCCGGTTCCAGACCCAGGGCTGCACCCAGATACTCTCCGATCGCCCGTGCCCGGGCCATGGACAGCACGTAATTGCTGGCGAATTTCTTTTGCCCCCGTGGGCTGATGGGCACGTTGTCCGAATGGCCGGTCACGTGCATATGCAGCACCTGGCGGGATTTCAAGAGGTCCGCAAGCTGGTCCAGTTCCCGGAAGTAGCTCTCCTGCACGTCCGCGCTGAAGGTCTTGAACCGTGGTCGCAGCACGACGTCCGGCTTGAGGGTCAGCATCTCATCCAACTGCAGGCCGACCGTCGTTGTGATCGGGTCGGTCCGCCCTGTCTCGCCGCTGGGCATTGTATATGTGAGCTGGGCGCCCACCGGCAGGTCACGGCTTTCACCAAGATGGGTCAATTCCGATTCGAAGCGCAGCACCAGACTCGAGTCAGCCACAACCTCACCCAGGCGATAGATCAGGAAGTTGTCCTGGATCTCGGGATCGCCCAACACCTCGCCGCCCAACCGGGTGCTACCCGGCCGATAGGCGACTCCGTCGGGCAGGATCACTGTCAGGCCCAGGTTTTCCAGTTCGATGGCGCCATCGGTGATTTCGAGACGGCAGCCGAGGACGGTGCCCGTACGCGAGGTCGCCAGCAGCAGCGCAACCTCACCCTCGGGGATCGGTTCAGGTATGTACCGAAGGTTGAAATCCGCCCGCCACAGGGACCCGCCCTGGATGTCGACGAAACGGGAATAGGCCCGGCCGGCCGAACGGGTGTCGTCCAGGCAGGCCAATGGTTCATGGCGGTCGGGCAGGGTCGCGACATCGATCTGCACCACGTGGGCGCCGGCCGGTACGCCTTCGAAATGATACCGTCCGCCGTCGTCCGTCACGCTGAAGGTTCCGTCCTCGAGGAAGACGCGGACACCGGGCACACCGGGACGTTCTTCATCGCGGGACAGTTCGCATTCCCCCACGACCACGCGGCCCGTGATGAAACCCGTGTCCCGGTAGAAAACATCGCGAACCAAGGTCCGGACCACGGCCTGACCCGAAGCCACCCCGCCTTCCGCATCGGCCCAGGCTGTACTGACGACCTCCCCGGGTCTGGCCCCCGCCGCCACCTCCACCACGTACTGGATGCTCACGGTCCCGGACATGGGCACGTCGCCCAGATTGTAGGTCAGGGTCCGGCCATCGGCTGCGGTTTCCGGTTCGAATGATCCCCCACCCTCGGTTGTTGCCGAACCCTGCTGGTAGGCAAAACCCGGGGGCAGTTCATCGGTGATCACCGTCTGCAGAGCAACGCCAACTCCGCGGTTCTGCAGGCGCAGGGTGTACTGGAAAAAATCCCCCTGGCTGACCAGGTCGCGGCTGGCGGTCTTGGTCAAGGCCAGCTGATCCGAGGTGGGGATCGGATCCACGGGTAGATCGATGTTAAGTGACGGCCCCGGATTCACCGGGAACGGTTCGCCCCTGGATCCGGGCTCGGCAATTGCGAAGGGCGCGCCCGGCAAAAGCTGCAGGTCCGACGTCGGAACCGTCGAAGGTGATGTGTAGGCCAGCGGACCGTCTATATCCAGCCGGTAGTTGCCGGCCACCACGAAGGGGAATCGGTAACCGCCCGGCGGGAAATCGTACTGGTGGCCACCGCTGTCCACGACGTTGCCGCCGGAAATTACGGTCGCGGGGAAAATGCTGGCTCCGTCGTCGCCGAACACGACGGCGGGCAGGCCGGTATTCACGTCCACCAGGGTGACGGTCGCGCCATCGACCATCTGGCCGGTGACGCTGTCGAACACCTTGGCGATGGGATCGATCAGGGCCGAAACCGTCACGCTGTCCGTGGGATCAAAGGCATCCACGTAGGAGGCCTCGGCGGTGCGGTCGGATTCCACGGTGAGCATCGGGTCCAGGTCCCGCGGTGCTACCCCGCCCTCGGTCTGCACATAACCGACGAAGTCCCCGGTGTCGGGTCCCGTCTCGGTCAGTTGCAGCATGATGCCATCGCCGCCCGGAACCACCCCCACCGTGAGAATGATCGTTTCCCGCACAGCCGGATCCTGGTTCTGGTCGAAATCCGTCACACGGATGAACACGGGTTCGCCCTGATGGATCAGGGTGCGGGAAGTCAACGGCAACGGCTGGTTCAGATCGAGGGGCTGCACCCGGCCCACGGGAACCGGCGGGGGCATCACGCTGAAAACCCCCACGGTCGTCCCGTCGGTACTGAAGGAAGTCGGCGCCACGTTGATCATCTCGGCGTCTTGACGGGCGGGCGCGTACTGGAGAAGTGAGATGGATGCCGGTGTCCGCAACTCAGTCGTGACGATGGTCACCTGGTTGGACACCGTGGATAGGTTGTTCGTGCCGCCCACGGAATAGCGCGCGACGGCGGTGTTATCGATGACAGTCCCGGGTGCAGTCTGGGCAAGGACCGTGGTTGATCCCGCCATGATGACCAAAAGCCACAAGGCGGATGCCAGGGTTCTGAACAGACGGGCGCCCGGACGTGTCTGAAGGACACTTCCGGGACGCCCGAACCTGTTGCTGTTGCTAAACCAAACTGCCACTGGCAACCAGACCTAGTCGATCAGGACCTGGAAGTTTTCCTGGGCGGTTGCGGCACCCGCCACCGCCAGGTAAACCACCCGGATGCCCGTAACCGCGGGATCGGTGCCATTGGCGCCGGCCACCGGGCCATAGGCCCAGGTCGTCCCACCGTCGTTGGAATAGGAAACCACCGCGGCCGGAACCGTGGTGACGGAACCCACCAGGAACGCGGCATTGGTCGGAATCGAATCGATGACTTCGACGTTGTCGGCCTGCACGGTACCGTTGTTGGTCACCATGACCTGATAACCGACCGTCGCGCCGGGGATGGCCTTCGGGTTCACACCCGCGTTGAAGGGATCGCTGATCACATTGGTGGTCTTCACGGCGGTCAGGTCGGCGGTCACGACCTTGTAACCGTCCTTGCTCGAGAACTTGCCGTCTTTCGGGGCATCGGCGATGCCGGCCACGTCGGCGAACACGATCTGGACAAGCGTCGGGTCGTCGGCCGTGCCCGAATCATCGTTCAGGATGTCGCCGCCCTGGGCTCCACCCGTACCGCCAACGGCGGTCTGGGCTACCAGGTCGTAGGAAGCCACGTCGTCGTTGATCTGGGCCAACGGGATGTCGGCCACAACGAACACCGTGATGGTGGCGCCGGAAGCCAGTTCATCGATGTAGAGATCGGTGTCGGCGCCCGAGTAGGAATTGCTGCCGTCGGTATCGACGAACACGTTCACGTTGACCGCGTTGAAGGTTTCGGTCTCACCGAACGCGCCGGAAACCGAATTCTGGGCGGCCAGGGAATAATCCTGCAGGGTGTTACCGTTGTTGGTAACGCTGTAGGTCAATACCTGGGCGAAGGTGCCCGGAACAACCGACACGATGGCCGCGTCGACGGTGGTGACGGTCAG
>Ga0164313_10004388_pt1 | contig 12565 bp, 7 predicted proteins | sample GuaBasSedimGuay4_FD_113735 | JGI IMG/M metagenome (GOLD analysis project Ga0164313, IMG submission 113735) | Subseafloor sediment microbial communities from Guaymas Basin, Gulf of California, Mexico - Guay4, Core 4569-4, 0-3 cm | ecosystem: Environmental > Aquatic > Marine > Hydrothermal vents >... | reverse complement strand
TTAGGTATCGATTTCAGAAATGGTGTAGCACAAAATTTTGTTGCCCTGGCCAAAAACAATAAAGGGTACCAGGAGCTTAACGACTACCTCTCCCACCACCTGCAAAACAAAGAACCTATTCCCGACCACGCTCCCGATTTCGCCAACGCCTATGTAGTTTATCCTTTTACCAAAGCCCCCGAACAATTAAAATCTCATGAGTTTGTTGGCCTGAGCATACAACAAATTCCCCTTCTACGGTTATCAAAGTGGCTAAAAAGGCTCTCTCAGCTGGTGGTACTGCAACCCATAACTTTTCGCAATCAGCGCGATTTTAATACCCACCGCCTGCTGCGCGCCATTGGCCTTAACACCATCCTCAGTAAGCTGCCCAAAACTGAAGAAGCCAGCAAAGACGACCGAATGGTAAATCCTGAAGAGCTGATGAATGCTTTTGCTGAGTTTCCTGAAGTGCTATATAATACCCAGGCCATCATCGACGACTGCTCGGCATATTTTGAGTTTGGTGAGCAATACCCGCATAAAAATCAGCAAACTTATACGGGCTCTGCCAAAGAGGACTTTAAGATGGTAAAAGATCTATGCTACGAGGCAGTAAACCACCGCTACAAAAACCCGGGCAAGGAAATATTTAAGCGCATTGAAAAAGAACTCACCATCGTCCGCCAGAAGGGCTTCCTCTCCTACTTCCTCATCAATTGGGATATCATCTCCTACGCCCGCTCCAAAGGCTATTTCTATATTGGCCGTGGCAGCGGTGCCAACAGCATTCTCGCCTACCTGCTGCGCATCACCGATGTAGACCCCATCGACCTCGACCTCTATTTTGAGCGCTTCATCAACCTCTACCGGAAAAATCCACCCGATTTCGATATCGACTTTTCGTGGCACGACCGAGACGAAATAACTGAATACATCTTTACAAAATTTAAGAATGTTGCCCTGCTGGCCACCTACAACACCTTTCAGCACCGGGCAGTTATCCGTGAGCTGGGCAAAGTATTTGGCCTGCCCAAGCATGAAATCGACAAGCTCTCAAAGGGGGGCACATCTTACGAAAACCTTGATAAGATCTCGCAGCTGGTGATCTATTATGGTGCCCTCATCAAAGGGTTTCCCAGCCACCTAAGTGTGCATGCCAGCGGCATAATTATTACTGAAAAACCCATCCACTATTATACCGCCACTTTTATGCCCCCCAAAGGCTTTGCCACCACCCAAATCGATATGGTGATAGCCGAAGACGCCGGTATTCATAAATTCGATATCCTCAGCCAACGCGGACTAAGTAAGATCAAAGAAACCCTTGATATCATCCGCTATAACCACCCCACCCTGCCCGAGGTTAATATTCATAATATCGAAATGTGTAAGCAGGACGAGAAAGTGAAGGATTTGCTGCGAAATGGTAAGGCCATCGGCTGCTTTTATGTGGAATCGCCCGCCATGCGCATGCTGCTCAAAAAGCTGGAGGTAGACACCTACCTGGGACTGGTAGCTGCCAGCTCCATCATCCGCCCGGGAGTGGCTAAGTCGGGAATGATGCGCGAGTATATTCTCCGCTTTCGTAACCCGGAAACCATTGCCGAGCGGGCACACCCCATACTCCTCGAGATTATGCCCGAAACTTTTGGCGTGATGGTCTACCAGGAAGATGTGATTAAGGTAGCCCACTATTTTGCCGGCCTTACCCTTGGTGAAGCCGATTACCTGCGGCGCGGGATGTCGGGAAAATTTCGCTCGCGGAGTGAGTTTGCGAAAACCAAGGACAAGTTTTTTAGTAATTGCCAGGCGCGGAAGATTCCCCTTGCCGAGACAAGTGAGATATGGCGACAGATAGAAAGTTTTGCCGGCTATGCCTTTTCTAAAGGTCATTCAGCTTCTTATGCAGTAGAAAGCTATCAGTGTTTGTTTTTGAAGGCCTACTTCCCCCTTGAGTATATGGTGGCCGTGATTAATAACCATGGTGGCTTTTACCGCACTGAAACCTATGTGCATGAAGCCCGCATGCATGGTGCCATAATAGAAGCACCATGCATTAACGCCAGCAACCGTGAAACCACCATTCATGGCACAACCCTGCACCTTGGTCTGATGATGATTTACGAGCTGGAGCAGCGGGCGATTAAGCAGATTGTGCGCAATCGGCAGATTCATGGGCCATTTAGCTCACTTAGTGATTTCTTACACCGGGTGCCAATATCATTGGAGCAGGTAAAGCCACTGATACGGGTGGGGGCATTGCGCTTCACCGGCAAAGAAAAAAAAGGACTCCTGTGGGAAGCGCACTTTTTGCTGGGAGGCAAAAAGCAAACATTCACCTCGGGTGAATTGTTTAATGCCCCCACATCCCGACTCTCCCTACCCAACTTTACTACCGATGCATTGGAGGATGCCTTCGACCAGATTGAGCTGGTGGGTTTCCCCCTATGCGATCCTTTCGAGCTACTGCAAAGTATTCCTGCATCAACCACACGGGTAAGTGAAATGGCCGGAGCTCTGGGTAAGATTGTAATAATGACGGGCTATTATGTGCACCGAAAAAATGTGGTGTCTTCTACTAAAAAACTTATGCATTTTGGCACTTTTCTGGATGAAGCAGGCCACTTCCTCGACACAGTACATTTTCCCGAGGTGGCCAGAAAATACCCTTTCCGCGGACCGGGTATCTACGCTATAAAAGGGAAGGTGGTAGAAGAGTTTAAGTACTATAGCCTGGAAGTCATCGCCATGGAAAAGCTGCCTATGAAAACACTTGAGTCCGACAAATACCTGAAAACCACATCCAAGACAGCGCTTGGTGCTAATAAAAATCAGCAACGGTTTAGGGTGTAGGAAGGGTTATTGGTTTATCCTCCAATCTGTCATCCTGAGCTCGACTCAGGATCCTACTAATCACTACCAAATGAGATCCTGAATCAAGCCTGCCTGAAGGCTAGGCAAGTTCAGGATGACGATCTTTTTTTATTAATGGCTAAAGCCACTAATAACTATCCCTAAAGCTAGGAAACACACCTTTTACCAACCTGACAAGTGTTCGTTAGTTTTTTTAGTAATGTGAACGAACGTTCGTTCACATTACAGCCTGCCCTAAAGCCTGAAATGATGGTGAAGACAATTCTAAAATCGATTAGTACCTACTCCTGATGCTCGAGAAGCACTTTCATCATCTGATCTGCTGCTACACGAGCTTTCTTCTCTATAAATACACGTGGCACTTCATCGCCAACTTCATAGGTCACGCCTTCGGCTGCAAATTGGGTGTAGAACCAGCCTTTGGTGACTGGTTGGCCAATACCTGATGACTCCTCATTTAACTCATAATTATCAATACTTGCCTCAATACCATCTAACCAGGGACGCTTGAACCACGGGATAACCGATTTTACACTATCGCTATCGTCCGGTAAAGTGTAAAAAATATCTTCTTGTGTACTATGAAAATCGAGACCCAAAATCACTCTTGCCTTAGACTTGGCCACCGTATTCACCAAATGATCTGCCACTTGCCTTGTCTCCGGCTGATTATAATATGCCCAGTCTCGGTTTAGGTCTATTCCTCCTGTATTGTGACGCCAGTGACCTAAATCAACACCATCAGGATTAAGTAATGGATAAACAACAACCCTGTATTTCTCAAAAAATGCCGCTGACTGATTATTTACCAAGATCTCATCCAAAAATGCCTGCATGGCCTTAAAGCCGGTAACCTCCGGCGGGTGCTGCCTGCTAAAAACAGCTATAATATCTTTTTTCTTTCCATTACCTGTCTTAAAATCCATATAAAAGAGCTCTCTGCCCTGCTTACTCTCACCAACACTTTTGAAATCCACACGCTTATCCTCAGCCAGCCCTTCACACCATTTACCTATACGATAAGAATCCATTATCTCCTGCGCTGCTACCCACAGGGTATCACTGCTCACGTCAATATTCATCATCGCCGAACCATCATCAACAAAAGTAAAACGAGTGCTATCTATTGGCTGCCAGTTCTCACCATCACTGCTCAGCTTCGGGATATACCTGGGACTACCTCCTTCATACAAAAAGCGTATCCAAATATTTTTCTCTTCACCCGACCAAATTTTAAATGCATACCAGGCGCTATTGTTTATTGGAGCGTTCTCTGCTTTAATAATAGCATTATAAAACCTGCCATTTACACGCTCAAAGTCATTTAACCTTGCTGCCGGAAAATTATTTGTGGCATACACACGACCTTCATCATCACTAAATATTTGCTTTTTCTGAAGCTCAATTTCCCTTGAACTGGTGTCTACAGAATCCGGGAAATCATAAGTTGTAGCCTTTAGATTTTGGGCATAAACAGGCAACGATAAAACTAGTGCCAGAAGGATATTAAATATTGCTTTCATAATTGTATCAGTAAAAAAGGGCGCTAATGCACCCTTAATTTTTAAATATTATAAGTGTGAAAATTCAAATTAAAACTCAACTTCAAATTCCAACTTTTCTTCTCCTCTAAGCACAATCACCATGGTTTTTTCTCCCTTCTTGAATTGCCCTAATGCCTTCATATAGGCCATCATATCTGTAACTTCAATGTCTCCCATCTTTAGTACGATATCTCCATCCTGAAGACCTGCATTTGCCGCTGTTCGTCCTTCTCTCACACTAGTAATCATCATTCCCTTTCCATCGTACATATAATCAGGAATTACACCTAGTGTAACAGAATACTTAGGTGCCTTCTTTGAGTCTTCATCTTTAGTTTTAGTAAACTCTAATTTTCCTTTTGAATCACACTGTGCAATTACATTATCAATAAATCCCTGAACCTCAGTTATTCCCTCATAGTTAATTTTGTCAAAATCATCTGTAGGCTTATGATAATCACTATGCTGCCCTGTAAAAAAGTGAAGCACTGGCATATCTTTCAGGTAAAATGATGTGTGGTCAGATGGACCAACTCCTCCCGGATGAAACTTCACATCAAAGCCTTTCTCCTTACCAATAGATTCAATTAATGGCGTCCATGTAGGAGAAGTACCTGTTCCATATACGGCTAGTTTCTTTCCTTCATCAAGACGACCAACCATATCCATATTAATCATATAGTTTACAGTTGCTAAATCAATTGTTGGGTTCTTTGTGAACCAACTTGAGCCCCAAAGCCCTTTTTCTTCTCCCGAGAAGGCAATAAACAGATAATTATTGTGGGGATATTTACCCTCTAAGTCTTCTGCAAGTTGTAGTAACAGGGTTACACCACTGGCATTATCATCTGCACCGTTATGAATCTGCGGAGTATCTCCTTCATACATTGAGCCTTCAGCACCATAACCAAGGTGGTCGAAATGAGCACCAATGATTACAATTGTTGCCGCGCCATTATCAATGAATCCTATTACATTCCTGCCAACAATAGACTTACTGGTATCAGCAGGATTTTTCGCGTGTGGGTTGTATTTAGGTTTAACCGAAAATTCCTGATAATAGCCATCAGTCCCCTTTGGGTCGAGCCCTATTTTTTTAAATCTTTTTGCTAAATATTTGGCAGCAGCCTTCTCTCCGTCAGTTCCTATTTCCCGGCCTTCTAATTTATCAGAGGCAAGGTGCTCCATGTCTTTTTGCATCTGCTGCGCCAGCCCTGAAAAGGACAATAACATCAGCAATATAAATCCGTATATACTATATGTGCTCTTCATGATAATTGGTATTTCTAAATGAACAACAAATATACTTCACTATGTTTTTATCCGGCACCCTATCATATAAAACTGATCCGATCTAAAAAATATTTTTAGAAAGATGCAACCTTCTATTATTTTGAGTGTAATTAAGTCGAAAGAAACTTTAAAACTCCAATAACATGAATCAGAAAATATTAGTACTAATATTAATGCTGGCGGTAAGCATAGGCCTTCATGCCCAGGAAAAGACCATTAATAAGTCTTTTAAGGGTGTTACAGAAATAGACCTGAATACTGCCAGTGGAGATTGCCAAATTGTAAAAGGTGGCAGTAGTGTTGAAGTAACACTCGTATATACCTATGATGATGATGAATTTGAACCTGTTTTTGCACAGGATGGTAATACACTATCAATCAAAGAAAAATTTCAGAGCGGTTCTCACTCTGGCTCCAGCAAGTGGAAATTACTAGTACCGGATAACATTAAGCTAAAATTTAATACGGGATCGGGTGACTTTAGTGCCAAAAGCATTGCTATTGAAGTTAAAACTAACTCAGGCTCCGGTGATGTTAACCTAGACAATGTTTCGGGAAAAGTGAAGGTAAATACAGGCTCCGGCGAAACTGATGTAGAAGGTTTTGATGGTGAACTGAAGGTAAATACAGGCTCGGGAGATGTTGATCTTAGCAGCTCTAAGGGAGTTTTTAAAATTAATTTGGGCTCAGGCGATATTGAAGCCAGCAAGCTTACGGGAGAATTCTCTATGAATGTTGGTAGTGGTGACATAGACGGCAGTGATCTCAGGCTAACAGCTGCCAGCAGCTTTAATTCAGGTTCGGGAGATGCCAGAGTGATACTTAGGTCAGAGCTTAAAAATGATATTTCAATAGCCAGTGGATCGGGCAATGCCACGCTTGATTTTAATGGCCTCGGTATTAAAGGTGATATTACCATGAAAGCCAATAAAAAACATGGCGACATCTCGGCACCATTTGAATTTGATAGCGTTACCGAAGAAGAACAGGGCAATCAAACAATTGTGAAGAAAACTGCTAAGATTGGCAACAGCGATATTAAAATCAAAGTGTCTACCGGGTCAGGTAGAGCTACGATAGAGAAATAATAAACTCAATTTATTAGGTTAAGCCCTTTTGATCAGTCGATCATCAGGGCTTTTTTTATGTCTACTTTGAAATTATCTACTTGCTAAACTGGGTAAGAATATTGTACCCAATCATCTTACCTTTTCTGTATGACTCTGACTTAATCATCCCTACTCCCTGCGAATACCATTCTTTAGATTCCATTTGCATAGAAATAATGGCCTTAGTTTTTATCGACTGGCTAATAATAAAACAGTCGAATTCTCCTGCGGGAGTATGTAGGACTTCCTCCCCATCAACTTTTCTGTTAAATATTTCAACCGTCATATTCATGGTCATTGGTGATCCGGAACCTCCTAAATTCATAGTTACTGATGCATCCTTAAGATAGTCACCTGTTTTTAAATTGATTGGCATTTCAAGGTTTTCGCCGGTAACTTCAACACTTACTTCACCCTCGTCATCTTGTAGGTATTCGTCCGGAATAAATTTTTTCATATCAAAATAAACTACCCCATCCTTGCATTCCATATCCATTGATACAGGTTCAGTTTGATCCCCTTTCTTATCCGTTTGAACTAATGAAATGGTGACCTCAAAGCCATTGCTGGTTTTCGAAAATTTTTCAATCTTTTGCATAGACTTACCCAACAGCTTGCCTTTCTTATCATAGTTCGTCCATTGCCAGGAAGTGCCCTCCTGGTAATCAAACATTTCATTACATTGAGCAAAAGATGTATTGGCAATGAACAATAGCAAGGCCGAAAGTATCAATAGTTTTTTCATATTTTCATTTATTAGATGAATGCTGGTCAATTCAATCAAACAATATACTACTCTGAATCGTCAGATCAAATAATTATTTCTTTATACTTTTAATACCAGGAGACCATCTGCTATACTAATCATCCCGGTATCAAGCATTTTCTTAAGCACCTCTTTTATCTCCTCTTCATGATTCCACGAAAACCTTGCCATTAACTCACGGCTTGATAATGGCCCTTCTGCAAGGGCCTCACTAACCTTACTTACAAAATCTATATTATTCTTTTTATGTTGAATACAGACATCACATTTTCCGCAATCAGCGCCTTTTTCACCAAAATAATCCAGTATCTGAACCATCTTACAGACATCATCATTGCCTAGATAGTTCAATATCGCAGTTATACGGTCTAAATCAGAATTTTTTAGAGCATCTAACCTCTTAGTATTAACAAATAAGTCGCCAGTATTTTTCCTTTCAGTAACCAGAGTGAGCTGAGGATTCTCTGTTTGAGGGGTATAATCTATAACTTCTAAATTATGTAAGCGTGCAAGTGAGTCTTTTACTTCTTCAAGGTTTAAGTTTAAGAACTTGGCGATTTTCAATTCCTCAATTTTTAGATAATCTGAGAAAAGTTGGCCACCATAAAGCCTCAATATGCCTTTCAGAAACACATCATAATTCTTATGTGCTACTTCAAATCCATATAAATCCTGCTGTGTGAGTATAATTTTGAGCGTTGAAGGCCTGTTCAGGGCATCACCAAGTACTATTAGTTCTTCCTCTTCGAGCCTTTTTAAGGCCTGAAATGCATTTAAAGACTTAAGATTATATCGTTGAGAAAAGTCTGCCAAATCAAAATCAAAACTTTGGTTTCGGCCACTACCGCTTGCCAGTTGAAAATAATTGGCCAGACACTGATAAATATGCCTAAGGTATTTAATGTCAGGGTGGGCAGTCTCAAATCGATCCTTTAATAGTTTCTCATCAATATTATGTGTTAGCATAACAGCATAAGCAAGGTTTCCGTCACGCCCTGCTCTACCTGCTTCCTGGTAATATGACTCAATACTTGGCGGCACATCAAAGTGAACAACCAAACGAACATCCGGCTTATCAATACCCATCCCAAAGGCATTGGTAGCTACCATTACCCTATGGCGGTTATTCTTCCACATCTTCTGACGCTCCATTCTACTTCTGGCATTAAGTCCGGCATGATAGTAGGTGCTCGAAATACTATGTTTTAAAGTCAGCCATTGAGACAATTCACGAGCCTTTTTGCGAGATCTTACATAGATTATTGTACTACCCTCTACATGTTCGAGGATGTCTATTAATTTACCTTCCTTATCTTCAACATTGCGTACCGAAAATGATAGGTTTTCTCTTACAAAAGAAGACTTAAACACCTGTGGTTTGTCTAAATCCAGGAGTTCTATTATTTCGTTCTCTACCTTCTTAGTGGCAGTAGCAGTAAGTGCCAGCATGGGCACATTGGGAATTGTTGCCCGGATATCTTTAATCTTTAAATAGGAAGGTCGGAAATCATGGCCCCACTCGGATACACAATGAGCTTCATCTACGGCAATGAGGCTAATATTAAATTGCTCAAGCCGCTCCAGAAACACTTTTGAATTTAGCCTCTCAGGTGCACAGAATAATAATTTCACATTGCCAAAAGCACAATTATCAAGGATCACTTCAACTTCTCTATACTTCAACCCGGAGTGGATAGCGACAGCATTTATTCCCCTCATCTTGAGGGACTCTTCCTGATCAATCATTAGCGAAACCAATGGCGTAATAACGAGGGCCAGTCCTTCTTGCATTAGCGCGGGCACCTGATAGCATATCGATTTGCCTCCACCGGTTGGTAGCAAGGCAAAACTATCCTTGCCTTCAACAACAGATTCAATAATTTCTAGCTGTTTTGACCTGAATTGGTCATAGCCAAAGAATTCTGATAATATGGCTTGAGGTTTACTCAATTAGGTAGCATAATAGTTTACCAGATAACCTTTTCTCCATCTAAAAACCCTGCAATGCCTTTTTTGCAATCTTCAGAATCACGTACTCGGGCATTAGTCTCAGCCGCTAGATTTAGGGCTGCTTCAAGGTCCATCCCCTGAACCTCGCTAATTAATTTTTTAGTCATACCCATGGATGATGCTGAGTTTGCTATAGCTAAGTCGGTTGCAAAGCTCTCTACATACTCAGTTAAATTGTTGGCCGGGACAACCTTGCTTAATAAGCCAATTTCATAGGCTCTTGCAGATTCTATTAACTGACCACTTAACAGTAGCTCTTTAGCCCTGGCCTCAGAAATCTTTCTTAATAAAAACACTAAGACAATAGCCGGAATAAAACCTATTTTCACTTCTGTATAACCAAATTTAGCTTCCGGTACTGATATCGCATAGTCACAAACCGTCATGAGCCCACAGCCACCAGCAATAGCATGGCCTTGTACCTCGGCAATTACTACTTTTTTGAGGTTATAGATTTTTAAGAAGAGCTCCTTCATATTATTTGAATCTGCAAGGTTCTCCTGATAGCTATTGTTTTGTAATTCTTGCAAGTACTGCAAATCTGCCCCGGCACTAAAAACAGAGCCATTAGCCCGCAGGATAATGACTTTCACCTCCTCATCAGTTTCGAAATCAGAAAAGGCCTCTTTCAACTCCTCAATTACTAAAGAATTCAGTGCATTTCTTTTGTCGGGCCTGTTAAGGGTAATAATTCCGATTACCCCTTTTTTCTCCTGCAGAATAAAATTCATCTCAATCTAGATTAAATATCCACTATCAAAGCCCCTTGATCACGCAAATTATAGCTGACATATCGCAGGTCCTGATTATTTACGAATTTACGTAATAGAATTTGTTCCTGATAACAATTTTGCCCTGATCGGCTCACCTTATATAAAACAAAATCAAAATAAGCCGGAATATCCTTTTCTTCAACACAGCCGTTAGCCAACAAAATACGTTTGCCGTGCCATACAAGAACTTCCCCTAAATCCGGTATTATCTGTTGGCTGATATCCTTGCTGCCCGGAGATAAGCCATTTTTTCGCCGGTATGGAGTTAACAGATAGTCAATTTTTCCTTCATCAATTAGAAGCAATGAATCTGCTACTATTTTGTAGCTTTTATCTTCAATAAAATCAATTGCCCAACTTCTGTTTACACTATAGAACACTAGTTGGTTTAGCTTTTTATGTTGGATATCAGCATAGATAATATTTATGCTGAAGACCATAAGCAACCCAAAGGCAACTCGGTAATATGACCATTTCCTGGTTGTGAAAAACATAAATAAAAATATAATCAGGCCGTACAGAAGCCATGTGTCTAGTATTGTTATTGCCAGACTATGAATATCCGCATAGGGTAACGTGGCAATCCAGTGCAATGCTTGGTTTACTAACCAGATAATCATACTAAGAACTTTTCCCAATAAAACACCCATAGCAGATGAAATGGAACCCAGAGATAATAATATCAGCCCACCCCAAACTATTATTATTGCTGAAGGAATCACCAAGAGGTTAGTAAAAAGAAAGTAGGTTGGAAAGCGATTAAAGTATAGAGCAGAGAGTGGAGAAGTAACCAACTGCGCTGCGATAGAGAGGGCTGTAATCTGCCAGCCAAAGCGCAATATGGCGTTGGCAGGCTGAAGCCATTTCTCAATTTTTGGGTATAAAAATATAATGCCTGTAACAGCAATGTAACTTAGCTGAAAGCCAACAGACATAATCATAAAAGGATTTACCAGCAACAAAATAAAAGCACTAATTGCAAGCGTATTTAATGACGCTGACTTCCGGTTTAATACTTGCGCCAGAGCCAGAAAAGAGAACATGGTTACGGCTCTTAATACAGAGGGCGACAGCCCGGTAATGAAGGCGTAGGCCCATAAGGTTGGTATCACGATACTGGCCACAAGGATCGGCTTAGTTACTCTTCCATTCTGTCTTAGCAGGCTAAGCAATACTAAATATATAATTCCTACATGCAGCCCACTTACTGCTAGTACATGCATTGCCCCTGCTGTGGCATATATTTCTTTTGTGGTTCTATCCAGGTCACCTTTACTGCCTAAAATCAGAGCCTTGGCTATTGACAGCTCCCTGGGCTGAGGAATAAATACTTCAAGCTGTCGCTCAAGATAAGCTCTCGCCCTTATAGACCATCCCCGTAAACTAACTCCCGATCCAGGTTCAGCAATAAGCCAGTCGCTCGCATTTACAAATTGTTGATGATAGATCTGATTATATGCCAGATATTGCCGATAATTGAATTCACTGGGGTTTAAAGGTGGAGAAACCCGAACAGGGAACCCCTTTATTAATAATTCATCACCAAAAACCGGGATTTGATCTTCGTTTGGCTTCAAATATGCCAACACCTTGCCCTTAACATCAATCCAGATACTATCTTTAATTGATGTAACCTCAATTTTAGCCTGCAAATAATCCCCTTTTACCTGTGGCTCAGAGATCACCCTGGCAGTGTAATATTTACTGCTACTAAAATTAATAATGTGCTTAGAGCTATTAGTTTCTGCTGCCTGAATAGCAACGCCATAGCCAATAACTAAGAATGTAAGAGAGAGTGAGATGCCATAGAGATAATTAAATTTTAGCAGCCAGGTTTTTCTTTTCAAAAGCAATGCAATCAGGCCTATAACGCATATGACGATACCGCTTATTCCCAGAGTTTCACTTTTGGGATAATAAATCCCAAATAGAACTCCCAGCACAAAGAATAAAACAATTCTTACAAATGGAAACCTTGACCAAAAAAACATATCCTGATACGTAAAAAATATCAGGCAATATAATTAAAAATAACGGATTGGGTCTTTTTATATAGTGCCTATATTATTCTATACTAATAATAGGTTATTAATCTTGCCAACACTTTAATCAGTCTTACATAATTATTTTCCTACAAAATATACTTTGGCACATAAGCCAACATATTAAATTGGTTGGCCTTCCCTTCTCCTAAGGTCGAAATATAAGTTACCG
>Ga0164313_10004387_pt1 | contig 12566 bp, 19 predicted proteins | sample GuaBasSedimGuay4_FD_113735 | JGI IMG/M metagenome (GOLD analysis project Ga0164313, IMG submission 113735) | Subseafloor sediment microbial communities from Guaymas Basin, Gulf of California, Mexico - Guay4, Core 4569-4, 0-3 cm | ecosystem: Environmental > Aquatic > Marine > Hydrothermal vents... | reverse complement strand
TTTGTTTTTTACTCTTTTACTTTTACTCCTTTCAATCATAGCTTTTGCCTTTTCTACCATCTCAGCTATTTTAGCATCCACATCCACCCCCAACTCTGCAAGCTTCTTAGCTTCTTCTGATCTCTTAAGAGCTTCTAAATCAACCTCACCACTGTTTTTCAGCATATTAAAAGCCTTGCTCTTTATCTTAAGAGCAAGATGTCCTTTTTCTACCTGCTCTTTAGTAAACCCTTTCCCAGACATTATTTACCCTCCCTGTTTTCTTCTTTTTTAGATAAGTCGAGAATTACAACATCCCCAAAACCTAAATCATCAACCACAAGCTTTATCTCGCCTATCAGCTCATCAACGGTTATTTTCTTATCCCCTAAATCTTGCTTTATCCTTGCAGCAAGCTCCATAACAAGTGTAAATATTTTTGTAAAATCCATAGCTTACCTCCTTTTGTTTATTTTTATTTGCTCTTGTATCTTGCTATCATCTCGCTAAGTTTAACACCACGATAAGGTTTTGACAACTTTTCTGACCAAAAGGTTGGCGGGTAATTGCTGTTTACTATAAAACCTATAAAATCTTTTTCGTTGCTTATAGCATACACGCATTTATGTGGATCATACCCTTTCTTAGCAGCTTGTTTAAAACATTCAAGTGCTTCTGTCAATATATTCCTTATTTCTGATCTATCCATTTTAACCTGCAAAAGAGGTGGTTTTTTTATAAGAACAAGCTGAGCTGAACTGAGAATGCCAATATCCAGCTTTCTAAAAGTCTGGCTTATAAAAATGCCAAATATATCTTTCTGTCTTACAAGTCCGCTGAACAAATCTATAAATTTACTCCTTTCACTCATACTTTCCCTTGAATGAAACTGGATATAAGCCTCATCTATAAGAACGACGCTTCCATCTGGAAACTCATCATCATATAAAGGAATTATCCAGTCTGGTAGAGTCTTCACTTTATCTTCAGGAAATCCAAAAACAGCTATTTTTCTTCTTGGGTATCTCACATGCATGTATTCAAGTATTCCATAAGCAAGACAGCTTTTGCCGCTACCAATCCCTCCTGCTATAAGACATAAGCCAGTTCTTGGTAGAAGCTTTATAAGGGCAGGACTTAACAACTTACCTTGAATTATTCTCTTAAGCACATCCACCTCGCTCATATTTCTATTATTTTTGGTATCTTTTTGGTCTCTATTAAAGTATCTTTAAGTGTCTTGCCTGTAGAACCATCTTGCTGGTGGTTATCTATCTGTTCATTCCATACAGCATCAGCCACCTGCTCAGGAGTAGAACCTTCCCATGAACCAGATCCATGAGTTGAGCTTAGCTTATCATCTATGTCATCTACGCTTGGGTCATTCAAAACTCCCTTATCATTTACCCTTGCTTGAATATTACTATTTAAGTCAAACTGCATTTTATCTGTTTGTGCTTTTATTGCATCTATATTTGGTTCTGCTGCATTCCTATGATTTTGTAGCTCATTCATTATTTCATCAAGAGTATAGTTAAGGGCATCTAACTGCCAAACAAGATTTTTCATTGGTCTATCTATTGTAATTTCTGCTTCCAGGGGTGTATATCCTGATTTACTTACTTTAACTTTATGAGGAGAAAATAAATTTAAAGTATTGCCAGTAGGATAAGCATAGTAGCCATAAGTTACTATTTTAACAGGAATATTGCCATCATATCCTGTTACTTCTGTAAATATCTTATTGTTATCTTTATCCCATAGTTCAACTACAGCACCTTCAATCGGATTGCCATTTTTATCTGTTACTTTTACACTAAAAGTATATTGCCTGTAAATTTTGTTCGCATCAGTTGACACATTTTCCCATTTAATATTCCAATTATCTATATCCGCATCAATTAAATACATACTATAATTCCCATACTCTCCAAATACTCTTATAGCATATTCACAATCCCTTATTTTTATATTGCTTAATGTGGTATCACTTTGCCCATACAAAGGAGACCAGTAAGCTCCATACTTTAACTTATATGAGAAAATATTTTCAATTTTTGCAATTTTACCTTTAAAAGTTAGCCCAATCATATCCCAATTTTTGCTATCAGAATGCATAACAATATCTTTTACAATAGAACTCTCTCCAGCAATTCTCATGCCCATAAATTTTAAAAATCTACACCCAATAATCTCATGCGCAGGCGGAACTGATCCCCTACTCCAAAGATACAAAAAGGCTGGATAATAAATCATAGAATCATATAATCGCCATGCCCCATTATCATAACCATAAAAAGCCGAATCTCCTTCATAATTTGGGACCCAAAAGACACAACCATTATAAGGATTGCCATTAGGATCTTTTTCCCCAAGTTGGAATACAGCATTATTATCAACATAAAAAGCATCATTTGTTGCTGGAGTAATAATTATGTGCTTTTTTATATCTTTAAACCAAGTTTCTGTTGACCCGTCACCAATCCTTAATTTTGCATTTATAACATACTGAATACCATTTTGTTTGTTCACCACACCCCAACCATTATTCTGGCTTGCTTGATATATATCCTCAAATGTGCATGGAGAGCTTTCTGAAAATCCTATTACCGTTATTTTATTTTCTGATGAGTCGTATGTAATTGAAGACATACTACCACTCCACTAAAACCGCTTTTGACAAATTTACCTCTATGCTGAGATCATCTATCTGTATTGCATCAGCCACATAATCAGATAGATCATCAGGAACCTGTTTGCCAAGCAGCCTAAGATAAAGAACATAAAGATACTTAAACTTATCGGGCATGTTAGCAAAATCAATCTGGTAAGTCCATTTGCCATCATTAAGCACAAATATAACCACTCTTTCTTTATTCACCTCATTTACATTAAATTTAGAAAAATGCAGCTTAACTGTTCCAGACTTAGGAGGTTCTGCTAAATTAATCTCAGATGTTCTTTCAAACTTTTGGATTACGCTACCATCAAGTATTACATCAACCCTTGTAATGGATGGATCACTTGCTAACATCAGGTTACATATATTAGATGTGAGCAAAGAAGCTATATGTTCTGGGCTCATTCCAAAAGAAGCCTGCTTTTTTACCCACGAGAATGCAAAATCAAAGTCCACATCGTGCAAAGCTACTTTGCATATAGCAGACACAAATAAATCGATCCATCTTTCCGCTGTATCCTTATCCATATTGCTTATATACATAAGGTATTCCACAACTGAATCTTTAGTTAAATCTTTAGAGCTAATAGCATACTTTATTGTAAGTATCACATACTTTAAATTAAGCCTTTTTACCATCTCCACACCTCAAAGCACAAAAGATTTTTCAAGTTTTGCTCCTGCCGCTTCTATTATATTAACAAACTCGGCTGGGGATACATGGTGCGGTTTTATACTTTTCCAGCCTTTTGCCTTAACCAACGGGTATATACAACCTTCAGAACAGAAAAACCCACTTCTATTATGCTTATCTACTTTTAAAACAAAACCTATAACTCCAAGCCAATCGTATTTATACTCAAGCTGTGCAAGCCTCAGCATAAACCCAGTTACAAACTCAAACTCTTGTTTAGAGACATCGAGGCACCAGATTTCCACATGCGTGTTTTTTCTATGCTTTGAAAAAGGTGGGATAGAAAACCCCCATTTAACATCAAAAGGAGAAGATGCGCCCCAGCATTCAATTAACACACATTCATTTAGCAAAAAACCGACATGGCTGTATTCTGATCTTGTCCAGAATTTTATAAGCTTACTTGTTAATGATATTCCTTTAAATAGAGCCCATTTTAACTGCATCTTTACTTTTTCCATTTTTTATATTAGTTTATAAAAAAAGTCAAAGGTAAAAGCCATGAGAGACCTTATCATATTTGGGTTAATACTATTTGCAATATGGTATTTATACAAGCAAAATGAGCTTTCAGGTTATCTTCCAGCAAACACATCACCCAAGAAGGCTCATAATAAAGAAGAATGGCAAATAATAAGAGACAAAGAAGGTAGACTTGATAAAGTAATAATCCACAGAGAAATAGTATTTGAATAGGCGCTATGGCAAAGAAAATAGTTGAAACAATAACTCTGCCGTTAACTGGTAGCTCACAACAACCAAAAGACTTCAAGGCGAGTCCTGAGGTAATAAACCTCATATATGCTGATGAAATATCAAGCAGGTTAAGCAATCTGCTAAAATACTTCCAGCAGTATATGAACATAACAGTTCCTCTTGGCGTAACACATGATTATCCTGAGATGGAAGTAACAGATGAGCCAAAAACAATATATGCTCCTTTATACCATGCTGGCAAATACTGGCACAAAATTCTTGTAGAAAATACTGGATCAGAAAACATGTATTTTATAACCAACTGTGATAGCTCCAACATCCCTCTTGAACCTGGAATAACCAAGAAAATCAATCCAAATAAAGGTGTGATCCAATACATCAGAATCTTTACAGACAAAGGAAAAACAACCAAGTGCAAAATAATCGGCTTCTACTAAAGTTTAATTCCTCTTGTTCTCATTATCTCAGCAAGTTCTCTTGCTCTATTAGGGCATTGCTTTGCCCACCTCGAATCAAGCAACTCTTTGTAGGTGGTTTCTGGATCTTTCTGCCTTATACCCTCAAGAGCTCTTTTAAATCCCAATACCTTATTTATCCCCATCTGAAATATCATCTCGATTAAAACTTCTTTCCCCTCAGGAGTTAAATTTCTCTTAACATCATCAGGTATTCTAAGTTCAAAATCCTTAATAGCATTGTTTATATCCTCAATAAGCATAAACTCTGCTGTTTTCTGGGATATGCCCTCCTCCAAATTATGACCGTAGCCTATAGTAAGATGCCCCTCTGTATCCCTATAAGGAAAAAGTCTGCATCCTTCATGTCGCTTTATTCTTTCCTTTAGCCTTGTTATGTCTATATCTATTGGCATATCCACATCCTCCGAACCAAAATACTCATTAAAGGATTTTTCGATCTTTTCAAGACATCTATCAATTTCTATCATCAAACCCAAAACTTTGTTAAGAAGATTAGTTGCTTCTTTTTTAATTCCTTCTATGCAGACAACAGCGTTCCTTATGTTGTGTTCAAACTCCTTTTTTATCATCCTTGATTACATCTAAAATAGCTTTGATTTCAGCTAAAATCTCACCCTGCCTATCAGTTTTATCAGCTATTTTTTCAATATGGGCTTCCAGCTTAGACATACTACTGGTAATCCTTGATATAACAGCATCAAAAACTTCCTTATCAAGTTTCTTTTCATTTAAATACCTTACTGAAGCATCAACCCTTGAGCTGAGAATCTTATAAACAACACAAATTGCTGTAATCATGCCAGTAATTGCTGTTATTTCAATTACCATCTTCCTTCTCCTTTGAGACGCAATATGCGTAATATATCCTGTCAGAAATATCATCCACCCTTTCCCAGTTAACAACAATATACCCCTTTTCATCAAGCCGCTTTCTTGCTTCGGCAAGAGTCATATCTTTTAAATCAACTCTGAATATTTTTATCTCATGCATAACGCCAATCATAGCTATTTTTTTAGTTAGCAAAATTACAAAAAAAGTCAATAGCTCAAAAAAGTTTAAGCTGTGATGGATGTGGATCGTAATTCATCCACAAAGTTTCTTTCCTGAGGTTATCAGGATTGTCTTTAATGCTCCCATTACCAACAGTCCCAGTCTGTCTTGTTCTGCCAATAGCAAAACATCCAAAAACTCTACTTACTTTAATCCACCCTCTATTTTCAAGCCTTTTGTAAATTTCATTAGGATAGCCGCTTAACATAAACTTACACCTATTCTCATATTTTATAAGCAAATCTACTAAATCATTATGATCATCATCTGTCATCTCGTGGTTATATCCTCCTTTCTTTCTTGTAGACTTCACATAAGGTGGGTCCAAATAGCAATAAGAATTATCATAATCCCACGTGCTTACATATCTCTCTATACATTCCCTAAAATCAAGGCATTCTATCTGAACTGTCATCACTCTCTTATGTATTAATGGAAGCATCTCAAGTGCAGATAAATACCGAGATACAGTGCTTGGAAAACCTCTATCTGATTTAGTTAAAGACATGCTTATCGACTGACAAAACTCTCCAGAAAAACTTGCTCTTGCCACATACCAAAAAGCATAAGCTTTCTCCACCTCATCTTTAAAATCATCACTTTTTAACTTCTCTCTTAAATAGTTATACTCATTCCTGCTATATGGAGTAAGCCAAGCGAGCTTTAGAAATCTTTTAAACTTTTTAGGGTCTCTTATTACAGAAAACATCGTAAATAAACCTCTATCTATATCGTTATAAACTTCGTGCTTAGCTCTTGGTTTTGCAAAAAGGAGACTTGCAGCTCCTCCAAAAACTTCAAGATAATAATCATGTCTTGGAACATATTTTATTAACCATCTTACTATATTTCCTTTACCTCCAAACCATGTGATTGGAGACCTGAGCATACATCACCTCCTTCAACTGCAAATTATTCCCAGTTTGCAGGATTAAAAAATTTTGCCTTTATTTCTTCTAAAGGAAGTTCATCCCAATCTTCTGGTTTTTCTTGTTTTAAAGATTCTTCTGTGAAAACAGCCCACACTATACCATCATCAATGTATGAAACCATCAATAACCTTTGTCCATTTTTGCCAACCAAATAACAATAAGTATGCCACCTCTCTACTTCGATTTTTACAAGAAGCGCTGGAAATACCTTAGAACAAAAAATCTGGGATTCTTTACGATTTGTATTCCATATCACAAGCGGAAATTTTAACTCGGTTTTAGGCTTAATATCTGGGAGGCTATCTTCAAAAGCCATATAAAGCACTTGGCTTACATCTTTTATATCATATTCGTTAATATCCTTCATCTTATTCCTCCTTATTATTTTTCTTATTACCTTTGCACAGTAAAAACCATCGGCATAATAATAGAAAAACAGTTATCCTCTTCTGGGGTTACTATTATTCCAGACTTTGTCCCTGTAAAGGAAATGACAATGTTATCTGACTTAACATTGGTAAGAGTTTGTAAGAAAAATTTTGGATTAACAAATACCGCAAACCTATCAGCTTCTCCAGACACTTCAGCTTGGAACTTTTCTGAATAGCTACCCTGATTACTTTTTGAAGACACAAAAACAGAATCAGGTTTCTTAACCTCAATTACAGCTCCTTCATTGCCTTTTTCTGAAAAAATCATCGCTTTTTTGAAAGCTGAAACAAGACTTTTTCTGTCAATATTTATCTCCAGTATAATCTTATCGCTACTTGGAATAGCTCTTTTATAGTCAGGAAACTTGGCTATAACTGGTTTTGTTATATACTCAACATCATCACCCCTGAAGCCAAAAGCTCCCTTTTTACAAAGAAAGATACCAGTTGTTTTTGTTCCTTCTGACCTTTTAACATAGTCAAGTAAAACCCTTGCTGAATCTTTGTGTATTACAGTCGATAGGAATTTCCTATTGTAATCAATCGGAATATTCGATATAGAAAGCCTTGACCCATCTGTAGCAACAAACCTGAGCTCCTCCTCATCTCCATCAACCTCCACATTTACGAACTCAAAATCAGCTCCAGCCGCGTATAGCACATTGAGCAAAGCGTGCTTTAGCTCATCATTCTGAAGCACCACATCAAAAACCTCATCATCATTTATAGGATCAAAGCTATATTCTTCATTTACCAAAGGAATAGAGCATGTAAAATTTCCGCTTTCCAGATTAAGTGAATCACCAGATATTTTTACATGCACATCTTCAAAAGACGAATGTTTAACAGCATTTTTTAGGATAAAAACATCCACATAGCATCTTCCTTTATCTTTAACTTCAAAATCAGACAACTTGGCTTTTGCAACGCTTGTAGTATCAAAACCAGATACTGTCAGCTCATTATCAGCATTTATGCAGCAATAATGGATAAATGATGACTTAAGATGAGAGCATATAAAGTTAAGAGACAAAAGAAAGTTATCTCTTTTTGCCACAAACTCCATTATTTACCTCCTTGTAATGTTTTTCTTTATTTCCTCAATCCCTTTTTTGCATATATAAAAAGCAGTTGTTTTGGACACCCCAATTTTCTTTGCCACCTGACTCATGCTCATACCTTCAAAAAAATGCATCTGAATTACTTTTCTTACTTTCTCAGGTAATTTCTGTATCTCAGCTTTCACAACCTCAACCATATTTGCAATCTCAACGGCATCCGAGCAGCTTGTATCTTGGATGTTTTCTTCAAAAGAAAAATCATCTATATCAAGCTCAGAAAAGCAGCTATACTCCCCCTTAATCCCCTTATCTCTTGCATACCGAGAAACGCAATCCATACTCCTTAACATATCCACAACCGCTCCTCTTATTCTATACCGAGCGTATGTAGAAAAGCTGCAATTCATACTTTCATCATACCTGCTTGCAGCATCAACCAAACCAAGAACCGCAGCAGACAACAGATCATCAAAATCAACTGCTGTGGTAGGATAAACATTCATTTTAAGCACAATTTCTTTAGCGAGATTAAGATGTTCCAATATAAGCTCTTTTTTGTCTTTCACTAACATTTGAGTCGCAAATACCATCTATCAAGGTATTCCCTAAAACTCCAATTATATCCCTGTTTCCTTACTCTATATTTATCTCTCTTTTCCCATAAACTTCTCATAGCTTTCTCAAAAGCTCTGTAATGCTGCGGCCATCTCTTTCTATTTTTAAAATGCTTTTCATAACTTAAAAATGGACAGATAACACACCCTATTCTACTAAAACCCTCATCATACAACCTGCAATACGGCAGCTTATTTTTTCTAATATATTCCCATACCTCAAATTCATGCCAATTATAAATTGGCTTATATATGAAATACTTACCAATACGGCTCGGATTATCTTTCTCTCTTGCCCTTCTCCAGCTTTCCTGAGCTCTTACGCCAACTATTCTATGCTTTAAAGGAATTTTTCTTGTCGGCCTTTTCTTTAAATAATCACAACACCATCTTCTTATCATAGTTGGAAATCCTTTTTTAGGTATAACCTTAAAAATAGATTCTTCTGGAAAAAGCCACTCAACATCTGGATAATATTTGTGTATAAAATGGGTTAACTCAGGAGGATCAATTTGAGTTGCAGCATAATAAGCTTTAAACTTAACTCCAGCTTTCTTCACCAAGTCATAAACCACAACAGAATCTTTACCACCAGAAAACGCGACAAAATAACCTTCGTTTGGCTCATTACGCTTTATAAAGTCTATCGCCTGCTTTACTTTATCATCTATACCAAATAAAGTAGCCTGTCTTAAAACAATCATTTTTCATGTTCTCTAAGCGGGCACCAAGATGGGATCCTGTATCCAGTTACTATAGCTCTAAGTTTACCACCATAGGCGCATGCATACTCAATTTTTTCTTCTTTCTTGCTGCCAAGAGCTGGAGGGTAGATAATTATTTTTTTTATTACTGCACACCATTTACATTCAGAACACTCATGAGGGTATTGCTCAGCCATTTTTATTCTCCTTTTAAACTTTTTTTTAACTCATATACTATTTGCTCCTCAATCTCTCTAACTTCCTGTTTTGCTTTTTCAACAAGCTTACTCCATAGCTTGCTTTCAATAAGAAGCTTCTTTATTTTATTTGAGTTTAAATTATCTTTTTTGCTTTTTAATGATCTAAGCCTTGCTTTAGTTAAGCATTTTTTGCACACCTTATACACAAAAACACAACCATGCTGATAAGGAGTAAACTCAGCCCCACATCTTTCACATATCCCTTTACCTTTTTCCATAGCAAACTCCTCCCATACTTTGCATTTATTACACGCTTCTGGTTTAAAAGATTTGCCTTTAGGAGGAGATACCCCATTCTTAAGATAATCCTCAATTGTGGGTCTGCTTCTTATTTCCTCGCATTGCTTCAAACTTATTCTTGCATTAAGAACAGGGCACCTAAATGTGTTTTCCTGCATCCATTCTTCAATAAGACTATCCTCCATAATTAAACCCCTATATATTTATTTGGAGCAACTCTTAGCTCATCTCCGCGACAAATTTCTACTACCACAACAGCAGTATTACCCCAATACTGAGATATAAATTCCTGTATCGCAGCATCTATAAAAGCTTGGCATGAGTCGACATCCAATCCTTTTGTTCTGTAAAACAAAACAATATCATACCAGTGAGCGCTATCACGCAAAGTATTTATCAACTTGCCATAAAAAGCCAAAAACCGATCATCTTCTAAAGCTTTTCCCTTTAGGATATGCCAAAGGCAATACGCTGCTATATCCAGAAATGTTCTATCTGTAATAAAGCCCTGTGAGGTATCAGATAAGTATCTATGCACAAAGTTATAACAGGCAAAAATTGCTTCTTCAAAATATGTTACATACCAATCCCCTTCAGTCCAATTGTATCCAGTCGCATTTATCAGTTCCCTTGCAAACTCAGGGATATAAGTAAAACCAAAAATATTAGCAAGCTTTTTAGCCAATACAGTCTTGCCAACCCTATGCGAGCCAGTAATACCAACCCTGACACACCCGCCTTCTTTTAAAGCTCTATCAAAAATTTCTTTAAGATCATGTCTTCTCATTTTTCCCCTCCTAAACAATTTTTCTCCAGGGCATTGCTGCTCTCACAAGCCAGATTTGTTCACAATGGGTGCTGCCACCTTGATCTATTCTCTCGTAGGAAATAATCTCGTATGCCTCATCTTTAAGCCTTTCTATTGCTTTCTCTATGCTCTCGCCTTTACTTAAAGAAATTAAAAACACCCTTGTTTCCATTATCCTCATCTTTTCCCTCCTTCTTGCTTACCAGCAAAATTAAAAAGGAACATCATCCTCTTTTATATTTGCCACCAATCCATACTTATGGTCTTTTAAAATAACAACTCCTTTCTTTTTCAAGTAAGCCAAAGTATTTTTCAATATTGCCTTTCTTTTCTCATACTCTTCATCGCTGCTATATATTTCCAGACCAATCTCCTGTAAAGTTTTAGCCCCGTCTTTAAGCACTCTCTTTATCCTTTCTGTCAGCGGCAAAGCCAGTTCATTGATGGTATCTCTATTAACCACAGGTTTTATGCTTCCATCTTTATTAAAAGAAAAAGTTATGTCAAATGGATTTGGCAGTCTGCCATAGTTGTTGTAAATACATTTCAGGGTAATATTAATATCTTCAGATGTGCTAATAGAGCTTGCCTGCCATACTATCTTTGCAAAATTACCAAACATAACAGAACCAATCCACATTGGCTCACTTCCATCTTTTATATCCTTTTTAGACACATGGGTAAGTATTAGCACGCCACATCCAAGCTTAGTCCATTCCTTGATAACTGAATGATACAATGAAGCCCCTCCTGTATCATTGCTGCTCATTCCTCCAAGAGATGGGACAAGGCTATCTATCACAATAAATTCAATATTGTATTTCAAAATAACTTTTCTAACATCAGAGGCTATTGATGTAAGAGGAGATGTTACCTCGTAGTATATAGGATATTCTGGATCTGTTATTCCCAAAGATTGAGCTACCTGCTTCATTTTGTAAGCCATAACACTTCTTGGATTTTCCCAATCAAGATAAAGCACTTTGCACCTCTGGAACTTAAAAGGATAAAAGTTTTTACACCCATTCTGAATAATCATAGTCAGAAAACATGACAGGGTAGTTTTTCCACTTGCTTTTGGAGCATACAGCAAAGTATAAGCACTCTTGTAAACAAGAGGTTCAATAAGCCAGATAGGTTCTTCAGCTTCTTCCTCCTTGATTTCATCGCAATCTATAATTCTCAAAGCTTTAAGAACCTCCTGTTTAATTAACTCAGCTAAGGAAAAGTTAACATCAACTTCTTTATCCAAAGCATTCTTAAAAGTATCAAATGATCTGGGTCTGCTGAAATTTACAAGATAAGATGATACTTTGTTGTTGTATTTTGTATTGTCCTCAAGTATAACATGAGCCTCTATTCCTCTTGTGTCTCCTTTGCGGAAAACCACCTCGCTATAAAAGGATTTAATCCCATCCTGATACATAACTGAAAGTATGCGGTCCCCCATCCTTGTGATTGTGATTTTGTTAAGATCATTTGGAGCAACAAAGTAAAGGTAAGGGATCTCATCCTCTCTGTATTTAAGTATTTTGTTCGACAATAGCTTAATTAACTCTATAGGATCATCCTCATCAAAACTCTCTATAAGCTCAGAAATATCCTTAACCCCTTCTTTTTCACATACAAAACTTATCCATGTCTCCAAACCAGCAGACCTGCACCTGCCAAACATCTCAATAGCCCATTTTCTGCCTGCATCATCAGCCTGAGGTATAATGCAAGCTTTAGTAAATCCAATCTCTTTTATCCATTTTAAAATATCAACCCACCAATTGTGCCAAGTATTTGCTCCGCATGTAGCCAATACTGCCTGATCTTTAGCGATAAACCTAAGAGCATCTGCATCTTGAGGAGACTCAAAAATTACAACACCATTTGCTTTGTTCTTGTTATGTATTATTGTATCCAGCCCA
>Ga0164313_10004385_pt1 | contig 12570 bp, 8 predicted proteins | sample GuaBasSedimGuay4_FD_113735 | JGI IMG/M metagenome (GOLD analysis project Ga0164313, IMG submission 113735) | Subseafloor sediment microbial communities from Guaymas Basin, Gulf of California, Mexico - Guay4, Core 4569-4, 0-3 cm | ecosystem: Environmental > Aquatic > Marine > Hydrothermal vents >... | reverse complement strand
AGACGGGCGACAAGTCTGCCATCGCATCGATGAACGACAAGTGCGCGTCAGGGACCGGCGCCACCATCGACAAGTGCATGATCAAGGTTGGCATGCCCGCCGATGAGACGCTGAAACTCCACTTCGACGGCGCACACCTTCACCACGTCGCGGCGAAGTGTGGCGTCTTTGCGGAGACGGACATCGTCAATCTAGTGAAGACCGGCATTCCGGCCGACGAGATCATGTGCTCGCTCGCAGATGCCATCGTGATGCAGAACCTCTCGGTCCTCACACGCGGCAACACGCTTCGACACAAGGTGCTACTGCTGGGCGGCCCGAACACGTTTCTTCCGTTCCTTCAGGAGTGTTGGCGCAAGCGCATTCCGGAGACTTGGGACGAGCGCGGCTACGACTACCCGAAGGACGTGCCGATTGAAGAACTAATTTCGGTGCCCGACAATGCGGCGCTTTACGCGGCTTACGGTGCGGTCATGTACGGCATGCACGAGCCTGCGGGTGTTGGCGTCTACAAGGGCCTCGACGGTTTGCGCCGCTACATCACCGAAGGGCGAAAAGAGCGCCTCGGTGAGGCCGCCGGCCCCCCACTGGCGCGCCACGAGTTAGAGCTCGAACAGTTCTTGTCCGCGTATCGTATTCCGACGTTCATCGAGCCCGAGGTCACCACCGAAACGGTGCGCGCGGTCATTGGGCTGGACGGTGGAAGCACTTCGTCCAAAGCCGTCCTGCTCGGTGAAGACGGCAAAGTCTTGATGAAGGCGTATGCCCTTTCGAAGGGCAACCCGATTCAAGACACCAAGGAGCTGCTCGGCGACCTCCGGTCACGGATGCGCGCCAAGGGCGCCGAGATCGAAGTCCTTGGGTTTGGCGCAACCGGTTACGCCGCTGACGTGCTCGAAGAATGCGTGCGTGCCGACGTGAACATCGTCGAAACCGTCGCGCACATGATGAGTGCCACGCACTACTTCGGCGATGTAGACGTCATCTGCGACATCGGTGGGCAGGACATCAAGGTTCTGTTCATGGAGAACGGAGACATCAAGACGTTCAAGCTCTCGAATCAGTGCTCCGCGGGCAACGGCATGCTCCTTCAAGCGATGGCGGATCAGTTCGGTTTGCCTGTCACCGAGTATGCGGACACTGCCTTCAAAGCGGAGCTGGCGCCGAAGTTCAGCTACGGCTGCGCGGTCTTCCTCGACACCGACCGTGTGAACTTCCAGAAGGAAGGCTTCAGTAAGGAAGAGCTGCTTGCCGGCCTGGCGCAAGTTCTTCCCAAGAACGTCTGGCAGTACGTCGTCGGCATCCCGCGCATGGCAGCGCTCGGGCGCAAATTCGTGCTTCAAGGTGGCACGCAATACAACATGGCGGCCGTCAAGGCCCAGGTGGACTACATTCGGGAGCGCGTGCCGAACGCCGAGGTGTATGTGCACCCGCACAGCGGCGAAGCCGGCGCGATCGGTGCCGCCATGGAGACGCTACGCATCGTCAAGCGTCGCGGAACCTCCACGTTCATCGGTTTGGATGCCGCGATCGACCTTCAGTACCAAACCACGAACGACGAGACCACGACCTGCCACTTCTGCGCGAACAACTGCTCGCGGACGTTCATCGACGCGTTCCGTCCAGACGGGTCGACCAGCCGGTACATCAGTGGCTTTTCCTGCGAAAAGGGCATGGTTGAGTCGAAGGACGCCATGGAAGAGCTCGTCAAAGAGCGTCGCAAGATCCTGAAGGAGTTTCCGAACCTCGTAACTTACGAGGGCCTCAAGGCATTCAAGCGCGTTGCAGGGGTTCAGCCCATGCCGGAGGCCGGCACGCAAATCGAGGACGTGAAGGTCGAGCGCAAGTTCTTCGGCGCGATCGAGCGCACGAAGTACACGCGCAGCTTCCAGCGCTCGTCTGAGGCAGCGGCCGAGAAGCGCGCAAAGTGGCGCGTCGGCATTCCGCGCGTCCTCAACATGTACTCGACGGCGCCGTTCTACCGCACGTTCTTCGAGGTGCTGGGCGTACGGCCGAAGAACATCGTGTTTAGCGACCCGAGCTCCGAGGAGATGTTTGCCGAAGGCGGCAAGTACGGGTCGGTCGACCCTTGCTATCCGTCGAAGGTCGCGCAGGCGCACTTCCATCAGCTCTTTTTCCACAAGCACAAAAAGTCTCCTCTCGACGCCATCTTCTTTCCGATCCTCACGCACGTGCCGTCATTCGTGACCGACGCGGTCGACTATGCGAGCTGCCCAATCGTCGCTGGCACGCCCGACGTGATGAAGGCCGCCTTCACTAAAGAGCAGGACTATTTCGCCAATCGCGGCATCGAGTACCTGGCCCCCGCGTTCAGTTTTGCGGAGCCGACGCTTCTCAAGCGCGACATGTTCGACGCTTTCGAAAAGGTTCTCGGCATGACCGAGGACGAGAGCGACTTTGCCGTCGAACAGGCGCTTGCTGCGCTCGATCGTTTCGACCAAGACGTGCAAGACAAGGGCAAGGCGATTCTCGATCAAGTCGAGTATGACAACAAGGTTGCCATCCTCGTGCTGGGGCGGCCCTACCACAACGACCCGGGTCTTCACCACGGCATCCCCGACGAGTTCCAGGTTCTCGGCTACCCGATCCTGAGCATTCGTTCGATTCCAAAGGACCGCGAGTGGCTTCAGCGCTTCTACGGCGAGGACGAGGACGTGTTGAGCGTCAACGATGTTTGGCCCGAGAACTACTCGGCAAACTCCGCACAAAAAGTATGGGCGGCAAAGTTCGCCTCGCGCCATCCCAACGTGGCCATCCTCGACTTGAGCAGCTTCAAATGCGGGCACGATGCGCCGACGTACGGAATCATCGACAGCATCGTGGCCAAGAGCGGCGTGCCCGCGTCGTCGTTGCACGACATCGACGCCAACAAGCCCGGCGGCTCGATCAAAATTCGCGTCAAGACGTACGCCCACTCGCTCAGGCTTCGCGAGGAGCACCTAGAAGACATTGCCGCGCGCAAAGTCGAGCTCCAGCGACGCATCGATGAGAAGCGGTTGGAGCTTCTGCGCATGAAGCACGACCAACTCGCCGCCCATCGGCGCGCCGACCTAGGGCTTGAGCGCCAGATTCATGAGCTCGCAGAGAGAGTAAACCAATATCGTGTCGAAGTGGCGAGGTCCGAGGAGGACGCGGCCTTGCCGGATGCGGTGTCGGGAAGTTTGATTCGTCTCGGAAGAAAGACCAAGGACGGCACAGTCGTCCGGGTGTGAAGGGGCTAGACATGGCTGATGGTTTTGAAATCGACATCGACAAAGAGCTCGCCGCATTCGAGGCGAAGGAAAGGGCCCAACTCGGGCTCGAAGACAACCAGGAGCAATGGACCGATTCGATGGTCAATGCTTTCTTCTCAGCCAAGGAGCGGGCGACCACGACGATTCTCAACGGCGGCCTCACGATGGCCCATGACGAGTTCGTTGCCTCGGCGCTCAGAGGAATCGGCTACAACACGCGTGCAATGGAGTGTGCGGATGTCGAGTCGCTCCGCCATGGCAAAGAGTTTGGCAACAAGGCGCAGTGCAACCCCACATACTTTACCGTTGGAAACCTGATCAAAGAGCTCTCTAGGTTGCGTGATGAGGAGGGGCTGCCATCTCAAGAGATCATCGACAACTATGTCTTTCTCACAGCGGGCGCCTGCGGCCCTTGCCGGTTCGGCATGTACGTCACCGAGTACCGCAAGGCTTTGCGCGATGCTGGCTTCGATGGCTTCCGCGTCGTTCTGTTCCAGCAGCAGTCCGGTTTCAAGCAGGCGACAGGCGAAGAAGTAGGACTCGTTCTCAACCCTCAGTTCTTCATGGCGCTTGCGCGTGGCTTGTTCGCCGGCGACGTGCTCAATGTGCTCAGTTACCGCATGCGCCCCTACGAGGTCGAAGAGGGTGCGACCGATCGCGCGATCGCCGAGGTGAAGCGCGAGGTGCACGAGGCGCTCGAGCAAAACAACAGCGTGCTACGCGCACTTTGGCGCGGCCGGAAGTTCCTCGAAGCGGTCGAGCTCGACCGCCTACGCGCAAAGCCCAAGGTCGCCATCATCGGCGAGTTCTGGGCGATGACGACGGAGGGAGACGGCAACTACCACCTTCAGCGGTTCGTCGAATCCGAAGGTGGCGAGAACGACATACAGACGTTGGTGAATTGGCTGCTCTACACGCTGTGGGAATTGCGACATGATACCGAGCGACGGATGACGCTCCGTGGCGTCGATGAGTCCTATTACGGGCTCGAGGGCTCCGACGTTGGCTACAAGATGGCCGGCGTTTGGCTTGGCGAGCTCGCTCTGCGCGCCACGTTTGCTACTTTCAGCGCGGTCGCGGGCCTCAAGGGAAACAAGCTTCCCGACATGGATGAGATCGCCAAAGTCGGCCATAGCTTCTACAACAATGAGCTTCGTGGAGGCGAAGGTCACATGGAGGTCGCTAAGCTCGTCCTCAACGTGGCCAAGCAGAAGGCGAACATGACGCTGAGCGTGAAGCCCTTCGGCTGCATGCCGAGCTCTGGTGTCTCCGATGGTATCCAATCCGTCATCACCGAGCTCCATCCCGATGCGATCTACTGTCCGGTCGAAACGAGCGGGGACGGAGCGGTGAACTTCTACTCTCGCGTCCAGATGTACATGTTCAAGGCAAGAGAACGCGCTCGCCAGGAGCACCAGGCAGCGCTCGACAAGTACGGCATCACGGATGAGCAGGCGCGCGAGTTCTTGCAAGGCTCTCGCTACGCGAAGACGTTCTACAAGGCGCCGCATGTCGTCGCGGGCACGAGCGCCGATATCATTCACCAGATCGGGCCGCTCGTTGGAAAGGGCCGTCTCGGCCGCGCGAAGGTCCATGCCTCGCGCGCCGTGATGCGCACCAAGGTCTTGCTCACCAAGGACGTCCCGCACGTGAAGCAAACGTTCGGTAAGATGGCACCCTACCTGCCATCGCTTGGCCGTCTCCTCTACGTCGAGCTCAAGGAGAAGATCCCGGCTCCGAAAGAGGCATGGCAGACGCTCATGCGGCGCGCCGTACCGAAGTCCGACGAGAGCGCCGAAGCCGAGATCCCCGCCAGCCACGAGTACATCCCAGCGCCGACACCGCGCGCGCAGCTCGATCCGGAGACGGTGCGCCTCCAAGTCGTCAACTGAGCCCGTAACCCACGGCGCTTAACCCTTTGAAAAAGGGGACAGTCCCCTTTTTGCTAGGGCTAAGGGGTTGCGTGGGCGGGGAGGGTGCCGGTGAGGCTTTTTAGGAATGTGACGATGCTGTTGATCTGGGCGTCGGTGAGATCTCTGCCCAACTGATACTTGCCCATGATCTGCACGGTTTCCTCCAGCGTGGCGCGGGAGCCGTCGTGGAGATAGGGCGAGGTGAGCTCGACGTTGCGGAGCGTTGGGACCTTGAAGAAGTGCTTGTCGGCGGCGTTCTTGGTGACGTTGAAGCGTCCGAGGTCGGCGTCGGTGATAGGAGTGCCGCGGTCGGCGAAGTAGTCTTTCACTAGGCCCATCTTTTGGAACATCGTCCCCCCGGCAATGATCCCGGAGTGACACGCGGTGCAGCCGGCCTCTTTGAACGCGGTGTAGCCCCTCTTCTCGGCGTCGGTGATCGCTGTTTCCTCACCGAGGAGGAACTTGTCGAAGCGAGAAGGCGTGATCAGGGACTTCTCGTACTCGGCGATAGCGTCGGTCGCGTTGTCTTTGGTGATGCCGTCGTCATAGAGCTCTGCAAACGTCGCAACGTACTCCGCGTTCTTCTTCAGGCGCTCGACCACGTTGTCCCACTTGGCGCCCATCTCGATTGGGTTTTCGACTGGACCGGCCGCCTGTGCCTGCAGGTCCTTCGCGCGCCCGTCCCAAAACTGAACGAAGTTGTAACCGGCGTTCAGCACCGTGGGCGAGTTGATTGGACCCACTTGGCCGCGAATCCCAGTCGACGTCTTACGAGGCTCCGCGCCGCCGTGATCGAGCATGTGACACGTTACGCAGGCGACCGTCCCATCGCCGGAAAGCGCCGTGTCATGAAACAGGCTTCGACCGAGCAACACCTTGTCCATGTCGACATTGACGGAGTTGGGGAGCGGCTTGAGCGGCTCGACCGCCGGGATGGCCGGTGTGTCCTCTTCGACGGCAGCGGCTTCTTCAGCCGCCGGAGCCGGAGTTTCTTTCTTCGTGCAACCCACGACCGCGATCACGGCGAGGATGATGAGAGCCCACTTCATCTGAGACATGCGGCGAATGCTAGCAGCTAGGGCGCACTTGGGCACCCACTGCTATAGTGCGCCGCCGTGAAGAATAGACGAAGGCTGTACTTGGCAAGACACGGGGACGTGTCCTATTTCGAGCCGGGTCAGGAGCCCGGTGACAACGATCCTGTGCTCAACGAGACGGGCATCGCCCAGGCGGAAGCGCTCGGGCAGTTGTTGATCGACGCCCCGATCGACCTGGCGGTGTGCACCGGGCTTCGGCGAACGCATCAAACCGCGCGCCTCGCGACCGGCGCTAGGGACCTCGACATCGGCGTCATCGAGGGCTTGGCCGAAGCGAAGACGGGCACTTTCGAGGACGTCGAGAGCCCTGAAGACATGGAGACCTTGTTCACCCGGGCCTTCGACAATGCCGAGCTGCCCGGGGCGCGATTCCTCATGGGCGAGTCCTATGCGGAGCTTTGGGACCGAGTCGCGGTTGCGTGGCAGGGGCTCCTCGCTCGTGACGACTGGAACCATGCTTTCGTCGCCTGCCACGGCGTGGTCAATCGAACGGTCCTCGCGCAGGCGCTCGGGGCAGGGCCGGAGATCTACCGCCGGATCGAGCAAGACGCCGGCTGCCTCAACGTCTTGGACATCGAGGGCGTAGGACAGGACGCCCGAGTTGGGTACGTCCGCCTGATGAACTTCACGCCCTACAACGCGGCCAAGCAGGGCATGCAGGAGACCACGCTGGAAATGCTCTGGCGTCAGTTTCTCGAGGGCTAGTCGTCGCAATGCAGCGAGCGGTAGCTGCCTTTGTAGTAGAGCAGGGGTTCGGCCTCCGTCGTGTGAACCGCCTGGACGTGCCCCACATAAATCGTGTGGCTCCCCTCCCGGTGTGCGCTCGTGACCTTGCACTCCAGGGACGCTAGCGCTTCGTCGATCAGAGGCGCGCCGGTTTCCCCTTCAGTCCAGCTCACCTGCTGCAACCGTGAGTCTTCATGCTTCGACGAAGCGAAGACGTTCGACACGTCCTGCTGATGGGAGGCCAAGATGTTCACCGCGAACACGCCGGCTTCCTCGATGAGGCCGTGGGTGGTCGACGAGTGGTTTGCACACACGAGGACGAGGGGCGGGTCCGCCGAAACGCTGGAAAACGCGGAAACCGTCATGCCGTGCACCCTGTCGCCGCTCCGCGAGGTCACCACCGTCACGCCGCTCGCCCAACCCCGCAGGGCCTCTTTGAATGCTTCTTTTTCGATTGCCATCGTCTGATTAAACGGGGGAAGGGCTAGCCGCGACCACGCTCCGTTGGGTCTAGGCAAAAATAGAACGTGTTTCAAGTGGACGCCGGGCTGTCACCTTCTCGAAATTGGGCTAGTTTCCGCCCCCTATGGCCGAACAGGCGTTTCTAAAGGGGATCCAGGCTTACTGGGATGCCCTCGATCAACCCGGCGAGCCGCCAGAGCTCGGCGAATCGAAAATCGATGCTTTCGTCGATCTTCTGCACGTCACGTCGAGCGCCGAGCATGGGTTCAGCCTGCTCGACTTACTCGACTCTTCGTACGGAGGTATCGCAGTTGGCGATGACAGCCGTCCGTGGCGATTGCATTGGGCGATCAAAGTTGGCGAAGTCGAGCCGTTCGTCGCCCCCGGCCTCGAGGGACTGATCTTCCTCGCCGACACGATCGCGGACCCCGAAGGCCGCCATCGCGTATACACGCTCAAGGATGGCATGCGCGGCGACCTGGAGTTTGCCGACCTCGCCGGCGCGCTCCGATGGATGACCGCCCAGGTGCGACACACCAAAGGTGAGCACGACGACCAAGAGCTTCAAGCGATTCAAAGCGAAGCGTCCGCGTTACTGGACGATGAATGGGAGAAGGGACCAACGTCCGCCCTGTACATCGTCGAGGAGCTTCTCGACACTCCGTTGTTCGAGGCATGGGACGCAATCTCCCGAGGCCAGTGGCCCCTCGTCGAATCTGATGGAAGCGACCCCGCCGTAGAACGCGAAGACGGATGGCAGCGGCGGTTGTCCCTTTGGCTCACGCGAAGGTTCCTCGCGACCCGCGCTCTCGAATTGCCGGATGAGATCGGGGTCTCTGACATGGACGCGGTTCACCGCTCCCTGGTCGACCATTTGATCGACTTCGAGCAGGCGATTCACGCTGGCGACATGCCGAAGATCATCGAGGACACTGCGGCGAGCGAAGATCCAAAGCTCGCGGCGATGGCGCGTGCTTGGATGGAACGGCACGACGGTTGGCGCACTGCGGCCAGCGTTCCTGGGCCCGACGAGGACGATCCATACGTCGACGAGCCACCGCCGTTTCAGCACACCCCGTTTACGCGCAAGCTCTTGTCCGCTCTGTCGGTTTCGCTCGACCGCATGATCGAGAAGGGTGACTTGGAGCTCGACCCGGATCGCAAGGACGCCCTGCTGATCGAGCTCGTGACGGCTGGCTCGGATGCGCGGTCAGTCAAGCACATGCTCAAGAAGATCACCTCGGCGCTGGTCGATTCGGAGCACGTCGAAGAGATCTACCCGAGCGACGACAAGCTCCAGGATTGGTTCAAAGAAGACCTCGGGGGATGATCGAGCCTCCTGGCACGCAGCTGTGGGCGGACTCACGGTGGCGCGACGGTTGGCGTGTGCAGCGCCGTTGGGACGGTGAGGCCAGCCGCCTGCTCAATCCGGCAGGACGGATCGTGTGCCGCGGCCCTCTCGCGGAATGCGAGCAAGCGCTCGACACTGCCTACCCCACGCCCCTGCCGGCAGATCACCTCGTCGTCCTGCTGCATGGGCTCGGCCGGACGCGCCGTTCGCTCGCGCGCTTGGACAGGGCGCTCGCGGATGCCGGGTTCACCACCGCGCGTCTCGACTACCCGAGCACCCGCAAGCCGATCCAAGTGCACGCAGCGACGGTCGCCGAGTTGCTCGACCACGTGCCTACACCGACGAAGCTCTCCTTCGTGTCGCACAGCTTAGGTGGCCTCATCATTCGGCAACTCTTCACCTATGATTCGCCCTGGCGCTCAGCGATCGAGCGGATCGTGATGCTCGCTCCGCCCAACCAGGGCGCATCGCTCGCGGGATCGCTCGACAAAGGCAGTGTCATGCGCGGTATCCTCGGCCCATCGTACGGGCAGATCGCCCAAGGCTTCGCTTCCACGCTTCCTGTTCCCGACGTCCCGGTGGCGATCTTCGCCGGAGACGTCGCGGGCGTGCCCGGCGATGGGCTGGTTACGGTCGACGAGACGCGCCTAGCAGGCTCGAGCGAGCATCACATCGTTCCCGCCATCCATACCTTCGTGATGAACCACCCGGCGGTCATCCGCGGAGCGATCTCGTTCCTAAGCGGCGCCCCAGACCGCTGACGAGGATCGCAGCAAGCCCGATTCCCGGTCGTGGCGCGCGTCCGCGCGATCGGTTTTCAGTAACAAAGGCCCGTCCAAGTCGACGTACTCCGCGTCGGATGCAAGCAACAGGGCGGGCTCGATGGCGAGCGACGTGCTGACCATGCATCCGATCATCAGCTGCAACCCCAGACGCCGCGCTTCCCCGACGCAGTAGAGCGCTTCCGTAAGGCCCCCGGTTTTGTCGAGCTTGATGTTGACCATGTCATACCGCCCCTCGACGCTCGAAAACGACAGCCGATCATGAAATGTCTCATCGGCGCAGATCAGCACCGCGCGTTGCACTCGATCGAGGGCCGCGTCCCCGTCAGCAGGAAGTGGTTGCTCGAGCACGGTAACACCGAGCTTCGGCAGCAGCGGCAGCCACGCGACGAGTTGGTCGGCCGACCATGCCTCGTTGGCATCGACCACCAGCTCCGCTTTGGGTGCGCCTTCGTGTACCGCTGCGATTCGGTCCAGATCCGCGCCGCCGTCTACCTTGACCTTGATGGTCCGTGCGTCCGCGAGAGCATGGGCGGCGGACTTCATCTTCTCGGCCGTGTCGACGCTCACCGTACGCATCGTGTGCACGTCCGGAGACGGACCCCGTAGGCCCGCCAGCTCCCACGCAGGCTTGCCCGCACGCTTGGCTTCCAGATCCCAGAGCGCACAGTCAATTGCGTTTCGAGCCGCGCCTTCGGGCATCGAGAGCGCCTGCGCGCGGGCGTTAGCGCCCTTCAAACCTCGGCAACCCGCTTCGATCTGCGAGCGCACCGACTCGATCGACTCGCCGTATCGGGTGTAGGGAACGCACTCCGCGCGCCCGACGCAACCCTGGTCGTGCAACTCGACCACGACGACATCGGCCGCAGCCCGAGCCCCGCGCGCGATTCGAAATCCACCTCGAATCGGCCACGACTCCACTCGGACCAACGCCCTCATCGCAACGGGCTACTCGACGCCGGTAGCTTCTTTGATCGCCTTTGGGCTGAGCGTCTTGCAGATGAACACGTGCACGTCCCAGAGGTCGCGCGGACGCTGTCCGGCTTCTTGCAGAAGCTCCATCGTCTTCTTGGCAGCCTCGAGGAACTGCGTGTAGGTCGTCGCGTTTGGCGTGGTGTCGTACTTGGGATCGATATCCAAGATGAGTGCCTGCTTCTTGAGGAAGGTGGGCTTCACGAAGAGGTGGTCGGACGGGTAGACCAGCGCGTGGAGCAAAGTCGACAGCGGCCAGGTCGCGCCGTCCTCGACGTCGAGCGCAGCCACGAACGAGTCGAAGCGAATCGGGTAGGTCCGCTCGCCGTACAGCAGCTCACGAAGCGCCAGCGCGACTGTCTCGCGCGTGTCTTCAGGCAGGTTCTTGAAGCGAGTGGCTTCTGCCTTCTGCGTCGTGCTCTTCGTGCTGGTGAGCAACTCGTAGATCATTTGGTGGATCTCTTCGTAACTCGCGTTGCCGATCAGATCGTCCAGGTTCTTCTGGCTGAGGAGGTCCTCGGCGCGCTCGAGGGCGGCGTCCTTGAGCTTCTCGGCGCCTTTGGTGCCGGGCTCGCCCCGCTCGGCCTTGATGTAAGCCTCGTCTTCGAATCCCACTGGGAATAGTTTCATGAAGTAGGCCACCTGCTGCTCGAACGTGATGTCCGGCTTTTTTGCTGGAGCCTTCGACTTGCGAGTGGAGCCCGGCGGCGGCGCTTGGTTGCGGCGGGCGATTCGGTCGATGCGCACGGCTTCGTTGGCCAGCACTTCGATGATCTCCATTTTGTGCCAGTAGTCCGGCCGGAAGCTACGCTCCGCACCGTCTTCGAACAGATAGGTGCGCTTGTCCGGGATCTCGAGGAGAAGCACCGAACGGCCCCAATCCTTACGGCTCGTGTGCTCGAACACTCGGGGTGCAACGGAAGAAGTAGTCTCTGGCATCGATTACAGTTCCTCGAAAATCGGGTAGAAGCCGGACCTGGGCCCCGCAAAAATGAGCACGTCGTGTATCACGGACCTGGTGTGCTTGCATCCGGTTGCGATCCCCGCGATGTAGCCCTACGAGCACTCTCCCGCAACCCCCCGTTCTCATTAGAGTTTAGGTAGAATGAACCGATCCCCAGCAGTTGGTCTTGCAGCTTTCATCTCGTTGGCGACCGCGCTCCTCGTCGGCTTGGCGTGCGACCCGGCTCCCCGGGGCGAGCCCAAGCCAGCCTCCGAAACCCTCCTGAGCGCCGAAAGCGATCCACGACTGCCCGGCGTAGAGTCGGTCGACGAGGCGCTTCAGCAGCGCCTCGAGCGAGCGCTTGCATCACAGGGGCCGAGCTACGTCCCTCGCACTCACCACTTGGCCGATGATGGCTCGCCTCGCTTCATCAACCGGCTGATCGAGGAGTCGAGCCCGTACTTGCTCCAGCACGCTCACAATCCAGTCAACTGGTACGCCTGGTCCGACGAAGCATTCGAGCGAGCCAAGCGGGAGAACAAGCCAATCTTTCTATCGGTGGGTTACTCGACCTGTCACTGGTGCCACGTGATGGAACGCGAGTCGTTCGAGGACGAGGAGATCGCCGCCTTTCTCAACCGTCACTTCATCGCGATCAAAGTGGACCGGGAAGAGCGACCCGACATCGACAGCGTCTATATGACCGCGGTCAACCTTCTCACGGGCCGCGGCGGCTGGCCGATGACGGTCATCATGACGCCTCACAAAGAGCCCTTCTTTGGAGGCACGTACTTTCCACCTCGCAAGGGAGTGCGGGGAAATCGGGTCGGGCTCATCGACATTCTCGGCGAGATGGTGCGCGTCTATACGGAGGAGCCGGAAGCAGTCGTCGCGCGCGCGCAAGAGCTCAGCCAGCGCGTCGAGAAAGCGGCCGCTCTGCAGCCGGGGCCCGGCGTGCCGAGCGACAAAGTGATCGTCGTCGCGGTACAGAACCTCGCCAGGATGTTCGACCCGGTCGACGGAGGCTTTGGAGGCGCACCCAAGTTTCCGCAGCCTTCACGCCTCTCGTT
>Ga0164313_10004384_pt1 | contig 12571 bp, 10 predicted proteins | sample GuaBasSedimGuay4_FD_113735 | JGI IMG/M metagenome (GOLD analysis project Ga0164313, IMG submission 113735) | Subseafloor sediment microbial communities from Guaymas Basin, Gulf of California, Mexico - Guay4, Core 4569-4, 0-3 cm | ecosystem: Environmental > Aquatic > Marine > Hydrothermal vents... | reverse complement strand
TGTGTTGGGCATTTTCAATCATCCATATTTTTAAAGCCAGTGATCGTAAAGCATCATCTTCTGAGGGCCCAAGGATCTTAACATCTTCATGCTGTACGGGTATTTTTGCATTTTTACCGATTTCAAGTGGATCTTCTGTCAATTCATGCTCAGGCACCCAGGTTCTCGATTGATACAATAAACGAATATATTCTTCATTACCGGCATTAACATCAGCCGTTTTAATTAATTCCCGAGTTGAATCGAAGGCATTTACAGGTTTTTGAACGGAAGTAGACGCACAACCTGCTATTGATAAAAGCAGTGAAATAAAAAGTAATTGAATGTATTTTGATAGTATAAAATTGAGCATAATATTGTCTTTGTTATGGTAATTGTTCAGCTAAGAATTCAGCTGAAAAAATAATTTCTGCCATCACAGCAGAGTGGTCTGATAGTACATCGGGATAAACCGTCAGGCTTTTAAAATCAAGTTCTTTGGAAATAACAATCCAGTCCAGACGATGTTTCGACTTATAAGTACCCAAGTCTTCTGCTTCGGGTTCATAAACATGATAATCACCTTTCTCAATCAGGGCATGAATCACTTTTTCTTTTGAAAACCAGTCACTATTAAAATCACCCAGAACTATCGCTGGATTGATTCGATCAGCCAGTACTTTTTTTATTTCAGCGATTTGTGTTTCCCGAACCGTTTTTCGTGAAAAATCCAGATGTACAGAAACAATATCAATCAGAATGGGGGCAATTTTTTCATCCGGCTGCCATGCTATCTGACCGAGAGTAAAGCCCTTATTCAAGGTGGGTGGTGAAGGCTGAAATGTATATTTTACGGTATCAGTAAAAGCTAATCGAGATAACATTGCAGTACCATAGCTAAAAAACCAGCTCTGCACATGATTTGTCTGCATGTAGGCGGAGTAGGCCGCACCATCCGCCAGCAGAGCAACATGATTAAAATTACCACTCCACCACGAAGGAGAATCAGCTTCCTGAAGTGCGACAACATCAATATCCAAAGGTTTTAAAAACTCAATGATATCTTCAAGATTCTGGTGGATTTTTGACTTACTTAAAAATATTTGATTGAAGCCGTCTTTCCTGCCATGAGCCAGATTTAAGGTCATTACTTTCAGTGTTTGAGAGGTATAGACTGATGCCCCCATTGATGGCTGAAGCTTTTTTTGGGGCTGAAGCTCATTTGGGGAATGAGGCTGGTTTGCAGAACTAGCGGTTACAAGCAATGTTATAAAAAGTATAATATAAAGATAATTTTTATTCATAGTTTTCCAGAAGTTCCAATACTTGTAATCAAGTCAGTATAATGCAAAAATGAAAACTATAAAGTTATTTTATCCCATAAGCATTTACCTGGGACTATTATGGTTCCACCTTAATAACTAAATAATCATCAAATTTTTTCTTTGCTTTAATAACATCAAAGTTACGGTCACCATCTCTGACTTTCAGAATACCTTTTAGCTTTCTGAAGCGTGCATAGAATACCCCATCATACGTTTTCTCATTAATCGTTCCCTTAGCACCCAGATCAACTTTATCGCTTTCAAAAAAGGCATAAGGGATAACAATCTCATTGTTTTCTATATCCAGCTGAGCCGTTCCCTGAATATCTTCAATGGTCAGCAGTTTTGAAAGCCAGCCATGTTTCTCCCGTTGATTACTGAGTATTGCCACCACAGGCCTTGAGTCTTTTATCTCAAGCTCAGTTTCAGTATGTATGCTAATAGGCTTTCGCCAGACGGTTTGTGCTTTATTCAAATGAATTTTTGCATGCCAGTCTGAAGAGTTAAACTCTTTATGCTCACCGACCACTCTGACTTTATCCAGAACTATTGAAGAACCTGCAATATTAAATTTCATTTCTGACGGTGTACCATCAGCAAGATTAATCGCCAGATTCAAATTGGCAAACAATTGCTGCTCATCAATTTGTATTTTTAAGCCATCTGTTTTTAAATTAACATATCCCTTCGCAGACTCCGATTTTAACAGAATATCTGCCGTTAAATCAGCTTCGCCATCCAAAAACTGTATAAGTGATTGTTTAGGTAAGTATAAATTATAGACTGACATATCTTTTATGCGGGCAGATGGAATTTGCATGTGTATAGTTAAATCCTGATCCAGCCCCTTGAAACTCAGGCTTGTTGCTAATGCATCTACTTTTAATACAACATCTTCTATAAAGGCCTGATCTTCATCGTGACGTTTCAAAAAAGCATCATTCACTTCAAGGTTAAATTGCATATCAGGATTTTCACCACCCTTTTTTACCTCAAGCACCAACTGTCCATCACCCAAAATAAGATAATCAAGCAGACTGACTTCCAGTTGCTCTGATTTAACCGTAATTAAGCTGCCATTTTCAGGCCAGCCTGAGGCTATTTTTAAATCAATTGCAAGCTGCCCAGCACCAGAAAATGCCAGGTTAGCAGAATTTTTCAAAAAAGCATTAATCCATTCCAATTGAGAAATCTGACCCTTTATTTTTAATTCTGCATCTGAATTGGCCAGAATAGTTTTTAGTTTTTGCTGTTTTAATACTTCAGATAAATAGCTAATATCAGGCTGATCCTGTTTAGCAGTAATACCAGTGGTAGGTAATGTGAGTCGCAGCATTCCTTCATTAATTAACAAGTAGGAATGCCAGGGTTTGGACAATTTATCAACTTTGTTTGAGAATTTTGAGGTATCAAAACGCAAGTAACTACCCGAAATATCAATATTGGGTGATTTAAATGAAGGGATATTAAGGAACAAGGCAAAATCCATATCAGTTGAGAATTGATGCTCAGCAATGCCAATATGTGCATTTGCTGAAGTAATTTTTAAATTTGCCTTAAATGCACTTGAGGTTAAATCAGCCTTAGCCTGCAATTCACCTCCTCCTCCATACAGATTAAAACGCCATTTGTCCGGAATATATTGCTGATAAGCACTTAAATCACTTACTTTCATTGAAGAAATTTCAGCACCCAGATAGGTCACTAATGATGTTCTTGACTCTAAAGGAAATAATGATGTACTACCCCGGGCAATAATCGATAAGTCCTGGCCGCTGAACAGTGATAAAGGCTGATCATCTTCACCAATGGTTGAAGCATCCACATCGGCAAATAAAATATGAATACTGAGTTCATCTATTTTTTTCTTGTCAACGGTTAAATTAATACTGCCATTACCTGCCATTTTATAATCCAGTAATTCAACAGACAGCTGTTTCGCATCCACTTTAAGATGAGTAGCTGCCAGCAATTTACCTTTATCCAGAGCTAAATGCCCTGTCATATAGCCTTTACCATCCAGATTCATGCCTTTGAATGCCTGCAGATAAATATCTAAAAAATCCAGATTACCCACTTCTGTCTTTATATCAGTATCCACAGTGATATAGGCAAGTGATTTAATGCCTTTATTTTTATTAAAAATAACCGGGTCAATTTCTACCGTACCATTAATATGACTCTGTTTCAGGACTTTTTCACCATTGATTAACAAAGAATCCAGTATAATATCAACCAGGCCATCACTCACTGAAAAAGTCCCATCTTCTGTATCAAGAGATAAATTCAGATGAACCCTGCCCTGAAGACCGCCTTTCACCTGATAAAGCCAAAACTGATGCTGACCATCGGCATTAATATTTTCAAGATCGATACGCCATGAACGAGATTTCTTTTTTTTCTTTAATTCTACAGCCTTACTTATTTCACGATTTTTTATCGGTGGGAAATGCCGGGCAATCTTTTCAAAATTCTGATCGGACTTTTGTCGGGGACGCTGGTAGTACTCTACGTTCATACCATCCACATCATATATCTTTACCTGGCGTAAAATTAGAGGTAACAAAGCTATCGATGCTGAGGCACTGTGTAATTCAACTTGCCATTGTTGAGAATTAGATTGCCCATTGACTGATACACTATTAGCATAAATTCTAAAAGGATATACAGTCCATGCACCATCCCATTGAACTTGAAATTTTTCTGGTCGGATTTGATTAATCAATGTCTGTGTTACTGGTAAATTTAGCGCTAAATTAAACAAAAGAAGATAAAGACACTCTACAATTAAAGCAATCAACAGCGCTGTTTTTAACCATTGTTTCACTTGTATCTTATTAATTATCAGCAATTTTTTACATCCTTATCACGATCAAAATTGATTATCAGAACAGAATAAACTATTTTCAGTTCAAACAATATCAGTTATTCTAAAACTTAATTATAATGAGTTACTAATTTCCTTTCATCAATGGGAAAGCACCTGTACACGATCCCATATTCACTTAATTTAAATTGAAATCCAATTAAGTACGTATTGCATTTATTAATAACAAGGCTAAAATTGAGGTCAGCAGCGGCCTGCCTTTTGGAATAAACCCAGCCCCTTATTTTCTCAGTCCGTTTATAGGTTCAAAAGAAATTATCGACAAGATTTATACAGGTAAATTGTATAAAAAAGGTGGTCGTTATATCTGTGTTGCTGTCACTCAAGGCTCAGATAAACTGATCAAATCTACATTTAAAATCAACCCCAGATATTTAAATGTGTTTAACAAAAATGAAATTCCACCCATTACAGGTATAGCCTTTCAAATGAATACAAAAAATACCCAAGGTGGTGCGCATGCTTTTGTACGCAAGATAAGCTTCTATTCAGAGAAATAATAACATTCTCTTTAATGGTTTAATCAATTAGATAGTTGCCGATGTCCTCAAAGAACAGCTTAAGGAAGTTAACCATTTGACTCCGATCCCGAACTGCATGATATTTATTATTTTTTATTATCGGTGATTGCCTTACAGGTAAAACCTTCTTCATTACCTTCACAGGTACTCTTTATTATCTCACACGTAGCGATCCCCATAGACTCGGCCATTTCACCCATAGATTGGGTGTTTTTGTCTTTTTTTGCCTCCGATAAACTGGCTTGAACCTTATCTTTGCACTCATCGTACATAACCTTCCATTGAGGTTTTTCAGTACAGCCAGAGACTAAACCAAAATTAATTAATAGAATGACGAACCATTTTTTATTGTTCACAGAAGTATCTCCAAAAAGTTTTAAATTAATTTTTTTTTTAAAAAATAGGTTAAAACTATTTTTTTATAAAACTAGGCCAATATCGTTCAAGTACTTGCAAAGCCAGCACAACATAGATTCCAGCTAATGTCATTAGCAAAACACGAGTAAAAAACAATGAAGTAAAGTCTTTATCTTCTCCCATACTACCATTAAACAATATAATCATTGCAACCAGTGCTGAAGAGTAATATTTTGCATCGGGTCTATTGGAAAAAATTATTGAAGAAAAGAGCAGGGCAATACAAAAGAATAACAGCATAAAGAAATAATACTCAGGGACAGCAACCAGAATCCAGTAAAAGAAATAGGCCACTGCACCACCAATCAATGTTGATAAGATTGAATTTTTAATAGCATCTTTTCCCTTACTTAAATCTGGAGCTAAAGTAAAAAGAGCCGCATTAATCATTACCAGAATATAATCCGTTAATTGAAAAGCAATAAATATAATAGCGATTGGGAAGGCCACAAGCGTACTTTTCAGAGCCAGTTCAGCTGCAACAGGTACATATCCTTTGTGCATGGGAGGCACTGGTGGTATGGCAGAGTGTTCCGGATCAGGGACAAGAAAATGAGCCAGAAATATTAGCCAGACAGCAACCCAGGCTGACCAGATAAAGCCTGTTGAAACACCAATAGCCAGACCGCCATCAAGATTTGCCATCATCGGCATTAGTAGTATAGAAATAAGTAAAACTAAAACAAACCAGAAAGAACCTCCACGATCAATAAGGTAATAGGTATGAAATAATACCACAGCAAAAACAGGGAAAAAAACTAAAGGTATCGGCAATAAATATAAGGTGAGCACCACCCCGATAGCAACAGCTAAAAGTGTTTGCATCATATTTCTAAAGCCCCGATACAGGCTTGGTCTGGGAAAGGGTAATGATAAAAATACAACGGTGAAAACAGGCGTCAGCATTGCCAAGGGCCAGTTGATGGCATAAGCTAAAAGCATCGCAATCGTCGCGCCAATGGATAGACGCATGATTTTAACTGATTTTGCATCCTGCAGTATTTCCAGCCAACCCGCTCTTAGTTTTTTAAATGGGTTTTGTATTACTACTGCCACATTAGTAGACATATGAGACCCAGGTTAATACCCGAATCCAGATCCAGCCAAAAGAATTAATAATAAAATTACTGCTGGAACTATAAACCTGAGCATCAACCTGCCCACCCAGTCTTAATTTTCCCTTAGGATGCTTACCATCAAGAAATTTAATTGTTACTGGAAAACGTTGCGAATCACGCAGCCATCCGGTTTTTCCCTTAACGGTCACCAATTGTCCTGCCGCTGCTGTCGACGTATCATCAACTGCAAAACCAATGCTGCTTATCACCCCTTTAAAAATTTTTCCAGGGGCAATATCCAGAGCTAAATCAACGCTATCTCCTACTTTAATATTAGCAATACTATTTTCGCGAAAAGCAGCCTCAATCCAGACACTTTCAAAGTCAACAAAAGTCATTAAGGGAGCACCGACACTGGCATATTGGCCTTCATTGATAACAAGGTTCGTAATTCCGCCATTAGTGGGAGCAATTACCGTTGTTCGAGCCAGATCAATTTGTGCTTTTTTTAATGCCGCAATAGCAGAGCGGATTTTAGGATTCTCTTTGCCTTCCTGTCCTAATTGCTGCTTTGCTTTTTCAAGCTCAGCACTTGCGCTATCAACCTGAGTACCTGCCTGCTTAATGGCTGCTCGTGCTTTATCACCATCTGATACGGGCATAATACCCTCTTTCTCAAGTTCAAAAACTCGTTTACTCTGAGCTTTAACATATACCAGATTAATTTTAGACTCCACTAATCTGGCCTGTGCTGTTGAGACAGACGCAGTATTTGCGCCAATATCCTGACCAGCAATTTCTAAATTAGATTCAGCACTTTCAACTGCCAGCTCATAATCAGAGGGATCGATTTTGAACAACACATCGCCCGCTTTAACCACCTGATCTTTTTCAACATTAACATCAATCACATTGCCTGAAACTTGTGGCACAATAGGTACTACATAAGTTTGAACCCGAGCCTGATCGGTCCATGGTGCAAGGCGATCCGTGACCAGATAAAGAACAAAAAGAACCAATGTGGTATATAAAACGGCTTTAGTGACTCGATGAACGGGATCATTTTTTGGCTCTTCTACCTGAGTAGGTAACTCTTTTTTTGCTAATTCTTCACTCATGTTCTTTCCTATTCAATACTAATTAGATTCTAAATTTGACATTTTCGCACCCACAAGACTCGATACGACAATGGCCATATAAAAAACACCCACAATTGCTTCCATATACACAAGAAAGCGTGCTAACGGTGATACTGGTAATAAATCACCAAAGCCAAGTGTTGTCAGAGTGACAAAACTGAAATAGATCAAGTCAGGTAAATTTTGCTTCCAGTTAGTATGCTCAATACCAACAAATGCTTCCGGTATAAACTCAGCCAAAAGTAAATAGAGCATGGTCCAGATAAGTCCTAAAAGCAAAAAAATACAAATAGAACCGATAATACTATTGCCGGTTATATGCCCTGAAAATAAAGCCTGCTGTGCAGCAGGTTTTAATGTTAAAAGGAAAAAAAGAAGCATTAGAATAATATGAATAAAGTCAAGTTCTGCCTTGTCTAAAAGGCTAACAAGCAAAGAAATTACGACAGTGGCAACCACCAACCCCAAGCCAGTATTAAACAGATAATGAGTTGAACGGACACTCCAGATACCTGCAATCATGGTTAAAATTGTCGCCGCAATGACAAAGCTCTGACCATTACCTGAAATAATGAATTGATCAACGCAGGCACTACTAAAGAGCAAAAAAATCAGACTCACTAATAGATAAGTAAAATTATCCTTCTCAGTTATTTTTTGTTTCATGTTTTTCTGCTCAATTTCAAGTTTTAAAAACTCAATACTTTCCCCTATTGCGCAGGAGATTCATCATTCACTAACCAATGTGTATAGAGCATATATCCGATTGCCAGAACAATTGCGCCAGTAAATAAACCGAGAATACCTGACATAATCATTCCACCTATGGCGCCTAATAATATTACCAGCATCGGTATGTCCATACCTCGTCCCATCACAAATGGTTTTAAAATACCATCAACAATGCCACCAAATATACTCCATGCAGTAAATAGAACTAATGTCACCGTTGACATATCATCCAGGGTAAATACATAGGCAACGACTGGAAGAATAACCAAAAAAGGAGGTAATTGTGCAATGGATAAAATCATTACCAGTAGTGCCCAAAGCCCCGCTCCCGGAACATCAACAGCCCAAAAACCAAGACCAACAAAAGCGGCCTGAAACATACCAATACCAATCACGCCTTGAGCAACACTGCGTATGGTTGCGCTGGTCGTACTAACAAACTCAAGACCATATTTAGGTGATAGTTTTACCACAAAACTTTGTACCGCTTTAACAGCCCCCTCTGCATTGATCATTAAAACACCGGCAATAATAATAGAAATAAAGAATTGCAGAACACCAGCACCGCCACCCATAATTGCAGAAAATGCTTTTTTACCAATAGCCTTAATCTGTGGGGTATATTTTACAATGGCTTCATCAATATTCACTGAAGCCAAATGCCATGCCGTATAAGTTTTTTCACCGATCACAGGCCATTCTTTCACATCCGCAGAAGGTGCAGGTACTTTCAAAGTCTCTTCTTCTATGGCTTTAGACAGATCTTGAACACCATCAATCATTGAGCCTGAAAGCATAAAAACAGGGATGAGCAACATGGCTAAAGCAATTAAAGTAAAAACAGTGCCCGTTAAGCCACGCTTACCATTAAATCGAGGTAACATCATTAAATAAAGCGGATACAAAGAGACTGCAATAACAACCGCCCAGACCACAGGGATAATGAAGGGTTGAATAATACTAAAACACCAGTAAAAAAGTAGTAATAAAATTCCTAATTTTACAGTAAGGTTTATAACATTTTTTTCTATCTGTTCATTATTTGTTTGTAGATTACTCATAATATTCCTGGATAAGTTAATAAAGATTAACGGGTTGGGTTGGGTTGGTATTGATCCAGATCAATTTTAATCTTAATAACAAAAAATACAACTCTTTTTTATTTTAAAGTAAGAATTAAGACTAAAGTTAATAGTTTCATCCCCCTAAAAAATAGGATAATAATTTAAAAAAAGTAACATAAGTAGTTTAAAGATATTCATTACGTTCTCAGGATTGGCTATTGAAATATACTGACTTCCTGTTGATTACAATTTAATTTAAACTATAATTAACCATTATAGTTTAAATATCTTATATTTATATATTTAGAGTAAACAAAAAATGAAATTCAAAATAAGTTTAAATATGCTCTTATTTGTATCACTAAGCTATTTCTGCAATAGTAGCTTTGCAGAAGAAAATAATAAGCTTAATGATATACCAGAAATAAATACCCTGAGTTATGCGCTCACTCAGGGAAAATTTAAAGGTCTGCTTCGTTATAGTGGGCAATATCGTGACAGTAACCTTCATGAGGCTCAGGACAGTTCTAACCCCATACCCAATGAAAAACAGCAACAATACACAGCTTTAGGTGGTTATTTTGGTTATGAAACAGCTCCACTGTATAATTTTTCTGCTGGAGCAACGCTCTATACCTCTCAGCCCTTTGGACATAATCCTGATGATCGCAGAGGTTTGGGAGGACTATATGAAAAAAATGATAAACAACAATCTTATACTGTTTTTGGCGAGGCCTATCTAAAATTTGAACATGAGGGGCATCTCATTAAAGCAGGGCGCCAGGAAATGCCTGATTATCGATTTGTTTCTTTGTCAGACATTCGTATGACGCCACTGACTCATGAAGGCATTGTCTACGAAAATACTTTTTTTAATCACTTACAACTCAATTTGGCTTATATCACAAAAATGAAAGAGCGTAATGCAGAAAAGTTCATTGATATGGCTAAAGCTGCACGCTTGAAAGTCTCCTCTAACGGCAGAGATGTCATTCGTGGTCATTATAATGCCTCTGACTATAATAATAATGCTTATACTGGCAACAAAAAAGAAATGAATATGGCAGGTCTGGTTTATAGTACTGATACTTTCTCTGTAGAAGGATGGAATTATTATATTGATGATTTTGTTAATACTGTTTATTTATACGGCAACTATAATTTTACTCCACAAAATAGTGATATGGCCCTTTCTGTTTCTGCTCAATACGCTAAACAATCCGATGTGGGCGATCAAATTGCAGGAAATATTGACACCTGGTTTTACGGCCTGAAATTCCAGGCTGTCATGGACAGAACGACATTTTTTATTGGCTACAACGAAGTAGACTATAATGAAAACTCCTATGATGGTGGCAGCATCTTTGTGCGTTGGGGTAGTCCGCAAATGTTTAATTCATTCCAGGTTCAGGATTCTGAGTTGGCAGGTACTCAATCAATTGGAGCTGGAGTGCAGTATCAGTTTGGCCCTAAAAGTTTCATTCCAGGTGTTGTCATGCGTTTACGATATGGTGATTATAATATGCCTGATAGTTTATCTGATTATGATGCACGACAGGACAGGACAGAAACAACCTTTGATCTTAACTATAGCTTCGCTAAAGATTCAAATATTGGCAATGTCCCACTGAATGGATTAAGCATTCAGTTTAGAGTTGCTTATAATAATTATGAGACTGACTATGACTTCCAGGCTTTTAAAGATACTTATGGGTTTGATTTTGACTCAGTAACCGATGACTTTTATGATACCCGATTATATGTAAATTATAAATTTTAAAGATACTTTAACCAGATAGAGTCACGATGTTTAGATTTAAAACCTCGATACCAGACACAGAAAGGATAAAGTGCAACCAACATAATTGCAGTCACAATATAGGCAGTGGTTAAATCCCCAACATCTTGCAAGCCGCCATAAGTGCTTGAACCTGTTAAAATGATACGATGGACTAAATAAAAAATCATAGATGTTTGACCAAAAACAAGTAAAACACCATTTTGCCGCACGCCAATAATAGGTTCTATGTAAATCATAAATCCCAGAATCACTGACATTACCCCCAATTCCAGAAACATAAATGAAGCAGAGGGTGGATATTTACTCACATGAAGCCACTGTTGCCAGCTATTATCATCACGGTATAACAACATATTACCATAACCATTAAAATAGCGAATAACAAAATAGGACAGAAGTGATAAGAATCCTAATCCTAATAATAAACGTACAGGGGATATGGCGGCTTTACCTTCTCGATAATCTAATAAATAGCGACCAAAGACCCAACCTAAGATCATCATAGCCAACCAGGGTAAGAGAGGGTATACAATAACCATATTGGGTGAATAATAGGTTGAATAAAGTAATGCTTGAATAATGGAGCCTCCGCCCTGAGCTGGTGGCCAGGCTTGAGTTGTCAGTAATTCACCAAAAGCAAACCAGGCCAGTGCAATAACAATTAACAGCGTACTGGAAAGTCGTCTGAAAAATGCCATACACATCATCGCAACTCCAATTGCATACAAAACCTGAATGATTATTTTTCCTGAAAAGAATGAAATAATAGTTGGATCCAGTAAGGCGATAAAGCCTCCTCGAATCAGTATATCTTTATCAATCTGCCAGCTATTAACACCTTTGGCAACTTTTCGTTCAACACTGATGGCTAAGGCTGTTCCTGCAAGGAAAACAAAAACAGGAGCACATAAATGAGTCATCCAGCGACTAAAAAATTCAAAAGCGGGCAAAGTAGTTCCACTGACATATTTTGCTGCTGAATCAGTACCAATATGATTGACATTATAAACCATTGAAACATGATCAAGTACCATCAGGAGCATCACAAAGCCCCGCATCCAGTCAATTGAAGCTATCCGTTTTGATTGTGCCATATTATTTCACTCCGTGAATTTCTTTCTATTTAAAACTTTAAGGTTCTATCTGAGGTCGTTGGAGAATAAGAGTTGTACCCTCTTTTTTTGATGTAATAAATTATTTTGAACTTCTGCCATAAGTCTTGCTGAATAGGCTCCCAATCCTGTTCTTTGTTTTTTTCCAAAGCAAACATATTTTTCAAAGAAGTTATTTTGTATTTCCTCAGGAATTACAATCTGATTATGGATGCTTACTTTAACCGGACAGAATTGTATCTTTTAAAATTAGAGGTTAATGCCTGATGGACTTATCGGATGGCTGCACCTGTTCTGAATAAACCTCTATGATATCTATTTCATCAAATTGATAAACTTTACCGCAAAATTCACAATCTACTGAGATATTTCCCTGCTCTTTAATAATTTCTACCGCTTCCTGCTGGCCGATTGATTTAAGCATTTTGGTGACTTTTTTTCGGCTGCAGCTGCATCTGAAATAAATTTTCTCAGAATCAAATAGGCGTACATCTTCTTCATGGTATAAGCGATGTAGAATTTTAGCAGCATCAAGT
>Ga0164313_10004383_pt1 | contig 12575 bp, 8 predicted proteins | sample GuaBasSedimGuay4_FD_113735 | JGI IMG/M metagenome (GOLD analysis project Ga0164313, IMG submission 113735) | Subseafloor sediment microbial communities from Guaymas Basin, Gulf of California, Mexico - Guay4, Core 4569-4, 0-3 cm | ecosystem: Environmental > Aquatic > Marine > Hydrothermal vents >... | reverse complement strand
GTTCCCCTCCAGTTCCTCACCTTACGAGCGACAGTCCGAATCGAACAGTCTCCGTACTCTGGTCGTAACCGAGCAGGCTCTCGCCGTATCCGTTCCAGTACTGCACATGAAGGAATGTGGCGAGACTGCCGCCGAGAAAGCTGGTGGGCAGCGTGAAGTCAACCTGCACGGCGCCCTTTGACCATTCCCGACCGATGCGACCGGTGATCGCCAACTCGGGACCGTCGTTTCGTCCAAACGCCAGGCCCAAGTCCACATTGCCGCGGTATTCGGCAAATTCAGAATCCTCAAGGTAAGCGTACAGGGTGGGAATCACGCGGAGATTCCATCCGTTCAGGTCTCCAAAGGCGACCCCCGGTCGAACGAAGAAGGTGTTCAGGCTGCGCGAATCAACACCTCCCTTGCCGTTTGATTCGTGATAGACGGCAGTCTGCCAGCCAAGCCAGTGAAAAAAGCGGTCGTTTCCGTTGTCGGGGTTCAGAAACAGGTACCCGATCTCCGGCATGTAGCTCGTATCGTAAAAGGGATTCGAGTCGCCGTCGATATCCCAAAGTGAGCGCTGCGTGTAAGCAAAGGTGATTCCGTTCAGCAGCGGAAGCTTCCGGGTCAGCCACCCGTCTTCCCGGGCAAGCTGGTAGCGAAAGCTGAATTGAAACTTCGCCGCAGGTGCATCGGCCCCATAAAGGAAGTAAATCGGCTTGTAGATGTCGATATTGCTGGCGTAGGCCCGCTTGATTTGGGCCACAGCAGTGTCCTGGGTCGGCGCCAGACCCCCGTCGTCGTCCGTCACCACCAATGGGACCGGCGACGAACCCTCAGAGGATCCACGGGAATTGCCGTTTTCGAGTTCCAGGGCCGTTCGCAGAAAAACAGGTTCGTTCAACTCGAGCAGAACCAGGCCGTGCACTCCCGTCGGTGGATCAAACTCGAGGGGAAATGATGTAAATCTACCCGGCATCACCCGCTCCGCTGAACTCGCGGCCGCCATCGAGAGTTCAACCGGCCAGCGGTTCTTCCCCTCGACCAGGATGCCGTGAATCGTCTCCGGCAGGGATAGCTCGACCACCTCATTCCCGGTGTTCAGGGCCAATAACGTCACCGAGGCTCCGCCTCGTGACGCAACGATTCCCGGAGTGGAAACCAGACTGAAGATCGGCTCCGAATCAACCGAGTCGCACAAGGCATCGACAGAAAGTAAAGCGGAGACCAGGAAAGCCAAGGAGCGCAGGCTCACTTTGACCGGAGTCACGAGGGCGCTATTCATCGAATTTCATAAGAACAGGGCTAGCCAGGATCTGGTGAAGAAGCGGACATTGCCACGGAACCGTGCTCCGGCTCGGTTTCCCAGCCTCCGCCCAAGACCGCGTAGAGTTGCACCTGGCTGGTGAGCCCCGACAAACGGAGAGAAACGAGTACCTGCTGCGCAGCGAAAAGCGAGCGTTGCGCAACGAGGACGCTCAGGTAGCTGTCTATTCCCTGCTCATATCTGGCAGTGGAAACCCGATGAGTCTCAGCCAGGGCATTGACCAGAGATTGTTGCGCGGAAACCTGCTGATCCACCGTGCCACGCATGGCCAGCGCATCGGCCACTTCCCTGAAGGCGTTCTGAATTGTTTTCTCATATTGGGTAACGGCGATTTCGCGTTGCAGGTTGGCGGCCTCGTGCGCCGACCAAGTGCGGGAATCGAAGATTGGCATCACAAGTTGCGGCGCGTAACTCCACGTGCCCGAGCCGGCCTTGAACAATCCGGACAGATCGCCGCTGGAGGTGCCGATGATAGTCGTCAGGGAAATGCGGGGGAAGAACGCGGCACGCGCAGCGCCAATGTCCGCGTTGGCCGCTTTGAGCATGTTCTCGGCTTGCAGCACATCGGGACGACGCAGCAACACCTCGGAGGAAATGCCGGGAGAAATCTCATGGGGCGGGCTGACTCGGTTCAACTCGGCGGGCAGCAACTTGGCGGGCACCCATGTGCCAACCAGCAGATTCAAAGCGTTCTCGTTCTGGGCCACCCGTTGCGTGTAAATGGCGATATTTCTGCGGGCTGTTTCCATGGGCGTTTGGGCCTGGAGTAAGTCCAGTACGGTTGCGATGCCGACCGCAAACCGCCGCTGCATCAAATCGTAAGCGGCTTTCTGGCTTTGAAAGGTGGTTCTCGCCAAGATCAGATTCTCGCGGTCGGCGGCCACGGCCAGATAGGTGTTGGCCACGGCCGACACCAGCAGTGTCTGCGCGCTGCGGCGGGCCTGTTCTGTGGCCAGGTATTCCTCCAGCGCCCGGTCTTTCAGGCTGCGGAGCCGGCCAAAGAAATCAATCTCCCAGGAAAAGACACCGAGATTGACGTCGTAGCGTTCAGTGGTTTGGGATTCTCCAGGTTGCGTCAGGTCAGCGGCAGAATGACTCTTTCCGCCGCTGGCCGTCGCATAGAGAGTCGGGTAGAGCTGATTACGTTGGATGCCGTAGAGAGAGCGCGCCAGTTCCACGTTCAAGGCAGCGAGCCGCAGATCGCGGTTGTTCGTCAAAGCCATTGCGATGACCTGCTGCAACTTCTCGTCGGTGAAGAATTCCTGCCATCTCAGATCCGGGACGGTCAGAGAATTCGTTGATGCCTGGCTCTGTTCGTAGGCGGTGCCACTGGGCCAGTCGGCCGGGATCGGCGCTGCAGGCTGAACGTACTTCGGGGCCATCGTGCAGCCAGCCAAGATGAGGACAATCCCGACCAGCAGAAAAGAAGTGTTCTTGGCCATTTTAATGATTCCCAGATGGAGTTGTCTCAGTGGGGATAGCCGGTGTTTGTGGTTTGCGTTTGCCAAACGTTTTCTCGATCAGCACATAGAACAGCGGGGCGAACAGGATGACGAGCACCGTGCCGGTGATCATCCCGCCCAGCACCGAAGTGCCGATGGCATTCATGGCCCCGGCACCCGCGCCCGAGCTCAACGCCAGCGGCAGCACGCCAAACCCGAAGGCCAGCGAAGTCATTACGATGGGGCGGAGCCTGAGTTTCGCGCTTTCCAGCGTTGCTTCGATCAGCCCAATCCCTTTTCCCACCCGGGCCTTGGCAAACTGGACGATCAGGATGGCGTTCTTGGTGGTCAGGCCCAAGGTCGTCAATAAACCGATTTGGAAATAGACGTCGTTGGGCAAACCGCGCATCGTCGAGGCGATAACGCCGCCGATAGCCCCCAGCGGCAGGGCCAGCAGGATGGAAATCGGAATCGGCCAGCTCTCGTAGAGGGCCGCTAAGCAAAGGAAGATGACCAGAATGGAAAAGGAGTAGAGCAGCCCGGTCTGCGCCGCGGCCTGCCGTTCCTGGTAGGAAAGCCCGGTCCAGTCGTAGCCGATTCCGGGCGGCAACTTCGCGGTGATTTCTTCCATGGCACGCATCGCCTCGCCGGAACTGTGGCCCGGCGCGGGCTCGCCCCAGATGTTCATGGATGGGAAACCGTTGAAGCGTTCCAGCCGGGGGGACCCGGTCGTCCAGCGGGTGGAGGCAAACGAGGCAAAGGGCACCATCTTTCCGGCCAGGTTGCGCACGTAGAGTTTATCCAGGTCGGAGGGCAGTTTGCGGAACGGGGCGTCGGCCTGGACATAGACCCGCTTGACACGCCCGGCCTGAATGAAGTCGTTGACATAGGCGCTGCCGAAGGCCGCCGAGATGGTGTTGTGAATAGAATGGATCGGCAGCCCCAACGCGCCGGCCTTTTCCCAATCCACGTCCACGCGGAACTCGGGCACATCATCCATGCCGTTGGGCCGGACGGCGATCAGCCGCGGGTCTTGGGCGGCCATGCCAAGGAATTGATTGCGAGCACCCATCAGGGCGGCGTGCCCCAGCCCGCCACGATCTATCAACTGGAAATCCACGCCCCGGGCATTGCCCAGTTCGACGACGGGGGGCGGCGGGAAGGTGAAGACCATAGCGTTGCGGATTTGGGTAAACGCCATCATCGCGCGGCCAGCCACGGCCTTGTCCTTCAAATCCGGACGGTCACGCAACTTCCATTCCTTGAGCTTGGCAAATACCATGGCGTTGTTCTGCCCGCGCCCCGAGAAACCCATGCCCGCAATGGTCAGGCAGGATTCCACCGCCTCTTTTTCGTTTTCCAGAAAATAGCGCTGAACTTCATTCGCGACGGCTTGGGTCTGTTCCAAGGTGCTGCCGGTCGGCAGGAGGATTTGCGAAAACATGATGCCCTGGTCCTCGTCCGGGAGATAGCTCGTGGGCATCCGCATGAACAGGAATCCCAGTCCGACCACGACCAGCACAAAGGCCATGAGATAACGCAACTGCCGGGCAAGTGCGTGTCCGACCAGCTTCACATAACCGTCCCGGAACCGGAAAAAGACGCGATCGAACCACCGGAAGAACGGGCGCAGGAACGAGATCGCGCCTTCCGACGCCTCGTGCCCCTTGAGCACCGGCTTGAGCATGGAGGCGCACAGCACCGGCGTCAGGATCAAGGCCACGACCATCGAAAGCAGCATCGCCGCCGCGATGGTCACGGAGAATTGACGGTAGATGACCCCGGTGGAGCCGGGGAAAAACGCCATGGGGAGGAACACCGCCGAGAGCACAAGTGCGATGCCGATCAGGGCGGGGGTGATCTGGTCCATGGACTTCGCGGCCGCTTCCCGGGGCGAAAGTCCTTCCTCGGCCATGATCCGTTCCACATTTTCAACCACCACGATCGCGTCGTCCACGAGAAGCCCGATCGCCAGCACCATGGCGAACATGGTCAGCATGTTGATGGAGAAACCGAACAGCCCCAGCACTGCGAAGGTGCCCAGGAGCACGACCGGGACCGCAATCGTGGGAATCAACGTGGCGCGGATGTTTCCCATGAACAGCCACATGACCAAGAAGACCAGCAGCACCGCCTCGAACAGGGTTTTGACAACCTCGTTGATGGCCACCCTGACGAAGGGCGTGGTGTCGTAGGGATAAATGATCTTCATACCCTTTGGGAAGTAGCGGCTCATCTCCGCGAGCTTCGCCTTGACGGCATCGGCGGTATCCAGGGCGTTGGCGCCGGGGGCCTGGCGAATGGCCATGGCGGCCGCTGGCATGCCGTTGTAGCGGACATCAATATCGTAGGTCTCGGTGCCCAGTTCGGTGCGGCCCACATCTTTGATCCGCACGATGGAGCCGTCGGGATTGTTCCTCAGCGGGATCGCCGCAAACTCGTCCGGCGTTTGGAGCAGGTTTTGGACAATGATGGAGACGTTGAGGCGCTGGCCGGGTTCCGCGGGCAGTCCGCCGAACTGGCCGGCGGACACTTCCACGTTGTAAGTCCGCAGCGCCAGGATCACGTCTTCCACGGTCAGGTGGTAATCGGTGAGTCTGTCCGGGTCCAACCACACGCGCATGGAATACTGGGAGCCGAAATTCTGAACCTCGCCGACCCCGGGCACGCGGGCCAGCACCTTTTCCAGGTTGGATTGGACAAAATCCCGCAGGTCGTTGCCATCCATGCTGCCGTCCTCGGAGACCAAGCCGACAATGATGAGATAATTCCGCGTGGACTTGTTGACCATGACGCCCGAGCGCTGCACCACATCGGGCAGGCTGGCCATGGCGAGCTGAAGTTTGTTCTGCACTTTGGCCCATGCCAGGTCCGGATCGGTGCCCGGCTTGAAGGTCAACTCGACCCGCGCTGCTCCCGCCGAATCGCTCGTACCGGAGATGTACAGCATGTCGTCAAACCCCGTCATCTTCTGCTCGATGATCTGGGTGACGCTGTTCTCCACCGTCTCCGCCGAGGCCCCGGGGTAGAAAGCGTCAATGGCGATGGCCGGCGGCGCAAGGGGCGGATATTGGGAAATGGGCAGAATGCGGATGGCCAGCCCGCCCAGCACCATCATGACGATGGCGATGACCCACGCGAACACCGGTCGTTTCAGAAAGAATCTTGAGAGCATAAGGGTTCTCCGTTAGTTGGATTTCGGAGCCGGTTGCGACGGCTGGGCCGGGGGCGCGCTCGGTTTTCCGTCGGCGGTCAAGGGAACCTCTTTAACCGGCACGCCGGGCCGCACCCTTTGAAGTCCCTCGACGATCACGCGGTCGCCGGGAGCCAGACCGGCGGTGACGAGCCATTGGTCGCCGATGGCCCGGTCGAGCGTGAGCATCCGCTGCTGCGCATTGCCACTGGCGTCCACGATCAGGGCCACGGGATTTCCCTTGGGATCGCGCGACACTGACTGCTGCGGGATCAGGATGGCCTGTTCATTGACGCCTTCCTTCACCAGCGTACGGATAAACATGCCCGGCAGTAGAATTCCCTCCGGATTTGGAAAGACCATGCGCAGAATCACCGAGGCGGTGGTCGGGTCCACCGAGATGTCGCGGAATTTGAGCGTGCCTTCAAGCGGATACTTCGTGCCGTCTTCCAGGATAAGCTGCGCGGTGTTCTGGTTGGTCCCATCGTGAGTCAGCCGGCCATCGGCCAGGCGACGCTGCAAGCGCAGCAACTCCGTGGTGGACTGGGGCACATCCACGTAAATGGGGTCGAGCTGCTGAATCGTGGCCAGGGCCATCGGCTGATACGCCGTCACGATAGCACCATCCGTCACGGTGGATCTCCCGATGCGACCCGAGATCGGCGAGACGACTTGGGTGTAATTGAGGTTGATGCGTGCCGATTGCAGCGTCGCCTTGTAGAACTGAAGATCCGCCTTGGCTTGGTTTAGGGCAGCGGCTACATCGTCGTAATCCTGTTGGCTGACCGCGTTGTCACTGAGCAACTCCTGGTAACGCCCGGCTCGGGCCCGGATCGTCGGCAGGTTAGCCTCCACCCGTCCGAGGGCGGCTTGGGCATTGTCGAGCGCCGCTTGAAACGGGGCGGGATCAATCTGGTAAAGCTCCTGGCCGGCCAGAACGTCGGTGCCTTCAGTGAACAGACGTTTCAGAATGAGGCCATTGACCTGGGGCCGGATTTCCGCCACGCGAAACGGCGACGTGCGGCCCGGCAACTCGGCGGTCAGCACGACTTGCTGTTGAGTAACTGTCACCGTCGCGACTTCGGGCACCATGGCCCCCGGCGGCGCTCCCTGCGGTCGGCCGCATCCGGCGAGGAACAATCCGGCGAGGAAAGCAGTTAGGACGTTTTTCCGATGAACAGACATATCCGTAATTTGGTTACCGAGTAGCATCACTGTGATTTGGTTTGGAATTGAAGGGTGGACAGGCCTTGGGACGAGTGTTAAGCTGAATACAAGGCCGACAGGTCCTGAAGCAGTTCCTTACTCAGCGCCAATGGAGTTCCTGCGGCTTGAACATTCAAGATCGGCTGCGACATGCCAACCAACCGAACCTTCAGATAGCGAGGGTGAGCAACGACAATGGTCTCGCGACGATTGCTCAGCTCCAAATGGTGATGAGGAGCAGGTAACTCGCCCCGGAGAGAACGGTAACTCGAGCTTATGTCTGGAGGTTCACAGAGCGAAAACGCGTATTTGATTGCAATCTCCCGGGCGGTCTTCTCCTTTTCCGGCACTATCCAGCCTCTCTCTGGATACCAGTTCGCCAGGTCCTGTTGCGGGACAGTCAGAGTCACCCATCCGCCGCAGAAGCTCAGAAATGCGAAACCTGCTTCGGTGGGCAGGGCAATCTCTCGCAGCAAACGCGTGAGTTCGTCGTCGGTGAGACCCTCGCCGACGCTCCCGGAAATCCCCTTGATGGTCTCCAGCAGATCTGAACCAGGCTCGGAGTTAACGGTGGCCTTGGGCGCATTCGTATTTTTCATACGTTTTGGTGGCGGTTGTTCGTTGAGGATCATGAAGTCCCGTTAGTATTTGGAAGGGTTTTCGATTCAGAGACGGGGAAAAAGGGCTCCAATTTGGAGAGAATCGCTTCCTTGCTGACAGTCCCAATAATCCGGATACATGCATTGCCGTTGACGAAGCAGAGCAAGGTAGGGATGGATTGGATATCATACCAGGCTCCTAGATCTGGATGGTCATCCACGTTGACTCTCAAGACCCTTGCCCTGCCGGCACACGCAATCGCGACATTGTCCAGCACCGCCCTGATAATCCGGCAAGGACGGCTCCACGGAGTCAAAAACGCCACCATCACAGGCTGCGTCGACCTCAGAACCTCTGACTCGAAGTTCGTATCGCCGATTTCAACGACCTGTGCTTTATTAGCGTTCATTATCTTGACCACATCATATGTTTGACCATTCCTCTAGCTGAACATGTGCCAGTTGATAGAGAAATTTGTAACTATTTGATGAGCAATTATCTGCGAATGGAAATGAGCAATCCTCGATGGGTCGAAAAAATGAACGTACGAATTATCGTCCGAACTTGATCGAGAATCCGTCGGAGATCTGATGGTATTTGCTCATCGTGAATTCAAGTTATGATAGTCGGTTCGATCCGAATTTTGCCACGCACCTGCTCTTGGATATCGCCCATGAGCAATCGGTGGCGCTCCTTCTGCAAAAGCTCGTCCGCCGAGCGATGGAGCGCCCGGACATGGCTTGTGTCCAAATATGGCTGGTGGATGAGGGAGACCTCTGCTCCGTTTGTTCTCAAAGAACGAAGTGCCCCGACCAATCCCGCTGCCTGCACTTGGTTGCCGGTGCGGGCAAGTCGCTCACCAGTTCTGGAGTGATTTTTCGGAGTTTTGATGATCCCAATGCCCGTGTTCCGCTGGGAGTTGGCCCGGTGGGAAAAGTGGCTGCCACAGGTCGGCAGATTTACCTGAAAGATCTTGAGAAAAAACCGGGACAATTGGCTGAAATTGACTGGTTGGAGCAGGAGCAGATTAGGGGATTCAGCGGGTCGTCGATCGTGTTCAAAGGGGAGGTCCTGGGAGTCGTCGTCGCATTTGTCCGTGAAGACATTCCGGATGAGGCGCTCCCTTGGGGGCAGATATTTGCCGATCACATCGGCGCTGCCATCGCCAATGCGCGTGCCTTTGAGGAAATTCAGCGACTCAAGGCACAACTTGAGCAGCAGAACACCTACTTGCAGGAGGAGGTTGTGGAAGCAAAAGCCTTCGGCGATCTTGTCGGCCAAAGCGCCGCCTTGCGACAGATCATCAGCCAGATTGACTTGGTGGCGCCGACGGAAGCCTCGGTCCTCATCCTCGGGGACACTGGGACAGGCAAGGACTTGGTCGCCTACGAAATCCACCGCCGTAGTCAGCGCAGGGACAGCCCCCTGGTTCGGGTCAATTGCGCTTCGATTCCGAAGGAGTTGTTCGAAAGCGAGCTATTCGGCCACGTGAAAGGTGCTTTCACAGGTGCCATCAGAGACCGGTCTGGTCGTTTTGAAACAGCCGAGGGCGGGACGCTGTTTCTGGACGAAATTGGGGAATTGTCCATGGAAATGCAGGGCAAATTACTATACGTCTTGCACGACAGACGTTACGAGCGCGTGGGCGATGACCGAACGCGACAAGCAGATGTACGAATCATCGTGGCCACCAATCGTGACTTGAAGAAAGAAGTGGCGGCAGGCCGCTTCCGTGAAGACCTTTATTATCGACTCCACGTTTTCCCGATTCATGTCACCACCCTGAGGGAGCGGAAGGACGACATCCCGCTTCTGGCGAAACATTTCATCGAGTTGTCCGTGAAAGAGTTGAGATGTCCAAAACCTCGGTTGACGAGGGCCGCCGTAGCTAAACTTCAGCATTACGATTGGCCTGGCAACGTTCGGGAACTCCGCAACGTGATCGAGCGCGCGGTTATCGTGGCACGCGGCGGTTTATTGCATTTTGACTTGCTGGTTACAGAATCCGCGCCCATTCCGCCTTCATCCATATCCAAATCTGGCACGAAGGCCTACCTCGAATTTTTCACTGAAGCGGAAATGCTGGGTCGCGAACGCGCGAATCTCGTCGCGGTTCTCGAAAGGGCCGGGTGGAAAATCAAAGGTGCGGACGGAGCGGCGGAACTTTTGGGAATCAAGCCAACCACATTGCTCTCGCGGATAAAGAAATTGGGACTGAAGAGACCCGCCTGAATTTCTGGAGCATGGGCCACGTAACGAGCAAGTCCAACCGGGATGGGACCTCCTATATGGTTTCCTTGAAGAATGGTCGATTGATCCTTTTCTCTTTCTCGAGCTGCTCCGGGTGATCTTCGAACACCCTCAGGTTCTCTTCCGCGAAGGGCGGGCGTCGAAGGTCAGGAAGGAATGTCCTTCCTCCGGAGGGGAGGGTGCGAAGTCGCCGTAAACCTCGATGCGATCGAATCCGGCGGCTTCAAGCAGCAGTCGAAACTCATCCAGGCCAAACCACCGGAGCTTGTTCTCAACCAAGGTCTCTTCCACGGGTTTCCCTCGGGCGTCGACGATCTCGTAGCGGTTCCAGATGGTCAGGTGTTGAAGGACCGGGTCGGCTGCGACCGATTCATGAACCAGGACGCGGTTGCCATCCTCCAGGGCTGTTGATGAACGAAGCTTCCAGGCCCGTTCACCACCGTTCCTGAGCGTTTCCCAGGGATGAAAAAGCGAGAGGATCAGGTGGCCGCGTGCCTTCAGATGATCCCTGATGCGGCACAGGGCGCGGAGGGCAGTGGGGATCTCGGTCATGTGCTGGAAGGTGAACCCCGGAATGATGATACGATCGAACTTTTTGGCCAACTTCAGGCGTTCGATCCGTTGACGGTGCAACTCGACCGGGAGGTTGTCGTCCTCAGCCTTTCGCCGGCAGATCGCGAGCATGTCGGGGGAGGCATCGACACCCTCGCATCGCCAGCCCTCCATGGCCAATGGGAGGAGAATCCGCCCGGTCCCGCAGCCAAGCTCGAGCAGGTTTCCAGACGGAGGACCCAGCAGCCAGGAATAGAAAGGCAGATCGTCGTATTCGCCTTCCCAGACCGCATCGTAAACCCGGGCGGCGAGACCCTGATAATCTTTGAATAAGTTCACAACCACACTCCCAGTTCAACCAGGCTCTTGGTGGCCTGTCCCGCCCAGTCGCGATTGGCGGCGGGACTGGCAGGGCTTGGATGTAGGATACGGCCAATTTTCGCGGTATCCCCTAGAACCTCTCGGGCGCGGTTTTCGGCGAAGGCGCCTACACCGATCACCCATTCCGGCTGGATGATCCCGATCAGACGCTTGAGGTGGCGGTCGCAGATTTCAGACAGCGGTTTGGTTTCGTCGACGGGCAGTTTGTCGGGTGTCCGGTTGCGACCCGTCTCCTCCAGGAAGGCGAGGGGACAGTAGTTGGCCACGAAGTGTTCGCGAAAGAAGGCTTCGGGGTGTCCGAAGCGTTCGGCGAAAAGGCCCCAGAGGCGGCGCCCACTGACCTCGGACCGTTTGCAGGTCAGGCCTTCGATCCTGCGTTTTGGGTGCTCGTTTTTAGGTGATTGGACCTGTGCGAAGATGCCCATCCAATCGCGAACAGCGGGGACTTCCCCGAACGGGACACCCGTCTGCACCATTCCCCATGGTCCGGGGTTCATCCCGAGGAAGACAGCCTTTATTTTGTTGTGCAGGAATCTACGTAGGTACTCCGAATGGCACTCCCAAGCGTAATCGAGAGGGTTGTAGACATGGGCAACGGGCGGCTTGAAATTCATGGCGTCGACCTCCAGTCGCAGCTGGCGAGCCGCTTCGATGGCGTCATCGACAGCTGACGGAGATGATGTGTCGTTTTCCGACCGGGTCGTTCCCATGCTCAGTTTGTAGGGAACGGACGATCGGTGATCAAGACAACCGTCCCCGATTTTGCCGCGGGGTTGCATTCGGGCCCGGGTCGGGCGGTCGAATTTCTGTGGTCTGATAACTAATAATTCAGTAGCTCTTAGCTACTGAATAGCTGATCGATGCCACAGTGCCTGATCGCAATCGCGCGGGAAATCCGGAAGAGCCGGATTTACAAAACCTGAAATTCGGCTAGACAATCCTGGTGCGAAAAGATCGTGACCCCTTTCTCCTCTGAATTGCTTCGTTCATTTCTACCCGGAGGCAAATCACTCCTGCCTGCCTGTTTATGGGCGGGGCTGGTAGTTCCGCAGTCCTTTGCCGTGGATCTGGAAACGGCAACAGACACGGATACCCAGGCCCGATCTGTGGCCGTGACGGCTACGACCGAGGAACTCACGATCGACGGTGTGCTCGACGAATCCATCTGGGAGGAAGCGCCGAAGATTGGTGACCTGATTCAAAGACTACCGGACACCGGTCATGGGCCCTCTGAGAGAACTGATGTCATACTCCTGCACAATGCCGACAACCTCTACATAGGAGTGGTGGCTTATGATTCGGATCCAGGGAAAGTCATTGGCACGAAAATGGAAAGGGACGCCGATCTCCGGTACGAGGACAGCCTGGAAATCCTCCTCGATACTTTCCTAGATAAACGTAACGCGTTTTACTTCGCGACCAACCCGGCCGGAGCGTTCGTAGATGGATTGGCCTTTGGCAGCAACGAACTGAATACCGACTGGAATGCTATTTGGGATCTGCAGACCAGGCGCACCGATCAGGGTTGGACCGCAGAAATAGCCATCCCGTTCAAGAGTCTCAATTTCCCGGCGAAGGGAGATGTCTGGGGATTCAATATCGCACGCAAGATCTACCGGAAATTGGAGGAAAACCAATGGTCCGG
>Ga0164313_10004382_pt1 | contig 12576 bp, 9 predicted proteins | sample GuaBasSedimGuay4_FD_113735 | JGI IMG/M metagenome (GOLD analysis project Ga0164313, IMG submission 113735) | Subseafloor sediment microbial communities from Guaymas Basin, Gulf of California, Mexico - Guay4, Core 4569-4, 0-3 cm | ecosystem: Environmental > Aquatic > Marine > Hydrothermal vents >... | reverse complement strand
GGCTGACTCATCGTGCATGCCTGCGGTGAATTGTGCGGGAACGCCGGATGCGGGAAATCCGCACGTCCGGTGTGACGAGGGAGGGGGTCGCGGGTCTACGGACCCGTCCCCTCTACTCTACCGGTTCTCTCATTTTCCCCGTGATAACCTCTCGCCCGTGAGCGGCGGAATCTCGATCTCGTTTTCCGATGTTGCCAAGCGCTACGATCTGCGGGTGGTGTTTCGTGCGGTGTCCGGCGAGGCCCGTCCCGGTGAAGTGTTGGTCATCACCGGGCCAAACGGTTCTGGTAAATCAACGTTGTTGGCCATCCTCTGTGGGCTCCTGCGTCCGACCAAGGGTGTCGTTGGGTACCGGACGGATGGTGGAGACGACATCCCCCGCGACGAGTGGGGTCGTCATCTCGGAGTGGTGGCGCCTTCCATGGCGGTCTATGAAGAACTCACCGCCCTGGAGAATCTCCGTTTCTACGCTCGAGTCAGGGGCCTTGCGCTGACCGACGCCGATCACCGTGCCCTGCTCGATCGTGTCGGTCTCGACCCCGACCGAAGCACTCCGGTCCGCGGTTATTCGACGGGGATGGCGCAACGACTCAAAATCGCCCAGGCGCTACTGCACTCACCTTCGGTTCTGTTCTTTGACGAAGCGAGCTCGAATCTCGACCCATCCGGCCAGGATTGGCTCGAAGGTCAAGTTCGATCACTTGTCGATGAAGGACGCACGGTGGTTCTGGCAACAAACGACCGTCGTGAAATGACATGGGGGAGCCGGAATGTCTCGCTGGTTGGCTGAGGCCCTGGCGGTTGCCGCCAAGGATCTGCGCGCCGAGTTTCGGACTCGGGTGGCGCTCAATTCCCTCGCTCTCTTTGCCCTGACCACCTTGGCCGCGGTGTCGTACACCATCGGCCCTTACCGGTTGGCGGCGGAGGACCGCCCCTTCCTGCTTTCGGTCCTCTTGTGGATCGTGATCTTTTTTGCGGCCCTGGCGGGTCTCGACAGGAGCTTTGTCAAAGAGGAAGAGAGCCATACGGCGCCGCTGCTCCGCTTGGCTGCGGCGCCAACGGTTGTCTGGGCTGGAAAGCTGCTTTACAACCTGGTTCTGATCTTTGTACTGATGGCCATGTTGGCGCCGTTGTTCTGCGTCCTCATGGGTTTCGAGATCGCCATGCCGTGGCGATTCGTCGTGGTGCTTGCAGTTGGTGGTTATGGGTTGGCGGTGATCACCACCATCGTGGCCGCCATCATTGCCCAGGCAATGACTCGAGGGGCGCTCTTCTCAGTGCTCTCACTCCCGCTCCTGCTTCCTCTGCTGATCATCGTGATCGAAGGGACCAGGGCGGTGGCGATGGGTGATCTCGCATCCTTTTCCGAGAGTCTTCGGGCCATGATCACCATGGCCGGGGCCATGACCATTGTTTCGGCTTTTCTCTTCCCCATCGTATGGCGGGACTAGGGTTTGCAATGAAAAGCGATGACACCGTGTTGAGGGATTTAGTATCCTTGTCGCCTGATACGCGACCGGGTCGCAGGTGGAGGTTTGTCAGGTGAATCGGGTTGGTTTCGCCCTCAAGTGGTTTCTCTTTGTCTGGATGGTTGTCGTCATCTGGGCTGCCTTCATGTGGATCCCCTCCGCTGAGGGCTTCAAGGGCGAGTCTTCACGAATCGTCTTCTTCCACGTCCCCACCGCCTGGGTCGCCACCCTTGCCTTTCTGGTTTCGTGCATCGCCTCGGGGATGTACCTGTGGCGCCGCGAGCCCAAGTACGATTTCGGCGCCGCCGTGAGTGCCGGCCTCGGTCTTCTCTACGCCGTCTTGGCGACGGTGACCGGCGCGATCTTCGCAAAGATCATGTGGGGCGCTTACTGGAACTGGGATCCCCGCCAGACATCCATCACGATCCTCTTGCTGATCTATGCCGCCTATTTCGCGTTGCGATCGGCGGTGGCCGACCCGGAGAAACGGGCGACCCTTTCCGCCGTCTACTCGATCTTGGCCTTTGTGACGGTGCCGTTTCTGATGTTCATCGTTCCGAGGATCTATTTTTCGTTACACCCCGACGTCATGACCAACGCGGATCCGGACAACAGCCTGGATTCAGCACACCTCATCGTGTTGCTGGCTTCACTCGCAGGGTTTACGGGATTATCCGTATGGTTATATAGTGTTGGAACTCGGATCGAGAAGATCCGACACCGGCGTCGGCAGGAGGTACTGTAAATGTCTGATCTCACCGGCATTATGGCCGTGACCATGATCATCTGGATCGGTCTCTTTGCCTACGTCTACCGGCTCGACCGTAAGGTCAGTCGACTGGAGGACTGATGTCCGACCCGAAAAAGCAGCGTCGCCTGTGGTACAGCGTCGGCGGCGTTTTGATCGTTGCGTTTCTCGCCTACGGAGCCACGTCGTTCAAATCGAATCTGACCCCATACGTTTCCTTCGAGGAAGCTCAGAAGTCGGTCCGGAGGGTCCAGGTCGCCGGCGGGTTGGTCCCCGATTCCACCAGCTATCTCGAAGAAAAGGAGATGCTGCAGTTCGGAATCGTCGAGGACGGCGGCGAAACCATGACCGTGCATTACGAAGGGATCAAACCCGGAAACTTCGAAGAGGCGACCCAGATCGTCGCGATCGGGGTCTACTCCGAAGGCGTGTTCCACGCGAACCAACTGTTGGTCAAATGTCCCTCGAAGTACCAAGGCGTGGAAGATGCTCCCAGGAGCTACGGATCCGAAACCTAGCTCCGTGCGTTCGCGTACGAGCTTTTCGAACAAATAGCCGGCGAGCCCCGGCCTCAGCCAAAAACTCCTGCTGAGAGGAGAGTTGATGTACGTACCCGGCACAGCCTTGATGTGGTTGGCGTTTCTGCTCGGCGTCGGTTCCACCGTCGCCTACGCCCTTTCGATTCGAGACCCCGAGAAGTGGCGGAATACAGCCCGCCAGTCCTATGGTCTGATGACCGCGGCGATCGTCGTCGCTTCGGGCATTCTCATGTATCTGATCGTGACTCACGACTACCGTCTGCACTACGTCTGGGCCTACTCGGACAACATGCTCGAGATGAAATACCTGATCTCTACCTTCTGGGGAGGGCAGGAGGGCAGTTTCCTGCTTTGGATCTTCTTTGGAGTTCTTCTGGGACTGCCGTTGATGCGCTATGCCCGAGCCTATGAGTCGCGGGCCATGATCTTTTACAACCTGACGCTTCTCTCGCTGATCGCACTGCTGCTCAAGCAGGACGCTTTCCGATTCCACGAAGGCCTGACCGCGGCCATGCTGCCCATGGACGGCCAGGGGCTCAATCCGCTGTTGCAGAACCCGTGGATGGTGATCCACCCGCCGATCATGTTCATCGGCTACGCATCGCTCGCGGTGCCCTTCGCCTTTGGGATGGCGGCGCTGTGGATGCAGAAGTACGACGAGTGGACCAAGGTCTCACTGCCGTGGGTCCTGCTGTCGCTCGTCACGCTCGGAACAGCCATCATGCTCGGCGGCTACTGGGCCTATGAGACCCTTGGGTGGGGCGGCTACTGGGGTTGGGACCCGGTCGAGAACGCCTCCTTGGTTCCGTGGTTGGCGACGGCTGCGCTGACCCACGGCATGCTGCTGCAGCGTGGCAGGAGACGATTCCGTCGCCTCAATCTGGTCCTCGCCGTTTTTGCCTACCTTTTGGTGGTCTACGCCACCTTCCTGACCCGTTCGGGCGTGCTCGGTGATTTTTCGGTCCACTCGTTTGTCGATCTCGGGCTCACCGGCTGGCTTGTCTTCAACATGGGTTTCTTCCTGGTGGTCTCCATGGGTCTGCTCGCCTTTCGGTGGAGAGAGATCCCCTCGGAGGTCGGTGACGAACCCTTTATGTCTCGGACGATCTTTTTTGTCGTCGGCATCCTGCTTTTCATCCTCATCGGTCTCGTGGTGCTGCTCGGGACATCGGCGCCCCTCATTTCGCGCCTCTGGGGCCAGCCCGCCCAGGTCGGGCCCGAGTTCTACAACGCCATGGGATTCTGGATCGCGGTTGTCTTCGCCGCCTTTCTAGGCGGAACCCCGTTCCTCGCCTGGAGTCGCGCCCGAAAAGACATGAGCAAGGTGCTCGCGGCAACAATCGGTATCACGGTCGTGGGTCTGGTCATCGCCGCCTTTGTCGGCCTGACCAATTGGAAGTCCTACTTCTACGTCGGCGCCGTCATTTTCAACATCGTCGCCAACTCATGGGCGATCATCGACTACAGCCGGAAATCGAGGTGGCGGATGGCTGGTGGCCCGATTGCTCATGTCGGCATGGGTCTGATGATGCTCGCCTTTCTGACCACGGGTTGGCTCGACCAGCAGGGCAAAATCCGGCTTCACCAGGACCAACCTGCCGAATTGCTCGGGTACACTATGACCTTCAAAGGGGTCGACAGATCCGGGCCGCGCGACGCCATGAAAGTGGAGATCACCGACGAGCGTGGCAGGAACTTTGTTCTCAAACCCAAAATGTGGGTCAACAAGAAATCCAACCAGCTCATCGCCAACCCGGACATCAAATCCTTCCTCACCTCGGATCTCTATCTCGCACCGGTGGAGTTCAATCCGGGCAAGGAGCCCGCGCCGAGCGGTCAGTTCACGTTGAGTCAGGACAAACCGCAGGAATTCAAGGACTGGACACTGACCTTCCTGGGCTTTGATATGTCCAAGCAGAGCACCGTGCCCGGCGCCCTCATGGTGGGGGTTGCGGTCGAACTCCAGCGACCCGATCACGAGACGGTGGTCCTCGAGCCGACCATGATCTCCACGGATCAAGGCGTCCAGGCCATCGCGGTGGACATCCCGGGTCTTCCCGGTGCTCGCGTCCGCGCCACCGGGATGAACGTCGACTCGGGGCTCATCGGATTCGAGATTCTCGGTCTCGGCGGTGGGATCGGCCGGACCGCGATCATGAACAAGGGCGAGACCCTTGCATATGAGAACCTCAAGATCACCTTCGATGACTTCGATATGTCCGATTTCGATCCCGAAGCTGGCAAGATCAACTTCGGTGTTGTCTTCGACGTCGAGCTCGATGGAAAGCACATGGAGGTCGTGTCGACTTACCGGGGCGGCAGGGGCGGCGATCCCGTCATCACTCCGGCGATGGTGCCGGGAAGTGGCGGAATCACCCTGAGCCCGGGCCGGATCGATGCCGAGAACGGCTCGGTGCAGGTCCAGGTCTACGATCCGACTCTGCCGGCCACCGGACCTGAACCGGCGAACCTGGTGATCGACGCCTCGACCAAACCGTTGATCTCGCTGGTGTGGATCGGCACCCTGATGGTCATGTTGGGCATTACCATCGCCATCGTGCTGCGCAGCAAGGATGTCGCCTCGATTCCGCTGGAGGGATAGCAGAACTCCGCGATCTCGAGCCGAGCCTCCACAATCGCCGCCGGTCGGTGCCGGCTTCCCAGAGCGCCGGCCTTCTGGTCCGCCGCTGCTAGTGCCGCGGGCGTCCCAGTGTCGCGCCATCGGCGTGGTCGCGCGGAGGCAACGTGGAGGACTGCGACCCCGCCGATGGCGCGCCGGCGGCCTCCTTCCTGGCGTGGAGAGGTGCACCGGATCGTTCTACCGCGAGGGTTGCCCGGCGTCGCCATTGTGCGCAGCGCGCCGCGTTGCCGGATGGTCGATCCGGGCACAATAGCGCGCCCGGCACGCCCCGGTGATCGCAACATGCCCGCGGGTCCTGATGCGGCGAGGTAGATTCATTCTCAATATCTTAGCTATTTTCGGGATTGCTCACTCATGCTAGTCTGACCGTTGAAAGGCGGTCCGTATGGCACCACCGAGAAACAGACAGTTCCTTGCTTTTTCTGTGGTCGTTCTGGTCGTTGGTCTTCTGGGAACCGCCCCCGCGGTGCTCTCGACGGTCGGCGAAGACGACGGTCCGTCTCTGCGACGGCACGGTTCGACGGTCCACCTCGAGGGTGAGATCTGCATCGAGGATGACGAGGTCCAACGGGTCTTGAAGACAATCCCCGAAGGAAACGATCCCGGCTGTGTCACGTGTCACGGCGACATTGAGAACGCCACCGAACGGATGGGATTCGAGCTTTCGTGCTCGTGGTGTCACGGTGGCGATCCCAATGCGACGACCATCGAGGACGCACACGTCCATCCAACCCTGCCGGTGATCATGGATCAGACGGTTCCGCCGCTCGACTACGACCTGCCGTATCAGAAGTTCGTCAACCCGAGCAATCTGCGGGTGGTCGAGGATGTGTGCATCTGTCACTGGGAGCTCCACATCGAGGTGCCGAAGGCCATGATGACGACCGCCGCCGGACACTACGCCGGTGGTCTTTACCAAAACGGGGTTGTTGACACCAAAACACCGATCTACGGCACCTTTGCGGTCACCGACGACGATGGGACGGTACCTACGGGCCAGGGCGCCGTCGCCAGCCTCGAAGATCTGATTGTTTACGACCCCTTGGGCGATCCCCAGGCCTTCGCAACCCACTTCGCTGCGGTCCCGGGGCAGGCCTGTGCGCGGTGCCATCTGTGGTCACGCGGCAAGGGCTACCGGGGCGCCGAAGACAAAGACGGTGTCTATCGAGCCGATGGTTGTGCCGGTTGCCATATGTTCTACTCAAACGATGGTCGCTCCCAGAGTGCCGACCCGTCAATCGACCACATGGAACAGGGTCACCCGATCGTCCACACGATTTCCAAAGCGGCCCCGACCGAACAGTGCCTCCACTGCCACCACCGCGGCGCCCGCATCGGGCTGAGCTTTACGGGGCGGGCGCAGATGCCGCCCGATCTGCCATCCGGGCCTGGGGTGCCGGGAACCACCGATGAGCGATTCAATGGCAACTACCACATGACCGATCCCGAGACGAATCCTGCCGACATTCACCACGATCGGGGTCTGCACTGTATCGACTGCCACACCCGGACCGAGGCCATGGGAGATGGGAACATCTACGGTCACATGGACCAGGCGACCAAGATCGAGTGCCGGACCTGCCATGGGATGCCGGATGCGCCCGGAACCTTCCTCGACAACGATGGCGATCCGTTGTGGAATATCGATCTGAGCGGGCCCGAGCCGGTGCTCATCTCCAAGGTCGACCAGGTGGCCCACCTACCGCCGCAGATCATGAATCTGGTGGATCCGGCTTCCCCGACCTACAACCAGAGGGCCGCAGTGGCGATGACGGTCGACCACCTCAAGGTCGATGGCGGCCTCGAGTGTTATGGCTGCCACTCGGCGTGGGTGCCGAACTGCTTTGGCTGCCACTTCGAACGCGACGAGCAGCAGATGGGACTGAATCTGGTCACCCGTCAGGAAGAGGTCGGCAAGGCCTCCACCAACAACAAGATCTTTGAAGCGCTGCGGGCGTTCATGATGGGCCCGAACAGTGAAGGCCGGGTCTCACCCTACATCGTCGGTTGCCAGGCCATTGCTGAAGTCACGGCCCCCGATGGCTCGACCATCCTCGATTTCGTCATGCCCGAGACCGTCAACGGACTCTCGGGACTCGCCCTGCAACCTGTCCATCCCCACACGGTGAGAACCGGCGGCGAGGTGAGAAGCTGTGCGGAGTGCCACAGGTCTCCACCGACCCTCGGATTCGGATCGGGCAACTACTCGCTGGCCCGGAGCCACGCCTACGCGGTGGCAACCGACGGGATCCGGGTCTATGATCGCCGTAGCGACCCCGATCTTCCGACCCTGATCGATACCATTCCCTTGGCGAATCCTCGCGCCGTCGCGACCCTTGGGAGCATCATCGAGGGGAGTGCGGATTACCTCTACGTAGCATCGGGTTCAACCGGTGTATCGATCTTTGATATGCGCAGTGGAGTTCCGGGAGCCCCGATCTCCACCATCCCGGGGATCAACGCCGTGGATCTCGCACGAGCGGCGCGATATCTCTACGTCGTGGTGGATGGTGTCGGTGTCGAGATCTACGACAACCTGGATCCATCGGTCGCGACCGTCGTCGCCACGGTGCCCATCCCCACCGCCAAACGCGTGGTTCCCTGGGGAATCCATCTCTTTGTCGCTGCGGGGGACGAGGGCCTCGTCGTCGTCGACATTGCGGATCATGACTCGCCTTCGATCATCTCGACGGTTGCGGGGATCACCGCCGAGGATGTGGTCCTCTACTCGCACTACCAGATGGGAGCGGCCTTTGCCGTCCGAGCCTACGTCGCCGATCCGGGCTATGGCGTGCATGTGGTCGATCTCCTGCCGGAGTTTTCATCCCCACGCCTTCGCGAAGGATTGGTCCTCCCGGGTGCAGCGGGGCTCGATACCTACTCGCGGTACGTCATCGCCGACACGACGACACCGTCCCGCGAACACGACTATCTCTACGTTGCCGCCGGATCCGCCGGATTGCACATCTTCGACATCACCGAACCCGATGCCATCATCCCAGCCGGGTCATTGACCGGTCTTGGTGGTTCGGTCGTCGATGTCGATGTCTCGAGTCAGCTGGCGCCACCGGGGGTCGAAGACTACGCAGTGCTCGCAAACCAGACAGCGGGTCTGCAACTTGTCAACGTCACCGACCCGATGAACCCGGCGTTGGTCACCGCGGTGGGGGCTCCGAACGTTTCCCGGGTCTTTGTCGATGTCCAGCAGCTCGATCGGTATGTCGACGAGCAGGGGAACCAGCTCAAGGAGACATCCCACCCCTTTGTCGATGTCTTTGAACGGCAGGACATCGTCAGCATGCTCGAGGTGCCGCTCGAAGACAGTGTGTTCTACGCTTGCTGCCTACCGGGAGGCGGATGCGCCGAGATGCTACGGGACGAATGCATCGCCATCGGAGGGCTTCCCGCAGACTACGGTGTTTCGTGCATCGATGCGTGCCCCGAGGGGGCGCCCGCCGAGATTCCAGCCCTCTCCAGAGAGGGAGTCGGTGTGCTAATCGCCTTGATCGTGCTTGGCGCCGTGCTGGTCTTGCGTCGCAGGGTATGAGCCGAAGCCGTTTCCAGCCACGCCATTCGTGGCGGTGGCGAACGGGTGTGTTGCTCGGCGTTCACGTCGTCATCATCGCCCATGTCGCTCACTGGCTGGTCAACGGGACGACCCTTGCCGGGATCGGACCCGCCGAAGCCATGGATTTCGGAAAGCACGACATCATCAACGTCGGTCTTCTGATCTTCGCGGTGTCGATTCTGGCCACCGCGATTTTCGGAAGGTTCTTCTGTGGCTGGGGTTGCCACCTGGTTGCGCTTCAGGATCTGTGCCGGTGGATGCTCGGAAAGATCGGGATTCGCCCGAGGCCGCTCCGCTCACGTCTGCTCGGGTTGGTGCCGTTCATCGCGTTTGCCTATATGTTCCTCTGGCCCGCGGTGTACCGGTTGGTTTCCGGTGACCGGTTCCTGGGCTTCGAGACCGTGTGGACCACCGACAATCTGTGGGTGGGTCTTCCGGGGTGGACCGTCGGGATCCTGACGCTTCTGACCTGTGGGTTTGTCATCGTCTATGTGCTCGGGTCGAAGGGTTTTTGTACCTATGCCTGCCCCTACGGCGCCATTTTCGGAGCGGCCGAGCAGTTGGCCCCGCTGAGAGTGCGTGCGACGGACGACTGCCGTGGTTGCGCGAGGTGCACCGCCAACTGCACCTCGAACGTACGGGTCCACGAGCATGTGCGTGACTTCGGGGTGGTGACCGACAGCGGCTGCATGAAGTGCCTCGACTGTGTCGGCGGGTGCCCGAATGACGCGCTCTATCTCGGCTTCGGCCGACCGGGGATCCTGGCCCGCCCGCGGGTTGCCGGGACAAGAAGACCTCGCCGGTGGAATGTCAGTTGGTCCGAGGAGATCCTGCTCGCGGCCGGGTTCATCGCTGCCTTCGTCACGTTCCGCGGGCTTTATGGCCACATTCCTTTCCTCATGTCTCTCGGTGTTGCGGGTGTCCTCGCCTTCCTCGGGTTGGTGTCGGTCCGTCTCGTGACCCGGGACGATCTGAGCGTGTTCGGCCACCGCCTGCGCCGATCCGGCCGGCTCACCCGCGCCGGATGGGTCTGCGGTACGGCGATGGTCGTCGTTCTGGTTCTGTGGTCGCACGCAGGAGTGATCCGTGCACACGAAGCGGTGGGCGCCGGGCTCTACCGACAGACCGCGAGCCTCCGAGCCGCAACTCTCGATCTGAACCGGCCGCTGTACCTCGCCCACGGAGACGATCGATTGACGGTCGAGCGCGCCATCGCAACCCTCGAGAGGTCGGATCGATGGGGAGTCGTCGACAACCCGAAAACACCGTTGATGCTGGCGTGGATGCATCTCCTCTCCGGTCATCCAGAGGAGTTCCATGTCCATATGAAAAAGGCGATTCTCGCCCAACCGAAAGCTGCGGAGGTCTATCTTCTGCAGGGACGCGAGCATGTCGCGGCTCGGCGATATCCGGAGGCGGTTCAGGCGTTCTCCAAGGCGGTGGATTGTGAACCCCGGGCGCCCGAGGGATATCTGGGTCTCGGAACGGTGCTCGCGGGACTGGGTGATCTCGAAGGGGCGGTCGAGGTCTTTGAAAGAGGCGGGGACGAACTGCCCTTGAGTGCCGGTCTCGCCTACAGCCTCGGGGTCGCCTACGCAATGCAACGAGACATGGCCGGCGCCGTCGAGGCCTTCAGAAGGACGCTTGTCCTCGATCCGGGGCACCGGGAGGCGCGGGACAATCTCGAAGGTCTGTTGGCAAAGAATCTAAACCGGTGATAACTTTGAGAACGCGCAGTCGGCGCAGTTCGACTTGAGGAGTGGGGAGACATCAATGCTGTTCAACACACAAGCTCGGAAATGGACGATCGAATTGATGATCGGGTTCGCTGTGGTGGTGGTACCGCTGACACCGAACGTGATGGCGGCCGACAGTGATGCGTCCGTCGGCCCGGACATCGTGACCTATGAAGTCTACGAACCATATCTCTGGGGAACCGTCGACCAAACGACCGCGTACTCCGTCGGGACCGAGTCCTGCAACCGGGGTGATGAGCCGGCCAACTGGTATTCGAGCTCGAACCTCCATCCGGTGATCGCGCAGAATCTCTACCGCTACAAGGATGGCCGACTCGAGCAGATCGGGCAGAGCTGGCTCAAGCACGGATTCCTCTCGCTCAACCAGGATGAGTGCGACACCTGTATCTACCCCCCCGCGGGCGGATCCCAGCTCGGGGTGGGCTGCTCCGATCCCTACTGGGCGAGCCTCAACGGTAGTCAGGATCGTCTGGGGCCGCGTCATGAAGTCAATCCCTTCACCGGCGAGTTCCCAGACTCGCACTCGACCCCCGTCGGAAACGACACTCTCAGGGGGAGATTGCTGGTCGATACCGCCGATGTCGATCCGACGAGCAATCCCGGGGCCAGGTTCTTTGCCGAAGGCCAGTATGTGACCTCCGACGAGGCGGCCGCGGGCAACAGCGAAAACAGCGCTTCCTACCGGGAAGAGAGCGTATCCGCGAGTCTCGAGCTGACGGATGTCGGCCCGACCTTTGAGGGGATCCCGGCGATCTACGCCTGGGCGCAGGTCGACCCGACGGCCTCGATCCGCGAAGCGAGGGTGCCCTCGGAGGGTCTGTTCATCGTGGCCAGCGCGGTGCAAGACAACGGCGACGGCACCTGGCGCTATCAGTACGGGGTCTACAACCTCAACTCCCACCGCAGTGCGCAGTCGTTCACCGTGCCGATCCTCGCCGATGCGGTGATCACAAACACCGGATTTCACGATGTGGACTACCACTCGGGAGAGCCCTTTGACGGCACCGACTGGACCGTGACGGTCGACAACGGCGCAGGTGTCGTGACCTGGGCCACCGAATCCTTCGCCACCAACGAAAACGCCAACGCCCTGCGTTGGGGCACCATGTACAACTTCTGGTTCGACGCCGACAAGGAGCCGACCCAGGACACGGCGACCATCGGTCTCTTCCGTGATGGCACACCGGCTACTGTCCAGACCGTGGTTTCGTCGCCTTCCGTCGATTCCCTGCTCTTTGCCGACGGATTCGAAACGGGTGACACCGGCGCGTGGTCGTGAGGGAGGGTCTGAGGTGAATCCGCACCATTGCCCTCGATCTCAGTCTGATCTCCCGTCGGTGAGCGATCGTGTCGATGGACGTTCAGGGTGGTTTTTGAGGACCTGGTTCGTGGTCAACTCCATGCTCGCCGGTCTGCTCGCACTGGTTTGGTTGATTCTGCGAAGCGGACCAAAACCGAGCCGACTTGCCTATCCCTGCCAGCAGGCGGCATTCTCCGCCGCGTCCCTGGCGTTTGCCGCGCCCTTGATCTCGTTGTTGGTGACTGTTCGGCGCGGTCTTGTTCAGGGCATGCGGACTCCGGCCGCGGTGGTAGCTTCTCTCTGCGGTCTGCTGATCACCCTCGGTTTCTGGGGTCATTCGTCGTTGGCGGACGATCCTGGAATCGATCACCTGGCCGCGCCCGCCGACTACCGTGCCGAGGTCTTCCGCGTGACCGATTGCCCACAGGATCCCGTCGGAGATCGTTTTGTCGGTCTCGACAATCTGCTCACCCTCATGGGTTCGCAAGGTCTGAAGTTCTACCAGTCCCCGTCGCCGTCCATGCTCGGGGGTCCCGACGGCATCATCGCTCCCG